>JADMIO011189574.1_pt1 | contig 101268 bp, 80 predicted proteins | sample 8958161 | NCBI WGS metagenome assembly JADMIO01 (sample SAMN16585339, study PRJNA669376) | soil metagenome | isolation source: Crop rotation soil | place: USA: Cullars Rotation, Alabama | collected 2011 | reverse complement strand
CGCGACAACTTGTCCACGTGGAATTCTAAGCTTAGGATCCCAATGTGCTGGAAATTAAAACTTGGCGTTACGTCAATTGTGCCGACCGGAAGAAAGGCCACGCCGCCGCGCTGGCAGACGACAACGTTAGTGCCTACCTGGGTGATACTGACTTTGTTCGCATTAATTAACGCCCCCGAAAAGGCCAGCAACCGGGCAACGTTGATATTACTGACGGCCGGATCGATGGTCAGGCCACTACCCCGGTTAATATTGGCAAATCCGAAGATCGGATCGGAGGCTGTGCCGAAAGTTCCGGTGCCGGTGTAGCTTTGAGCCCCGGCGCCGGCGAACTGAAGACGGCTCGTCGTAAATCCACCTGTTAGGCCATCGACAATCGCGCCGTTATTCGTGAACGTGCTGCCCAGCATGTTCAGAATGGCGTTATTCAGCTTCAGTGTGGTGCCGGTCTGGATCGTGAAATTGCCGTAGCAATACCCGGTCGCGCCCGCGACTGCCGTCTTGTTGTTCGTCGTGTTGTCGATCACCACGTTCGGCATGTTGCCCGCTATCCGAAAATCAAAGTTCGTTGCCGTCGCGCCGGTGCCGACGTTGAGCGTGCCACCGGTGAAATTAATCACGCCCTGCTGGTTGTAGTCCGAAATCGTGGCCCCTGTGCTTCGTTGTACGAGGTTGATCGTCCCTCCGGACATATTGAAAAAGTTCGTCGGAGCCGTTGAAGTGAAGCCAAATGAAGGCGTCGCGCTGGACGCGTTCCCAACCGTGCTGACGTTCACTGCTCCACCGGATTGCGTATAGGTAACGGCGCTGCTGGAGTTAAGCCTGCCAGCCACGTTCATCGTACCGCCTTCGATGGTGAAGACCGCGCCGGTGCCAGCGCCCATTGAGTTACCGGAAGCAGTTCCGACATTATATATACCTGCCGTTAGGCGCAGTAGACCGTTGTTTGTCGGAGAACCATTCTGTCCGGTCACCGTGACATTGGCGTTATTGATCCAGATTCCGCCAGTAGCGGGAATCGTGTAACCTGCCGTTGAAAAGAAGGTATTGGAAAAAGCAAAGCTTCCGGACATCTTTAATGTGCCGTTCGTTAGGGTGAGAAAGCCGGCCCCGGCTGCGAAATTGCTCGAGGTGACTTCGCAGATGTTTGCGTTGGAGACTCCCATGTTCAGGGTGATGGCGTTGAACCTCGTCGTTGCACCAGCACCGCTGATCGTTTGATTGCCGTTCTTGTTGAAAGTGACGTTGCACACCAGCGTGGTGCCGCCCTGCGACATGTCGAAAATGCCGGCGTTGGAGAGATTGCCGCCGATCGTAAGCGTATTTGTGAAGGTCCCGGCGGTTTGACTTATGAATGTTCCGCCACTGGCCACGCCAACATTGCCACTGACGCTCATGGCTCTAGCGGCAACGCCGTCGAATCTCAGAATACCGCTAACGCCCTGACCAACCGTCAACGAGGCCAGACTTCCGGCCGACGGGACCGCGGTGTCGATAATTACGGTATCACCGTCGGCGATAGTGACATCATCGCCTGTCGCCGGAACTACGCCGCCGGTCCACGTCGCGGGCGCACTCCAGTTGCCGCCACCCGTCGCGTTCGACGAGATCGCGGTGGCCATCGTAGTCGAAATGGATAACGCCATGAACAACAGCGCAGCGAGATAAACGGCGAAAGGCCGGCCGTGAATCGAGCCATGCCGGCCGGGAGTCAGCCAGGAACGGGAATTCGGATGCATCGATGCAAGTTGTGTGATCCGCGATCCGTTAGGCGTTAGGCGGTTGGAATGCAGAGTGGTGGTATTCATCGTTTTCATAGAAGTGGCCTTTCGAGGACCGACACCCCGGCGGTAGACGCGCCGATCGGCGCGACCGCAGAGCACACCACCTGCAGATGGAGGATCGTGGGGTTCAGACTGTTGGCTGTTTACTAAAAGGGGCCGAAGGCGTTACCCCCGGCCGATCGATCGTTTTGATGATTTCGGGGCCAAATATCAAGCCCAAAATCGTTAAAATGCGGAAAAAAAGCGACCGAAATGCCCCCCACACACGATTTGCCCGATCCTTAGCAGACCCTCACTATGGACCACTGACTACTGACTACTGACCACGGACCACGGACCACGGACCACGGACCACTGACCACGGACCACGGACTGGGAGACAACGAGACGACGGCCGCACCGACAAAGCCAACTGGTTTGGTTTCTACAGAAGGTAACAACCCTGCCGCCCTGCGGCCAACCAGGAGAAGGGAACACTCTGATGCACTAGCGGGAGCGTAAAGGTAACAAAGGGCGGATTGGACGGCAAGATCACCAGGCCTAATCCAACCGGGCTGTTTTCTAACCGCTGATTACACGGATCAACACGGATTGAGGGTCGACGGTCAGAGACCGCCACTACAGCAAAGCCGCAGTCGGCGCCAGGGGCTAATCCCGAAAGCGTTCGGGACCGTCCGATGGCAGGTGGACGCGAATGTCTCCGAGAGTCCGGGATCACCGATCCCGGCTACAGCTCTTCGTTATCTTAGTTACCTTTCGCCACGGCGAATCTTCGATCTTTAAGAAAACAAGGCGGTCCGACTACTAGACAGGATTAGCCCGATTTTAACGAGACCCCTGTGTTACAATCTTAGTGAATCCTGTTAATCCTGTCCAAATTCACCAAGAAACAGACCGGTGGTGGCAGGCAGCCTTCGTGTCAATTCGTGTTAATTGGTGTCTAAACAGATCGGTTCGATTCCATTAATCCGCATAAATCTGCGTAATCCGCGGTTAACAGACCGGTTCGATGGATTTATCCGTGTAATCCGTGGTCAGTTTCCGATTTTCGATTTTACCAGGCTGACATCTGAAGCGTTGATTCCTCCGCTCACGTTCACGTCACTCCGGAAATTCGTCGTGTCGACCGGTTGCGAGATCCGCGACTTAGTCTGGCTTACATCCGAAGCGTTCACAGCTCCGTTGCCGTTCGTATCGCCGACCAGCAATTGCATCGGAATCACGATATCCGCCGAAGTCGATCCATTGCTGACATTCGACAGGGTAATCGCGATCGTCTGCGCGTCCGGCACCCCGCTCAGGTTCACCGTGATCTGGTTCCCGCTGGCGTTCGCGCTGTCGACCGTCCCGGTGCCGGTCGTTACCGCCGCGGAACTGAGCGTTACCGGCGTGGGAAAAGTAACGATGACCTTATGGTTGCCCCCGGCACCGCCACTCCGGCATTCCACCCCGGGGTTGCCGGTGAACGGCAGATCGACATAAAATTCACCGGCCGCCGGGTGAGTCTTGGCTGAGACTGCGCCGGTCGGCGCGACGGTTGCGTAGGCAACATAGATCGCGTTTCCGCCGCCACTGCCGCTGGTGAACTGCACGCCGAACGCAACGTCACCGACGTTATTAATGTTCACGCTGCCCATCAAAGAACCGATCGTGCGCAGGCCGGTATCGGTCATCAACGTGTCGTTCACACCGATGATTCGTTGGAAAGTCGTGCCATTAGTCACAAATACCGAATCGCGCGGCGTGGCCTGGTTATCGTTCCCGCGAAAAGCGACCAGACTGGGGGACTCACCATCGTTTATCGACGGCGCAAAGCTGTCGATGCTGGTGAACCCGGCGCCGTCGCTCACCGTGGGGAAAAGGGTCATGGCGAAACCATCGCCAACAACGATCCGGCGAGTGGATGACGCGGCGCTGGTGCGAGTAGTGAATGCGACCCGGCCAAGATTGTTCATCGAAATGCTGTTGTCCATGGCGTAGAACATCGGGCCAATATTGCTGTCGCCCGATGCCACCAGCACCGACGAGCCGTCGGAATTCCAGATTCGCAATTCTTTGTAGGTCGCGGCCTGACCATTGATGTTGGATTCGGCCGCGAGCTTGCCGCTGTTGTTGAACGCGGGGGCGAACAGAAACGAATACCGGCTGTTCGGATCGCCCGCGGTCTCGGTCACATAGTTAACGAATGAGTTGGCAGCGATGTTATAGGTCTCGAGCGCCTGCGGGGTGTTGAATTTTACCCGCATCCCAACGAGACCGTTGTCGTTAATCTTCGGGTTCGTATAGGAAGTCGCGCCGAGCGGTCCGCTAGTGACATGCGTCGTCATGCCGGAGGCGTTGTCGTAAACGTAAAGGCCGTCGTCGGCTGTGCTGGTGCTAGCCGCGCGTGGGAACGAGACCTTGTTTTGATTATTCAGGAACGGATCGCTCAGGATCGCGTTGGTATCACTGGTGTTATGCACGAGCGAACCGGCGCCGTGTCCGCCGAACCAGAGCCCGGGACTCGTGGTCAGGCCGACCGTATTTACTTTCACGGCCACATTGCCCGAATTGTTCAGGCTTGGGCTGACGCTATTGAACGTGGATCCGTTAGGCAGATTGAATGCCGTGCCGCCGGTATTGGCCCGGACCTGCAATTGCAGCTGGTAATTGATCGGGAATGTTTGGGCGGGGAGCTGAATAGGCGCAAGCAAAAGGCCCGCAAGAGCGATAGTCACGAACCACTTCATTCTTTCTCCCCCGTTAACGACGACATCTTCCTGCGTTCCTGCTTTCCTAAGAGATTATCGGAAGTCCCCTAAAAGGAGCATTCCCGCAGCCAGGGACCCAGCCATCCCTGACCACGGGAACAACATCCTTAACCTAACTTGCTAAACTGATTCTTACGGGAGACTCGCCTTCACCAGGCCGACGTCCGAGCTGTTGATCGCGCCGTTGACGGTCACGTCGCTCCGGAAGTTCGTCCCATCCACCGGTTGATTGATGCGCGACTTGGTGATCGACACGTCGGACGCATTGACGGTGCCGTTCGCGGTCACGTCACCGCGCAACACCATCATCGAAACCGTGACATCCGACGCGGGGTTGGCGGCACTCACTCCGTTCAACCGCACGGTAATGACCTGGTTATTAGCCACGTTGGTGAGCGGGATCGTAACCGTATTACCGCTCACGGTAACGGCTCCTCCCGAATCGCAAGTTCCTCCGGTACCGACGCAGCCGACGCCGCTGATCACTTCAGCCTGAGGAGTCCCGGTGACAACTGGCGGGCCATCAAACGTGACCACGATCGTGTGATCGTTTGTCGCCCCACCGCTGCGGCATTCGATTCCCGGACCACCCATGAGCGGCAGATCAATGCCGAACGGTCCCGCCGCGCCATGTGTCTTAACCGACGCCGCACTTACCGCCATCGGCGGGGTTGGAGTAGGCGTTGGGGTTGGCGTTGGAGTCGGCGTGGGTGTTGGGGTTGGTGTTGGGCACGGCTGTGCAGGCGCGGTCGCCGAGACAACGATGTCGTCCAGAGCCCAATAGTAGTCCCATCCTGCCACATATCGGAACCGGAGTTTTACATCCGCCTGGCCAAGATATGCCGCGAGGTCGATCGTAGCACTGGCAAAGGCCGTAGCTGTTCCAATGGTGGCGGTATTGTAGGTTTGGACTGTGGTCCAGGTCGCGCCGCCGTCGGTGGAAACGCCGACGGTAGCAGTCGTCGCCGAGAGCCACCTCAAGTAGTGCCTGAAGTTCAGGCTGCTGCTGGTGTATCCAACCAGGCTGAACGAGGGCGAGATCAGCTGTGTATCCACGGCAACGCCACTTCCACCCGCGTCAGAGTTGGTGAGGGCAAACTGAGTGCCCCCGCCGCTATTGAGGGTTTCGGTCGCTGAACTGCCGCAGGCGACACCGCTGACACCGTATGGATTCGGTCGAATCGTCCAGGCGGTGAGAGTGTTAGCGACTCCGCAGCCGCCGGTTGAATTGTTGGCGACGGTCCATGCGCCGAAGCCGCTCTCGAAGTTCTGGCTCAAGACCGTGCTGGGTCCACCGAGCCCTGTCACCATGATCGAAGCCGAAGCCATGCCGCTATTCGAACCGGCGCAAGCATTGCTGATGCTGAACGAAGCCGTGTTGTTTAGCGTGGAGCCGCAGGTCGTGGCATCCGTGGAGCTAATCACGTGTGCTTTGGTCATGCTATTCCCGGCCAATGTGGTCGGAGTATAAACCAGGCTTTGGTTAGGCGGAGAACCGCTAACCGACCAGCCCGGATCCGTCATGCCCGCATCAATCGTCCAGTTCACGCCCGGCCCAGACGGCAGGTTATCCGTAACCATCAGCCCCATGGCCGCAGTGGAGCTGGTGTTGGTCAGCTTCACGACAAATCCGACCTGGCTGCCATAATTCACCGAGGCTGAATCGGCCGTTTTGGTGATAGTGACCGCAGCGATCCCCGCTCCTGCGTAGGGGGTTTGCTCGTCCGCACCGATGTCCGGCGTACACGGATTTCGCAGGTCGTTGTCAAAATCATTTGTGATACCAACGACCGGGGTCGCCATGGCAATCATCGGACTGCCGGCCATCAGATGCAGATTCCCTGTGGCCGCGTCGCCATTCGGATTAATGAATAGCGGATCGACTGATTTGCTGTTCGCATCCTGGCCGGTCGCCATCTGCCAATCGGCCAGAGTCAGCCGATCCGAGCCGCCAAAGCTGCCGACAAAACCGCCCATGCCGGTGGCGTAAAGGTCATTGTAATTCGAGGTGAAGCCAGGGCCGCTCAACGCAATGGCATAATGTTTGCCGGTTCCGGCGCCATTGCTGCGCGCATTCCAGAAGATGTTATTGATATAATTGCGCGCGCCTGAGGTGACGTTGCTCACAAACGCGAACGTCGTGCTCGCGTCGGTCACGCCGGTGCCGCCGATATAAGAGCTGTTGTAATAGATGTTGTTCGTCCCGGCGATTTCGAACATGCCGTACATCTGATATCCCGTGGAAATCGAGTTGCCGGCAGCATCGATGCCCAGGCGAACCATGTTATTCTTGTAAGTGCCCTGGCCGGCCACTGGAAGAATGCCGACCAACTGACTCGTCGTCGCAGTCGAAGAAATGGACAGCGAGTGAACCAGGTTCCGCTCAGCCACGTTCGCCGTAGTTGCCGGGAAGCTGCAATAAATCGCGTAGATCGAATTGCTCGCTGCGCCCGAGTTGTTGCTCAACGAATGAACCACGTTTTGCGAGACCACGTTGGGCGCCGCGACTCCGGTCCCGACCAAAACGAAGCCGCTGGTGACAATCGTACTCGCGAGGTTCGAGTTGCCGGAAATGTTCCGAATGGTGTTTCCGGTGGCGACCACGTTTGCCAGAGCGTTTTGAACTGCATACATGGCATACCCGCCCACCAGTGTGTCAGTGATCGCGCCCGCGCCGGGTCCGCCGATTTGGTTGTTACTGAGAGTTGCCGTCGCCGCCGAAGACGTGTTCAGGAAAATGGCCCTGAAGCCGCCGGTGCCGGTGCCAGTTCCGTTAATCGTGATCGCACCGATCCGGTTGTTCGAAATCGGGTTGGAACTCGAGCTGAAATCGTAAATCGCATTGATGGCACCCGTGGAACTTTCCGTGAAGGTGATGGTCGACGAACCGTCGAGGCTCCCGATCTGGTTGCCGGTAATGGTTCCGACGTCGTATCTCCCGGCGGCGATGTAAATACCCCGGAAGGCTGAGCCGCTGCCCGTGCCGGTGCTGGCCGTGCTCTGGGCGATTCCAGAAACGAGATTTCCCTGAACACTGGTGGCTGTGGTAGTGCTGCCGCTGGTCAGGTTCAATCCGACAAATATGTTAGTCGAACCACTGATCGAGGTAACTCCGCTCCCGTCGGCCGCCCCGAATCCGACGGTGTTTCCAGTGATCGTGTTGGCGTTACCGCTGGAGGTCATCAGGATGCCCGAATACGTCGCCGAGGCGGTGAAAGCCCGGGGCGCCGTCTGGTAAATCCTGTTGTTCGAAACGGTCGTGGTCGCGGTATTGCTCTGAAGGTCAATGCCCGCCACGGAAATTGTCGCATTGAAGTAATCAAAAACGTTGTTGTTGTTAATGATGTTGCCGGTGTTGTTATTTGGACTGGCCGAGCCGAGCGACATAATTCCCTTAGACGGCAGATTAGCGCCGGCCGGTCCCACGGCGTTATTCGAAATGGTATTGCCGCTATTTGCGCCACCGGTCGACGTACTGATCAGGATGTTGCCGCCGGCAGTGGTAGTGGACGCGGTCGACGAACCGAGCACCGAGCAATTCGTGATCGTGTTATTTTGGGCGCCGTTAATCAGGCGGATCGTACTCGTGCCCGCGGTGGCTGAGACGGTCGTGTTGGAAATTGTTAACGAATTGCCGCCCGAATTCAGACCATCGATCGTGACGTTGTCCGCGCCGGCCAAATCGACCAGCGGAAGTCCTGCGGTAGCCGCGCCGGAAACCGTTCGGGCGCCGGTCGGAGTGATCAAAACCGAGGTGTAACTCGAGGAGCCGCCGCTGGCATTCAAAACCGCCCCGCCCACCGGCTCCGCGGTATCCGCGCAGATGCCGATGTTGATCGTGCCGGTATGAGTTCCAGCATTAATCGCCGCGAAGGCAGCGGAAAGTGTGGGATAACCCGCATCGTTGCCGCTGTTGGTCGCTTCGACCCGGACTGCGTCGGCGCCGCAAGTTATTCTCGGCACCCGCTGAATTTTCGATCCGCGCTGGATCCCGGTTTTCGCGCCAACCTGCGATGCGGACTGTCGATCGGCAATCGCGGACGCTCTCTGTGCTTCCGCTTCGGCGGCGTCTTTGGCTATTTCAGTGGCTTTGTCCACAGCTTCCATCGCGGGGCGCATGGTGGGCGCGTTAATCGGGCGGGCCTCACTGCGTCCCTTGAGAGATGCGGAGAGAGTCACAAGCGATGCGACGAACAATGTGAGTGCAGCGACGCAATAGAGCGAAGTGCTACCGGTGAGTTGTTTAGTTATTGTCTTCATAAGTGGGTTTGGGCTGGTTAGGCTGGTTTAACTTTCGAGTTAATGCTGGCCGTGCCGGCTTGGCGCGGTAATTCCCGAAATTAGGTTGGCTAAATTCACAACTGACGTGGGATAAAACTAAGTTGTGCTGGGGTCGCTGTTTTGCCCTTTTTAGGTGCAAAAAGTCAAGCCAAAACTAACAAAACTGTAACAAATCCGCGCGAGTTTTCGCCCATTCCAGCGCGGTTTTGTGAACATGTGAACAACTCGGCCCCGGATGATCCGTCTTTATAAAAATGCGCTGGGGACAGCGCACGCTACAGCTCTTTGCTCTTCGCGCTTACCGGGATCTCAACCGCTCAACCACTCAACCCCGAAAGCTTTCGGGGCCGTCCGGTGGGCTGGCCTTTCAACCCTTCAACCCTTCAACCATTCAACCTTTCCTCGCTTTAACCTGTTTCCGGATCGCTTCGAATACCCGGATGATGCTCGACTGGCTTGCCTGATTGGCGAGAAACGCCGGAACGTTTCCGCCGCTGTCGGTGTAGACCGAATACGTCGCGCGCGTTTGGCCGTTATCCGGTTCGAGCAACCAGCTCCCATCGCATACCTTTACCCGCACCACGCCCTTCTTCTCCGCCGGCCCCTGGTCGTTCGCCTGGACCCATTTGTCCAGAAACGCCGTACCACCCTCGGCCGGCCAGGATTTCTTCCAGATCCGTAACGTGTAATCGCGGTCCGACAAAATCTTCGGCGAAATCCGCTGGTAACCAATCGTTGAATCGCCCTCTTTCCTGATCACCGTCGCTTCGACAACAAACGGCATGAACTTCGGATAATTGTCCACGTCATCGAGAACGGCATGGACACTGGACGTTGATCCGTCAATCGATCCGATCGCCTTGAATTCCTTGATGGCCGAGCCGGAGCGGTCCCGGCTGTAAATCATTACGTCCTTCGATTTGTGGGCGAATTTCCACCCGTCCCTGGGATCGGGCGGGCTGATCACGTCGATTGCCAGCGTGGATGAAATCATGCCCGCCAAAACGAAGAACAACATCCACAAACGGCGGCTGTGCACCGCGGAGAATAACGTATTCAACGCGGATCACCAACACATCGCCCGAAGCGGACTTGGCAATGTTTCCGTAGCTCCGTTAGGAGCGAAATGTTTATAGAAACACGCAACGAGAAACAACCAGCGCCGTAGGAGCGACATGTCCTCTTACATGCCGCTCCTTCGGAGCTGGAATTGGGGGTTATCGCGACTGCTATAAACATGTCGCGCCTACGGCCCTTGAGGCCCGTCCGATTCGGGAGGATTGATGACCTCAAACAGAGTCATTTTGTCACTTGTCAGTATTTCTTCCCCGTTGAATCGTTAACACCTTCCATGGCGCTTCAACCCACCATTCTCATCGTTGATGACGAGAAGAATACCCGCGACGGCCTTCGCAGCCTGCTCGAGGACGACTATGACGTGTACGTTGCCGCCGACATTGCCAGCGCGATGAACGTCCTGGAACGCGAATCGGTCGATATCCTGCTGACGGATCTCCGTCTCGGAAGCGAGGACGGAATGACTTTGATCGAGCGCACCCTGAAAATGGCGCACCCGCCAGTCTGCATCATGATGACCGCCTACGGCACGGTCGACAGCGCAGTCGAAGCGATGAAGCGCGGCGCCTACGATTTCGTCACGAAGCCGTTGAACCTCGACAAGGTTGAAATGCTCATCGCCCGGGCATTGCAGAGCCGAAAACTCGAACAGGAGAATCGTTCGCTCCGCGAGCAGGTGGACGAGCGCTTCGGTCTCGAGAACATCATCGGCGAATCGCCGGCGTTGCGCGAAGTGCTCGACACCATCCGCCAGGTGGCGCCGTCCTCGGCTAACGTGTTGATCGAAGGCGAAAGCGGGACCGGCAAGGAACTGGCGGCGCACGCCATTCATAATTTGAGCCGGCGTAACAAGGCGAAATTTGTCGCGGTCCATTGCGCCGCGCTGTCACCGACACTCCTGGAAAGCGAATTATTCGGGCACGAACGCGGCGCGTTTACCGGCGCGCACGAACGCCGGATCGGACGATTCGAACAGGCCAGCGGCGGCACCATCTTCCTCGATGAAGTCGCCGAGATCCCGATGAGCACACAGGTAAAATTGTTGCGCGTAATCAGCGAAGAACGCGCGTTCGAGCGCGTTGGCGGCAACCAAACCCTGAAAGCGGATGTGCGCCTGATCGCCGCGACTAACAAGAACCTCGAGCAGCTCGTGCAAGAGGGAAAATTTCGCGACGATCTTTTCTTTCGCCTGAACGTGGTGCGGATCACCATGCCGCCGCTCCGGGACCGAAAGGACGACATTCCACTCCTGGTCCGCTCGTTTGTGCGGCATTTCTCCAAAGTGAACGACAAACAAGTTACCGGCCTGGCCGACGAAGCAATGAATGCGCTGCTCGTCTACAACTGGCCCGGCAACGTCCGCGAGCTTCGCACCGCCATTGAACACGGAGTCGTGATGGCCGCCGGCCCGACGATCACTTTGCGCGACCTGCCAACTGCCGTGCGCCAGGCGGCGGGCGACAAGTTGCCCCGCGGTATCTCCCCGTCGAAGGCCTTTGGCGAGAAATCCAGCCCCCTGGATATCCGGGAGAGTGAGAGAAAGTTGATAATGCAGGCACTTGCCGCGACAGATGGGAACGTGACAGCGGCCGCCCGGAAACTTGGGATCAGCCGGCGAACGCTCCACCGAAAAATTAACGAGATGAACGCCGATAAAGCCAAAGGCACAGACTCAACCGCGTCCGCGGAACGAAATCAGCTTAACTCCTAGTGTCACCGGTATGACCTTAGAAACGTTGGTGACACAACCTTAAAATGGCCGGTAGCGCAGAGTTCATCCAGCGCATGGTGCACACCTTTGAGGAGGGTGCGCCGGCAATATGGCTTCGTCGCGGCCTTATTGTCGCGGCCATCACCGGCATCTCGATATTTTACTTGATCCACGAATTTCGCGGGTTCGGCACGGCCGAAGCCATGGACCAGGCACAGATCGGCCGGGAAATTGCCCGGGGGCACGGATGGAAAACCAATTACGCCCGGCCGCGCCAGATCGGACAACTCCTGAGCCACGGCAAAGACGTCCCACAAAAAATCTGGTACGACACTTACAACGCGCCACTGCCGCCGCTGGTCGATGCGATGGCGCTGTTCGTGATCAAGTCCCGGCTGAAAACTGTGCCGGAAGACATCATTTACGTCGGCGACCGGATGATTGCGGCGATGTGCATCGGAATTTTCCTGCTTTCATTGATTGTCCTGTTCTTTCTCGCGCGCCGCTTGTTCGATCAACGCCTGGCTTTGATGGCCTGCTCGCTGGTCCTGCTTTGCGACATGTTCTGGCAGTACTCGCTGTCCGGTCTCCCCCAGATGCTGATGCTGCTGCTCTTTAATAGTACGTTCTACGCGCTGTTGAGAGCGGTCGAAGCCCAGGCGGAAGGCGGGCGACTTGGCTTGTGGCTGGCTCTCGTTGGAGTGGGGTTTGGACTCCTGGCCCTTTGTCACGCCCTGGCCATTTGGATCTTTGCCGGGGCACTCGTCTTTTGCGTCTTCTATTTCCGGCCGCGCGGCTGGGCTGCCCTGATCATGCTGGCAGCGTTCGCCATTCTTTATTTGCCCTGGCTCATTCGAAACTACGTGATCTGTGGAAACCCGTTTGGGCTGGCGGTCTATTCGATCCTCGACGGGATGGGTCACACCGAAATCGGCTGGCTGCGGCGAATCAGTCCGGCGCTGGAAAACGTCGGGCCGCTCGCGTTGAAGAACAAGATGATCCACAACTTCCTGGATCAGTCCGGCAGCTTTTTTGGCTACTTCGGATTCAACATCGTCGCCCTGATGTTTTTCACGGGTCTGATGTACATCTTCAAGCGCGCGGAGACCGACATTTTGCGCTGGATGCTCCTGGCCATGTGGGCGTGCGCTGCCCTGGGCATGGTGATCTATGGAATCCGCGACGAAGAAGGCATTTCCGCCAACCAGCTGCATCTGATTTTCGTTCCACTGATGATCTGCTACGGCCTGGCCTACCTGCTGGTGCTTTGGAACCGGCTCGAGATCGACATGCGGGTCGCGCGCATCGGGTTTCTCCTCGCGATCTTCCTGATCTGCGCCGCGCCGATGATCCTGAAGATACCTGGTCTCAAGCCGCCGCAGCTTTACGTCCACTGGCCGCCCTATCCGCCGCCCCCTTACATCGGCACGCTGACCGGTTGGATGAAGCCGGAGGAAGTTACGGCTTCCGACATGCCGTGGGCTATTGCCTGGTACGCCGATCGCAAGGCGATTCTCGTTCCGGAAACGGTCAAGACGATGACCGACATCAGTGATTACCGGATTCTGGGCGGACCGATCTACGGTCTTTATCTCACGCCGATCAGCGGAAGTCAGAACCAGTTGAGCGATATCCTGAAAGGCGAATACAAAGACTTTGCCCCGGTGATTACGCGAAGCGTGAATCTCGAGACCTATCCCCTCCGTTGGGCCGTCCTGCTCGGGCTCGAGAACGATTGTATTTTCCTGAGTGACCACAATCGACAAACGGAATCCGCGGCCTCACCTTAGGCCCTGGACTGCCGGCTGAAAAAGCCGTGGCTATGCAAAACAAGAAGATTTTCGGAACGGACGGCGTTCGAGGAGTAGCCAATGTCGAGCCGGTCACGGCGGAGACCGCATTGAAGCTGGGGCGCGCCGCGGCCCACGTGTTCACCCAGCTGAATCCTCGCACCAGTCCGGAAGGCACGCGGCCGAAGATTGTCCTGGGGAAAGACACGCGATTGTCCGGCTACATGCTGGAAAACGCGCTGGTCGCCGGAATCACTTCGTTAGGCGTAGACGTCCTGGTGATCGGGCCGTTGCCGACCCCCGGCGTCGCCTACATCACGCGTTCGCTCCGGGCGGACGCCGGGATCGTCCTGACTGCGTCGCACAATCCCTACGAGGACAACGGCATCAAATTCTTCCGGCACGACGGTTACAAGCTCGACGACCAGGTGGAAAATCAAATCGAGACACTGGTGTTTACCGGCGAAATTGATTCCGTTAGGCCGACCGCCGGGAAGATTGGGCGCGCGGCCCGCATCGACGACGCGCTTGGGCGCTACGTCGAATTCGCCAAGGCGAGTTTTCCCCGGAAGATGTCGCTCGAGAAAATGCGGGTCGCAGTGGACGTGGCCAATGGCGCCGCCTACAAGTCGACGCCCTGCATTCTTCGCGAGCTCGGCGCCGATGTCTTCGTTTCGCACGATCAGCCTAACGGAACCAATATCAACCACGGCTGCGGCAGCACGCACCCCGAGGAAATCCAAAACGCGGTGAAACGCGCCGGCGCCAGCGTCGGGATCACCCACGACGGCGACGCCGACCGCGTTCTTCTCTGCGACGAGAACGGCGAGATTGTCGATGGCGACGAGATCCTCGCGATTGCCGCGGTCGATTTGTTGAAGAGCGGTCAACTTCGAGACAAAACGCTCGTCGCGACGGTCATGAGCAACTTCGGTCTCGATGAAGCGCTCTCTTCCCATGGCGGAAAAGTTGTCCGGACCAAAGTAGGCGACCGCTACGTAATCGAGGAAATGATGAAGCAGGACCTCAATCTCGGTGGCGAACAGAGCGGGCACATGATCTTTCGCGACTTTACCACTACCGGTGACGGAATTATCAGCGCGCTCCAGATTCTGCGGATCATGCACGAAACCGGAAAGCCTTTGAGCGAGTTGAAGTCCTGCCTGAAGAAATATCCGCAGGCCCAGCGCAACCTCATCGTGGCCAAAAAGCCGCCATTAACCGAGCTTTCGACGGTAATGAAACTTGTTAACGAAACCGAACAGGAACTCTCGGGCAAAGGCCGGGTCCTCCTGCGTTACTCCGGCACCGAGCCGAAGATCCGGTTGCTCATCGAAGGCCGCGAGCTGGCGGCGATTCACAAGCAGGCCGATCGCATCGCCGACGCCATCCAATCAGCCATCGGCGCGAACTGATTTCACCACGAAGAACACGAAGGTCACAGAGAATTTATTTGAATCTCGGTGATCTCGGTGTCCTCTGTGATGGAAACATGATTCGTAATCCATGACGCTTCTTCGTGCCATCGAAGCTCTCCTGTTCAGCGCGCAAAAACCGCTGGCGGCAAAGGAACTCACCGACGTTCTCCGCCGGGCCGGCGGCGAAGATGATTTTTCGCCCAATGAATTCTCCAAGGTGCGCGAAGCGGAAGTCGCGGCCGCCCTCGAACAGTTGAAGGTCGAGTGTATCGAGCAACAGCGCGGATTTCAGCTCGTGGAAAAAGCCGAAGGCTGGCAATTCGCCTCCGACCCGAAATACGCGTCATGGGTTCGTGAACTTTTCCCGGGGCCAAAACCGGCGCGCCTGACCGCGCCCGCGCTCGAAACACTCGCCATTATCGCCTACCGGCAGCCGATCACCCGCGCCGACGTTGAAGTTGTCCGCGGCGTTACTATCGACAGCGTTTTGCAGACGTTGATGGAACGCGGCCTGGTGAAAATCGCCGGGCGCGCCGAGATCCCGGGCCGGCCGTTGCTTTACGAAACGACCCAGTTCTTTCTGGATCATTTCGGGCTGCGTCATCTCGACGAACTGCCTAACGTGGAAGAATTGCGCACCCGCCACCTGCCCACGGCGCCGCGGCCACCTGCTGTAGCCGGCATCGGCGATGCCGGATCCGAGACTTCTCAACCGGGATCACCGACCCCGGCTACAACGGAGTTACCGTCTCCGGCGGCAACACCGGAATAATTCGGACACTTCACCACGACGAGCACGAAGTTCATGAAGACTGTCATGTTCACTTCATGTTCTTCGCGCCCTGCGTGGTTAATCCACCGCGTTGCTGCGTTCCTGCTCGTCATCTCAACCACCGCATTCGGCCAGATCTCGCCTAACAATTGCGCCCGCGCGGCAAAATATTTCGAGCAAACCCGCGGCATTTCCTTCCTGGTCATGCAGAACGGCCAGATCGTGTTCGAGCGCTACGCCAACGGCGGCATGGAAAACGGTCGCTGGCCGATTTTCAGCGGCACGAAGAATTTCTGGGGACTGGCCGCGCTTTGCGCGGTCCGCGACGGGCTCATTAAGCTCGACGATCATGTCGCCGACACCATCACCGAGTGGCGAAACGATCCCGGCAAATCCCAAATCACTATCCGCCAACTCCTGACCCAGACCGACGGCATCGAGGACGCGCCGTTTCTTCATCGTCAATCGATTGCTGATCGCAATTCCATGGCAATCCGGTTGCCGCTGCTGGCCGCGCCGGGCAGACGATTCATCTACGGACCGAGCCATCTCCAGATTTTCTCGGAGTTGCTAAGACGCAAGCTCAATGGTCAAAGCGTGATCGGTTATTTCGGGCAAAACATCGCCGGCCCGCTCAATCTCAGTTCGCTCGAGTTCAAGCGCGACGGCCGGGGCAATCCCTTGCCGGCCAGCGGCCTTGAGCTCACTGCCCGCGAATGGGCGCGCCTTGGTGAAATGGTCCTGGGCAATGGCGATTATCACGGCCGGCAGGTGGTTCCCGCTTCGTTGTTGCAACAAGCCCTTTCCGGAACCAGCGCGAATCCATCTTATGGCATGACGTTTTGGTTGAACCGGCAGGCTCCGCGCGCCCGGGAGATCGACATTGAAAAAGAGCTCGATCTCAAATGGCAGCGCGCCCGCTGGGGCGGTATCTGCATTTCGCGCGCGGCGCCGCCTGACATGATCGCCTGCATTGGTTCCGGCTATCAGCGTTTGTTTATCATTCCGTCACTGAACGCGATCATTGTGCGTCTCGGCCAGGACACAAAATTTTCCGACGCATATTTTCTGCGGCTGATATTGGGAAGATAGCGTCGCAACAAATTACACCGCTGATTACGCGGATTTACGCAGAATGAAGATTGAGTCCGCCAAACACGCCAAATGACGCCAACGAAAGAATCAGCATCTAACATTTTCCACGTCTGAAATGCTTTCGTGGTGTTTGGCCTATTTGGCGGTGACCCTCTTCAGAATTATCCGCGATATCCGCGTAATTCGCGGTTAATTTTGCGCCCCGACAGAGCGAGGCGCTAGTAAAGAAACGTTCTATTCGCGTCCATTCGCGTGTTTCGAGGGCACTTTCAGTTACATTCGAATCGACGGTCAGAGACCGCCGCTACAGCAGAAGCGTTCCTTATCCGCGACTATTAGCGTCCATTTACGCTCCCGCTAGTTCATCAAAGTGTGCCCTTCTTCTAGTTTACGCTCCCGCTAGTGCATTCCAAATGTGCCCGACTTCTAGATTGCTGCAGCGCAGCTGAATTGCCGCAGTGCGGCAGGATTGCGGTTATAAAGCCATCCCTTCGTTAACTTCGTTTCCTTCTGTAAGAAATAGACTGGTCCGATCCGTGTTAATCCGCGTAATCCGCGGTCAAAAAAATGAAAATATCGGGAATCCCTTCGGTTGACTTAATGACACAATTCCTTAACGGTTCGCCACTTATGAAGCGGAAACTTTCGTTCTTCATCCCGGCTCTCTCGATTTTATTACTGGCTGGCCAAGCCCAGGCCGGCACGCCGGCCGAGAATCAACTCACCAAAATCGAGCACAACTGGGCCGATGCCTACGTGAAACGCGAGCCGGCATTTGTTCAGCGCCTGACTACCGACGATTTCATTTTCGTTGGGCCAGATGGCAAAGCGATGAACAAGGCCGATTATGTGAAAGAAATCACGGGCGATACCACTTTTACCGCATTTAACATCACCGATCTCAAAATCCGGGCTTATGAAAACGTCGGGGTTGTTACCGGCACCGCCACCATCACCACCAAGACCGGTGACAAAGAAGAGACCGGCGCCTACGCCTTTACCGATGTGTTCGTGAAACGCAGCGGCGAATGGAAAGCCGTTTCCGGCCAGGCGACCCAGCTAAAACCATCAGAGCCAGCGAAATAAACTCGCAACCTGAACCGCCAAATGTCACTTTCTCCAAACAAACCTCGATCTTATGAACAGTAAATTAGCGATCGGTTGTGGCGGTATCGTTGTCATTCTGCTTTTCGTCGGCCTTGTCGCCGCCTTGTTTCTCGGCGGCACCTATAACCGGCTGGTGAAATCGCAGACCGCGGTCGACCAAAGTTGGGCCCAGGTTCAAAACGTATATCAGCGACGCGCGGACCTGATTCCAAACCTGGTGAACACTGTGTCGGGCGCGGCCAACTTCGAAAAATCGACCCTGACTGAAATTACGAACGCGCGGGCCAGCGTCGGCAAGGTGCAGATCGATCCGAACAAGGCGCCGACCGATCCGGCCCAACTTCAACAATACCAGGACGCCCAGGCGCAGTTAGGCAGTGCATTGTCGCGGCTGTTGGTCGTGGTCGAGAATTATCCCGACCTGAAGAGCAACCAGAACTTCCTTAGTCTGCAAACCCAGATCGAGGGCACCGAAAACCGAATCTCGGTCGAGCGCGGCAATTTCAACAGCGCGGTGCAGAACTATAATGTTCAGGTGCGCAGCTTCCCGGCGAATATTGTTGCCGGCTTCTTCGGCTTTTCGCCACGACCGTTCTTCACGTCTACGCCGGGCGCCGAGAAAGCGCCGGAAGTGAAATTCAATTTCGGTTCGCCCGCGCCGGCGCCGGCCGCTACGGCTTCGCCATAGGTGGATCGGGCGCTCCGCCGCACGATGATAAGTATGGCGCCGATGGCGCATAAGTTTCTGGGGAGCGCACGCGCCCTCGCGTGCGGCGTTCGGCGCCCCGCCGAACGGAACGAATCAGGCCCCGCATGGTACTCTAAACTGTTGCGAACTTTGAAGAATTTCCCGCGAGGGCGCGGCAAACTGCACGCCGGCGGCGTGCGCTCCCCAGCAATTTTCGTCGCCATCGCATTGATCGCGATTCAAGTCCACGCCGACGAAGCCCTTCCCCCGAAACCGGACCGTTACTTCAACGACTTTGCGGGAGTCGTTTCCCAAAGCGACGCGCTCCAGCTGAATGAGCAGCTCGCCCAATTCGAGCGGGAAACGTCGAACCAGCTCGTCGTGGCGATCTGGAACACGATGCCTTCGCAAAGTTCCATCGAAGATTTCACCCAGCGCACTTACCAGGCGTGGAATGTCGGCCAGAAAGGCACGAACAATGGCGCCGTGCTTTTCATTTTCGTTAAGGACCGGCGGTTGCGGATCCAGCCGGGCTACGGATTGGAAGGCGCACTGCCCGACATCACGTGTGATCTCATCATTCGCAATGAGATCGCGCCGCGCTTTCGAACCGGTAACTACGAAGCCGGGATCCGGGCCGGCATCAATGCGATCGAAAAGGCCATTCGCGGCGAATACAAAGGGGGCGGCAGAACCGCCCGGGAGCAACAAGCCAATAAAAAGGTTAGCGTTAGCTTCTTCATCTTTTTTATTCTGTTTTTCGTGATGCTTTACCTGATCACCCGAAGCAATCAGAAGCACGGCCGCGGATATCGTTACTCACGCCGGGGCGGTCCTTTCATCGGCGGATGGCCGGGTGGAGGCGGAGGGGGCGGCTGGTCTTCCGGGAGCAGCGGCGGCGGTGGATTCAGCGGGTTCAGCGGCGGTGGCGGATTCAGCGGCGGCGGCGGCGCGAGCGGGAGCTGGTAACGTATGGAACCCAAAGAATTTCTCGGCAAACTCGAGCACGAGCGCATCGTAGAGGCGATTCGCGAGGCCGAGAAAAAAACGTCCGCCGAGATCCGCGTGTTCATCAACCGCGGAGAATTGCAGGAGGACGCAATCGTCGCGGGCCAGAAGGAGCTGGTCCGGTTGGGGATGGACAAGACGAAGGAACGCAACGGCGTCCTGATATATATCGTGCCCAAGGCTCAGGAGTTCGCCGTGATCGGTGACGAAGGAATTCACCAAAAATGCGGTGACGCAGTCTGGCAACAGGTCGTCGATGGAATGTCCGGGCATTTCGGCGGCGAACGGTTTTCAGAGGCCATCGTGGAGGCCACGAAGTTCCTGGGCGGAGTCCTGGCGGAGCATTTCCCAAGGCATTGGCGAAACCCGAACGAACTCTCCGACGAGGTCATTGAGAGCTGAGGTTCTGCGGGCCTAAAAAGCCACCCATTTTCGCCCAATTCCGCCCGAAATTGCCCCTTGCAAAAAGGGCCAAATCGTCTTTATTCCACGCTCCGCCGCGAGTCTTTAAGATTGCGCCGTTGGTCCCTGGGTTTCCGTCGCTGGATGCGAAACCATACTCGCCAGGGGTAACCCGGCACTGAGAAAGGAAGAAGGCAGAATTAAAAAGGAAGAAGTGTCTTCACGCACATTTCTTAATTCATAATTCCTACTTCTTAATTGCCACTATGCCAGTTCGTTACGGTCGTTTTGAAATGCCGAAGAACCTCACCAAAGATGAGGGCCACTCCACCGATACCTACGCCAAGTTTACTGCCGAGCCGTTTGAAGCCGGTTACGGGCATACGGTCGGGAATTCGCTCCGCCGCGTCCTGCTCTCGTCGCTCGAGGGCGCCGCGATCACCGCGGTAAAGATCACCGGGGCTCAACACGAGTTCGCTACATTGCCGGGCGTCGTTGAAGACGTGACCGACATCGTCCTCAACCTCAAGAAAGTGAAGTTCAAGGCGGACGATCATGAGCCGAAGAAGCTTTCTCTTTCCGTGAACAAGGAAGGCGAAGTCACCGCCGGCGATATCCAGGAAATTCAGGGCTACGAAGTGCTGAACCCGAAGCAGATCATTTGCACTCTAGATAAGAAACATAAGTTCGACGCCGAACTCGAAGTTCGCGTTGGTCGCGGTTTCGCCACTGGTGAAGAGAACAAGCGGACCGACCAGCCGATCGGATTGATCCCAATCGATTCCATTTTCTCGCCGGTTACCCGCGTGAAATATGCCGTTGAAAATACCCGGGTCGGTCAGCGCACCGATTACGACAAGCTCATTCTCGAAGTCTGGACCGACGGCCGGTTGACCCCGGACGACGCATTGCTCCAGGCCTCCGCGATTCTGCGTCATCACCTCGACGTGTTCGTGAATTACAACGAGAACGTCGTGGAGTTCGACCAGACGCCGGCAGGCGTGAGCGAAGAGAACATGAAGCTCAAGAAGCTGCTCAACATGAGCGTAAACGAAATCGAGCTCAGTGTTCGCGCGGCCAACTGCTTGAACAACGCCAACATCACCACGGTGGGTCAGCTGGCCCAGAAGACCGAGGCCGAGATGCTCAAGTATCGCAACTTCGGAAAGAAATCGTTGAACGAGATCAAAGAGAAGCTGCAACAACTTGGGTTGAGCCTCGGAATGAAATTCGAAACGGGGTTGATCGAGGTGCCGGTCGGTGTTGAAATCCCGAGCGCCAACGGAGCTACTGCTTAAACAATTGGAAAGACGCCGGAGTTATGAGGCACCAAAAGAAGACGATCAAGCTGGGCCGGACCGCCGAGCATCGGAAAGCGCTGCTGGCGAACCAGGTCTGCAGCCTGATTGAGCATCAACGCATCAAGACCACTTTGGCCAAGGCCAAGGCGGTTCGTCCGCTCGCCGAGCGCATGGTCACATTGGGCAAAAAAGGCTCGCTCCACGCCCGACGCACTGCATTCGCAACGCTGCGGCACAAGGACGCGGTCAAAAAACTGTTCGACGATATCGCGCCGCGATCGACCGACCGAAATGGCGGTTACACCCGCATCATCAAGCTCGGACGTCGCCAAAGTGATTCCGCTCAGATGGCGTTCATCGAATGGGTCGATGCCGCTGTCGCGGCCGAAGAAAAGCCGGTCGAGGAAAAGGCGAAGAAAAAGGAAAAGCCCGAGAAACCAAAGGCGGAGAAAGCGGAAAAAGCCGAGCCGAAGCAGGAAGAGCCAAAAGCGGAGGCCAAAGAAGAAAAGGCTGACGCTGGCGAGGAGACGAAGAAAAAACGTCGCTGGTTCGGTCGCAAAGAAGACAAGTAGGTTTGGAGTGCGCGGACATGTCCGCGCTTTCAAAGCGGCGACATGTCGCCGCAGTCCAAAACCCGCCGCTACGGATTTATCCGTACCGCAATCTTGTGGAACCCGGTTGTGCCGGAAAAGAAACTCCGCTCCTCCTCGTACTTCTGCACGGCGCCCGTGCCATCGGTCGCTTGCACCACGAGTGTGTAATCGCCTGGCTGATCGGCGATCCACATTGTGCGCCATAACGACCACGCCAGCTTGCCCCCGTCATAATAGATCTCCGTTTCGCGCCAGGTTTGCCCGTCGTCCAGGCTCAGTTCCACTTTGGAAATCCCACGGTCGCCGCCATAAGCGATCCCTTTCACTTCAATCGCGCCGTTGAGTTTCGCCAGCGAGAATTGCGCGCCGTAGTCGGGCACATCAATCCGTGACCGGGTCGGTGTAACGAAATCCGGTCCCCAGCCCTGCGCTTCGTAGAAACCTTTGGCATCCGGCGGGGCCAGCTCGATCCGGGTCAGCCATTTGACATGCTTCTCTCCGAAATAGCCGGGAACGATCGCGCGCAACGGAAACCCATGACGATCCGGCAACTCCTGCCCGTTCATTTCATAGGCCAGCAGCGTCGTCGGTTGCATCGCCTTCTCCAACGGAATGGTGTCGGTGTAATTATCGACGCCGTGCAATTTCACCCGGGCAGCACCTGGCAACGGCCCGGCCTGATCCAGCAGATCGTGAAGTGGCAGACCGGTCCAGCGCGCGTTGCTGATCAAACCGGCATCGAGTCCGTTGCTGATGCACATCAACGTCGTTTCCTGTACGACTGATTGGAATCCCTTCAGATCCCACATTCGCCACGTCGTCGGATTCTTCACCAGCCCGTCGACCTCGAGATGCCAGGCTTTGATGTTCACCTTCGGATCGATCACATTCTTGGTGACGCAATAAAATAACTCGTTAGGCGTAATCGGCTCGACAACCTTCCCTTTATACTGGGTGCCGTCGTAACTGAACGTGGCCGTTTGCCAGAGCTTCCTGATCATGGCCGCGGCGCCGCCGGCCAAAGCCAACCCAACTCCGCCTAACAGAAACGAACGCCGCCCAATCGCCGGTGTAAACTCTGTCGTGGCATGGGCATCTTGCCCATGAGATCGGTCCGTCGGTTCTTCCCCTGCTGACCGCGGCCTAACCAAGTAACCAAACCCGACCACCAGCGCGCGTTCGAATACGAACACGCACAGCGCGAAATTGATCAGGGTGACAAACTTCGCGACATCGATCGGCAAACCGCGATAACTCGTGCCGAACACCGGCCAGAGTAAAATCGCCGTGGCAATGACCGGCAGCACAACGAATATCGCGATCGTCAACGGCGTGGCACCACGGGTAGGATTTCGTCGGATGATCAAGCCGTAAACTGCTCCACCGATCGCGCCGACAATGAGTTGCCCGGCCATGGTCGAGCCGACGCCGAGCTGCTTGAGATGATTGTATCCGCCTACCTTCCCCATGATCTTCAGGAAGGGCCCGGGCGGAATGAAAACCGAAAGCCGATCGCCAATGATCGCCAGCGGCGTCGCCACACCGAACCAGGCGAGGATCAACATGACTATGGTCATGGCCACGCCAGCGACAAGTCCCGCGATCAATCCAGCGCTGATCGCTTTCGATCTACTCATCGCACGACCTTACCAGATGACGCCCGCGAATCCAGCCGCCGTGCGGCAAAATAGAAGACGGGAACACTTTGATGAACTAGCGGGAGCGTAAACACACAACTTTGCCGCTGTCGTCGCTAACGCCAACCTTCAAGAAAAATTCGGACCAAGATGTACACAATTGCCAATAGTGCGCCCAGTACAGCACCGACAAGCTCGGCGCGCCACAGTTTGGGCGGCATCTGATTCATTCAGCTACAGATTAACACGGATGAAACACGGATTGGAAGAACCGGCTTATCGGTAATCCGTGTCAATCTGTGTTCATCTGTGGCTACCCTCCGTTGAGATTCGCAACAGAGTCGCAATGATCCGGCTTCCGGCGACGAAGGTGCCGCGAAGCGTCCCTGATACTTTGGATTCGCCCCCGGTTCGGCAGCGATGATTGACCGGGACCTCGAGAATCCGGAGGCCGGCCCGGGCGGCTTTCATCTGCATCTCGAGATTCCAGCCGTAGGTTCGCTCGCGCATGCCGAGTCTTTGCAACGATTCGCGCCGAATCGCCCGGAAGGGACACATGTCCGTGTAGCGAACACCGTACAACATTCGCAAAATCATCCCAGCGATTCTCCCCGAAAACACCTGCTGAAAATTCATGCTGCCTTGCTCTCGCTGACCGCGCGTACGCGAGCCGATCACGAAATCATGCGTGCCGGCCCGGATCGGATCGACCAGCTGCGCCATGAATTCCGGACAATCGCTGCCATCGCCATCGAGAAACACGATGATATCGCAGTCGGCCCGGACCGCGGCAGCGCCGGCCGCGCACGCATTTCCATAACCGCGCGGCGCCTTCACGACTTTTGCGCCGGCCGCCCGGGCACGTTCGGCGGTTCGATCGGTGCTCTCGTTATCGACCACAATGATCTCGGCTGGGATGTTCGTAGCGGCGACGTCGCGCACCACACCCGCGATTGGTTCCTCTTCGTTCAGCGCCGGAATGACAATTGAAATGGACATGGTGGCGCAAGCGTCCCACTTGCGACCTAATTGTTTCGCAAGCCGGAGGCATGCGCCACTTTCTATTTCAGAACGAGCCAGGCGCTCGTGAAATAGATTGTCAGCGCCAGAACATCCGCCAGCGCCAGCGTGATCGGGCCGGCAGCGATCTTTGGGTCGAGCTTAAACCGGTGAAGCAACGACGGAACCGACAGGCCTATCAAACAGGCGCTGACCAGTGACAACGCGATGCTGCCGCCAATTACCAGCCCGCCAGTTAGATCCTGGCGCCAGAGCCAGACAATTCCCGCCACCAGGATGCCGCAGGATAATCCAATCAGGATCGCGGTGATAAATTCCTTCCGAAAAGCCGAACGAAACCAGGTCCATGTCACCGGCGCCGATCGCAACGACTGAATCGTCACGCTCATCGATTGGGCACTTACGCTTTCATTGAGACCCAGCACCATCGTCAGGAAAAACGCGATCACCAGGCTGTGGGCCAGCGTGGTCTCGAAGAAATTGGCCAGCAGCGCGCAAACCGTCCCCGCGCCGACCGTCACCAGCAGCCATCGAAACCGGTAATGAAAACTCGTCCAGGGCGAGGCCGCGCGGATTTGATCGAGGTGAAATCCGAGCGCCTCAAAGAAATCGTCACGGACCGGAGCGGCCAGACGTCGTTTATCTTCCTCTTCGCCGGCCTCAAGGATTTCCTCGGTGAATAAATTGGCGTCGACCACTCCAATCACACGCCGTTGATCGTCCACCACCGGGAACGCGAGAAACTTGTAGAGCACGAAAAACTCGCAGGCTTCGAGAACTGTCGCCGTAGCAGGAATGGCTATGACCTTTTTCACCATGATATCGCGCAACGGTGTCTCCAGGGGCGCGATCAGCAGCCGCCGTGTCGGCACCACGCCGGCCAGTTTCTTGTCGGCATCCACGGCAAAGAAATAGATAACGCGTTCGCCCAGGCCTTCGCTCCGGATCCGTTCCAGCGCTTCGCCAACTGTGCGATCGCAATCAAGCAACGGAAAATCTCTTCGCGCATGCGCGATAACCGGTGCATCGAAATTCGGAAGTGCACCCGGCTCGATCATCCATCACTCATAGCCGATGAATACCGAGGCTCAATCAGGTGTACTAAAAACTATCAAATTAAATTCGAAAGCGCGGCGACAACGGCACGCGGTACTTCACGGCGTTTTTGATCCTGCGGGACGAATTCATTGAAGAGCGTCGCAATCCACGCGCGGGAACAATCGACGTACTTAATTTCAATGGTCCTGGGTCTGGTGAGCGCGTAATGAAGTATCGCCCGGATCGGTCCAGGCTCGCCGTGCAGGTTGAGTTCGAGCGATATGGTTTTGGCTCCGCTATCGAGAGTCAGACTGGTGATCTCGCCGAGCCGATCCAGGTGATACTCATTCAGAAACCAGCGCATGAACGATTGCAACGCCTTGTCCTTGGCCTTGTTCAGAACGCGAATCATCGGAGTCTTACCGTTTTACGCGGTGGATAATGCCTTTGCTCTGCAAAATCTTCGCGGCCTCGCTGAAGTAATCGCGAATGTCGGATTGCGCGCGAATCCAATCGATGTAGCGCGCGATTCCTTCACTCAAGTCGACCTCGGGCTTGTAACCAATCGATTGGATCCTGGAGGTATCGCTGGTCAGATGCCGCATCTCGCCCGGTCGAAATTCGCCATTGATCTCGGGCGCGATGTCGATCTTTAACGCGCGCGATATTTCTTCAGCCATTTCGCGGACCGGCACACCGCGCCGACTTCCGACATTTACCGGTAACCCATCGAGCTTGTCGGTTCCGGCTGCGAGAAGATTTGCCCGGGCAATATCTTCCACGAACGACATGTCCCGGGTTTGTTCGCCGTCTTCGAAAAACACGGGCGGCAGATTGTTCAGGAGCCTGGTACAAAAGATTGCGATCACGCCGGTGTAAGGATTGAAGATGGATTGGCGCGGACCGTAGGTGCACGAATATCGCAACGCCACCGTAGGAATCCCTGTCTGTTTCCCCCAAAGCAAGACCAGTCGTTCCTGGTCGACCTTGGTGAGTCCATAAACCGTTTCGCCGCCAACCGGCGCGTTTTCCGGAGTAGGCACGCTCTTCGTGATCGCGCCGCAAACCGGGCAATGCACCTGCCAATCGCCTTGTCGCAACTGTTCCACCGGACGAACGTTCGGAAAGACAAGGCCATGGGTCGGACATTCGCCGGCGCCTTCGCTGTAAACCGCCTGCGAGCTTGCCACGACAATTTTTTTGATCGGCAGATTCTTTTCCCGGATTACTTCGAGCATTTGGGCCGTGCCCAGCGAGTTCACATCGACGTACTTGGCAATTTCCGGCATGTAACCGCCATACGCCGCCTGGTGAAAAACGACGTCTATCTGGTCGAGCGCGGCGGAAATGGTCTCGCGATCACGCAGGTCGCCTTCTACAAATTCCGCCTTGCCATTAATCCAGTTCGGTTTTCCGCGCCGATGCGTTTGCGGCTCGAGATTATCCAGCACCCGGACGGACCAGCCGTCGCGCACGAGAAGATCAGTCAGGTGCGAGCCGATCAAGCCCGCGCCGCCGGTGACTAATGCGCGTTTCATAAGACAAAGGTAACCGCGGATCCACCTATGCGCGAGGCTCCGGCGGACAGGTTACGCGGATAAACACGGATGTTTTGATCCGAAACCCTCCATGGACGCTTTTCCTGGCTTCTTGGTTTCCTGATTATTTCTCTGCCCAGATACGGTCCCGGCCTTCGTGTTGAATGATGTTCCACAGGAAGGCCCGCGTATTGACCGCAACGCTCGGATCGGGATTCCTCTCGAATAACTCATCGCAAAGCTGGCCGAGGCTCGCTCGGTCATCGACATCGAGCCCGAGCGGTAACTCGTGAACCTCCAAACCTAGCTCGGAGCCGCGCTGCCTGGTCTGTTCCAATACCCGCTCCGTACTCCAGTCAATATCCTCAAAGAGGCGTTGATGAAGCTGTTTTATCCCGATCAAGTAGTAACCGCCGTCTGCTGACGGACCGATCACGACCCGGTCGCCGGGCTTGGCCAGTTCATTGGCAGCCTGGGCAAAGTTCGAGGCCGGCACAGTCGGGCTGTCCGAATTGATCAGGCAAACTGAAGCAAAGCCGGCTCTAAATACATCTTCTGCTGCTAACACGAGGCGGTCTTGGAAGCCGTTCCCGCGTTGAACCAGCAGCATAAAGTCTTTCGGCAGAATATTTTCGTATACCGATTCTGCACCCGCCGGTGTGTAGATCCCAATTCCGGCAGCCGGGCTTGCGTGACAGGCGGCCGATATCGAACCCGCCAGGTCACGAAGAAAAAATGTATTTAGTTCTGCTGCTTCATCTGGGGTCAGCGGTGGAACCAACCGGGTTTTTACCTGCCCGGGTCGAGGCGCTTTGGTCATGATACCGAGCGCACACAGGTTTGCCGAACCGGGCCAAGTCTTTGAAGGATCAATAATCCTGAGCATCTGGGTTATTGGTTGCTCTGATAGAATACATTCTTTTTAACCGCAAAGTTTCTTCTCCTTCAGGTTCCGAATAACCAGGGATCCCTAGCAAATTCGCGAAGTAATCCCGGCTTAATAACGGTGTGAATAGACACCGCGAGATTTCCGAGCAAAACGACCCCCGAGAACTCTACCCGGAGTTATTCGAACTTATTGGAAGTTGTTGGTCACTTACTCCGACCGGAATTAACAGACGGAGCAGCGTGCATTTTGGCCTTAGCGTCTTACTCAGAGGCTAATGACGCGTGGTCAAAAACGTGCTTGGTTTAGCCCGTGAGATAAGATGTCGCGGCACATAACAGATATTATTCAGCCCGGTTCGCCGACGTTTTCGTTCGAGTTTTTTCCTCCGAAAACGCCGGAAGCGGCCGAGACCCTTTACCAAACAATCCGCGAGCTCGAGGCCTACATGCCTCACTTCGTCAGCGTGACCTACGGCGCCGGCGGATCAACCCGCGAGCTCACCCACGACCTGGTCGAACGGATCAAGCACACCACCAAACTCGACCCAATTCCGCATCTCACCTGTGTTAGTCACAACGAAGCCGAAATCTCTGAAATCCTGGAGCGCTACGCCAAGGCGGCAATTGGAAACATCCTGGCCCTGGGCGGCGATCGACCGCGCGAAACGCCATACGATCAGTCGCGGGACTCGTTCAAACACGCGATCGATCTCGTGAAATTTGTTCGCAAGTTCAATGAATCTGGCGCGCACCCCGACCGGCGCGGCTTCGGCATCGGCGTGGCCGGTTTTCCCGAAGGTCACCCGGCAACCCCCAATCGGCTCGTCGAGATGGATCATCTCAAGGCCAAGGTCGATGCCGGCGCGGATTACATTGTGACCCAGTTGTTTTTTGATAATCGCGACTTCTACGATTTCCGGGAGCGTTGCGCGCTGGCCGGGATTCACGTTCCCATCATGGCCGGGATCATGCCGATTACGTCAATGGGCGGCTTCAAACGAATCGCCGAGCTCGCCGGTGGAGCGCGGTTTCCGGCCAAGCTCCTGCGTGCCTTGCAGCGGTGCGAGAACGACCGTGAAATGGTGAAACGCGTCGGCGTTCATTTCGCGTTGGAACAATGCCACGACCTCCTCGATAACAACGTTTCCGGGATCCATTTCTACACGCTGAATAGATCGGACGCGACCAAAGTAATCTTCGATAGCCTCGGTATTCCCCGGCGCCGGAGCGCTGAGGCCCCGGCGGTGTAAGTCCGGCCGGCGCGCCAATTTGTTTTGCGCGGGAGGTCCGCACCGCGCAAAATTTCGCGATGTTGAAGGTTCGGCGCGCGATCCACTGGCAGTTCATCGGGCTGCTCGTCGCCGTGACTGCGATCTTCGTCGCGGCGCGCTTCTTTCCGGTGCTGCCGCTCATCGAACGTCTCCAGCGTGAGATGGTAGACTGGGGCACCTGGGGCGCGGTTTGTTATCCGTTCCTCTTTGCCGCGTGCAACATTCTCCTGCTTCCCGGAGGCGTTCTCGCTGTGGGGAGCGGTTTCTTTTTCGGTTTGTGGTGGGGATTTTTCATCATCTTTGTTGGCAACGTCATTGGTGCGGCCATCTCGTTTGCGGTCAGCCGGTGGATTGCCGGTGACTGGGTTCGGCGAAAGCTGGTCAGGAGCCCGCAATTGCGAGCCCTGGAAGCCGGGGTGGAGCGCGAAAGCTGGAAGATCATTTTGTTAACCCAACTGCATCCATTGTTTCCGACGAGCCTGTTGAACTATCTTTATGGCGTCACCCGGATCCGGTTCAGCAATTACATGCTCTGGGCCTCGTTAGGCCGAATTCCCGGGCTCTTCCTCTACGTTTACATTGGAACGCTCGGCCAGCTCGGTCTGCGATTAATGCGGGGCGAAAGTCATCCCCGCGTAATCGAGTATTGGATCTGGGGAGGCGCGTTCCTGATCACGGCCTTGTTGTTAGTTGTATTGGCTCGCATTGCTACGAAAGCCGTGCAAACGTCGGAACGCGAAATAGAGAGGGATGCCGAGACGGCCGAACAGCAGCGTATTAAGGCCAAGGTATAACATCAACTCTACAAGGTAGTTATGACTCAAGAACAGTTGACGAAGGTTGCATCCGAGGCTCGCGAGCGGGCCTACGCGCCCTATTCCAATTTTAAGGTAGGTGCGGCCCTCCTGGCCAGGTCCGGCAAGGTCTACAGCGGCTGCAATGTCGAGAACGCTTCACTTGGCCTAACCATTTGCGCGGAACGGGCCGCTCTCGCAACCGCCATTGCCGGCGGAGATAACGAATTCGTTTCCGTCGCGGTCGTGACCACTTTCAAAAGCCCGCTGTTTCCCTGCGGCGCATGCCGCCAGGTGCTGGCCGAATTTGGTCTGGATATGCAGGTGATCGCTTCGACGACGGACGGGCAAACGGATACGCGAACCCTGGCTGATCTGCTGCCGGAGGCCGAGGCCAAGATTCTCGGGGCCGGCTAATGTTCACGCTGCCCACCAGGTACGACGTCATCGTTGTCGGCAGCGGTCACGCCGGGATCGAGGCGGCGCTAGCCGCAGTCCGGATGGGTTGCCGAACGCTGATGGTAACGCAGAACCTCGATACCATCGGGCAGATGTCATGTAACCCGGCTATTGGCGGACTGGCCAAGGGCCAGATCGTCCGGGAGATCGACGCCATGGGAGGTGCGATGGGTTTGAACGCTGACGCCACCGGCATCCAGTTTCGTCTGCTCAATCGGGCCAAGGGTCCTTCGGTTCGCGCGCCCAGGGCCCAGTGCGATAAGAAAGCCTACCAGTTCCGGATGAAGGCAATTCTTGAGGGAACCGCCAATCTCGACCTGAAACAGGCCACGGTCGCCCGGGTGGTAGTGGAAGGTGGCCGAGTCGTAGGGGTGGAGACGGACATCGGGATGCGGATGGACGCCTCGAGTGTGGTCATTACCGCCGGCACGTTTTTGCGGGGACTGCTTCACGTTGGGGAGACCACTAAACCCGGCGGTCGCATGGCAGATACCAGCTCCGGACTAAGCGCGGATTTGCGAGAGCTGGGTTTTGAGGTCAAACGGTTTAAGACCGGGACCCCTTGCCGGTTAAATGCGCAGTCGATCGATTTCTCGAAATGCGAGATCCAGAAGGGGGATGAGCCTCCCCCCAGGTTTGCCTTTTTTGACGACCCGGCTCCGGCTGAAAAAGACGATATATTTACCTTGAATCGCTGGACGGACCCGGCGTTCCACGTGGAACAATTGCCCTGTTTCCTGACCTCAACCCGGCCGGAAACACACGAGATCATCCGTTCAAACCTCCACCGGTCTCCCCTGTATGCCGGCCGAATTGAAGGTACCGGGCCGCGCTATTGCCCCTCGATCGAGGACAAGGTGGTCAAATTCTCCGAAAAGACCGCGCATCAGCTCTTCCTTGAACCTGAGGGCCGCCATACTCAGGAATACTACGTAAACGGAATCTCCACGAGCTTACCCTACGACGTCCAGCTAGCCTTTGTTCGGACCGTGCCGGGGCTCGAAAAAGCCGAGATCATGCGCCCGGGGTATGCCGTCGAATACGACTATTTCCCGCCGACCCAGCTCCGGCCAACCCTGGAGACCAAACTGGTCCACGGTTTATATTTCGCCGGTCAGGTTAACGGCACCTCCGGCTATGAAGAAGCCGCAGCCCAGGGGCTAATCGCCGGAGCGAATGCGGCGCTCAAACTAAAAGGACGCTCGCCGTTGGTGCTGGACCGGGCGAGCGCTTACATCGGCGTCTTGATAGACGATTTGGTAACCAAGGGCACCGAAGAACCTTATCGGATGTTTACCAGTAGGGCGGAGGACAGGCTGCAGCTTCGCCACGATAACGCCGATCAACGCCTGACGGAACTCGCGTTCGAAGCCGGATTGATCGGTAAGGACCGATGGGCCGCTTTCCAACGGAAATTGGCCGCGCTCGCCGAGGCTCGAACCTTAGTCGCGACGAAAAGAATAAACGGCATCGCTATCGAGAACCTCTTGAAGCGCCCCGAGTTTCATTTCAGTGACATCCCGAAGGAAATCCTGGCCGTCGCCCCGGCCGAGATCTGGGACCTCCTCGAAACCGACGTAAAATATGCCGGGTACGCCGCACGCCAGACCGAGCAGAATCGCCAGGTTGCGCGGCGCGAAAACCAGGCGATCCCGGACGGCTTGGATTTTGGTCAGATTCCCGGGCTGCGTTCGGAGACGCGGCAGAAGCTGGCCGCGATTCGGCCGACCTCGTTAGGCCAGGCCGCCCGGATCAGCGGGATTACGCCTGCCGACGTAGCCATTATCTCTATCTGGTTGGCTAAGAACAGTTTACACGCCGCTACGGCCCGAGACTAATTCGAGTTCAATGCTTCCCTTTCTCGCCGCGTTCGTTCAAGGCTATTTGTTAGGGTCTATTCCCGCCGGTTATATTGCCGGCCGGATCGCCGGAATCGATATCCGCACCGCCGGAAGTGGAAATATCGGTGCCACGAATGTGACCCGCGTTCTCGGCAAACGTTTTGGTTACCCGGTGTTCGCGTTCGATTTTCTCAAGGGCCTGCTCGCCGTAACGCTGGGAATCTTGATAGGCCGTTTTGCACAGCCCTCCCGTTTGCCCCCGGAATTTTTCGGGATCATCGGCGCGGTTGCCTGCGTGATCGGCCATTCATTCCCGGTCTGGCTGAAGTTCAAGGGCGGCAAAGGAGTGGCCACCTCGGCCGGCGCGCTGTTCAGGTTAATGCCGATCGCGGCAGTGATCGGGATGCTTGTCTGGTTGATTGTATTTCGGCTGACGCGTTACGTCTCGGTCGCATCAATGGCCGCAGCGATCGTATTGCCAATCGTAATTGTGATCGTGAGTTCGATGACAGAAAGCGCGAGCGATCCATTGCTCTTTTTCTCGATTGCCCTTGCGCTACTTGTGGTGATCCGGCATCGGGCGAACCTTTCCCGGCTGGTCCGCGGAACCGAACCGCGTTTTAATCGCAAATGAACATCGAAAAAATAGCGATACTTGGCGCGGGCAACTGGGGCACGGCCCTCGCCTGGCTTTGGGCGCAGAACAATCGGCCGATCATTCTCTGGGGCCATCATGCCGGCCGGATGGAGCGGATCCAAAGCACCCGCGAAAATGCAAATTATCTGCCGGGCGTGAAGTTGCCCGATTCGTTGCGGGCAGTGTCCGATCTTCGTGAGTGCGCCGACGCCGACCTGATCGTATTTGTTACGCCATCCACGGCGCTGCGCGATACTGCGGCGAAGCTTCGTGACGCCGGCAGAAGCAACCGGGCGATTCTTCTTAGCTGCACCAAAGGGATCGAAGCGGGCACCGGATTGCGAATGACCGAAATCCTGGCGGAGATTTTCCCGCAAAACGACAGGGCCGTTCTCTCGGGGCCAAATCTCGCCTCCGAGGTTGCCGAACAACGTCCGACCGCAACCGTGATTGGCTGCGGCAACCCGGTCGCCGCCGCCGCTCTGCAAAATGCCCTCGGCAGTCCGCGGTTTCGCGTTTATACGAGCGACGAGGTAACCGGGATCGAGCTCGGCGGGGCGTTGAAAAATGTCTACGCGCTGGCGGCCGGAATATGCGACGGGCTCGGACTCGGTGAAAATGCCAAAGCCGCGTTAGTCACCCGAGCGCTCGCCGAATTAGTTCGGCTCGGCCTGGCCATGGGCGGGAACGTCCATGCGTTCTACGGTCTCAGCGGAGTCGGAGACTTGATCGTTACTTGTTACAGCGAGGAAAGCCGTAATCACACGGTCGGCCGCCGTCTGGGCGAGGGCGAATCGCTTGCCGACGTCGCCGCCTCGATGAACATGATCGCCGAGGGTGTTACGACCTCTCGGAGCGCACACGAGTGCGCCCGGCGCCTGAATGTTGATACCCCAATCATCGACCAGGTTTACGCCATGCTTTACCAGGGCAAGAAACCGACGGTTGCGTTGCAGGAATTACTGGGGCGGGAACAAAAATCCGAGCGCGCCTAGTGTGATTTCATCACATTAAGCGCTCGTTAACTTACGCGAGAAATCGGCAATCACCGATGGGTACAGCTCCCGCTCGGCAATCTGAATCCGGGCGTGGAGGCTTTCCGCGGTGTCGTTAGGCAAAATCGGCACTTCGCGCTGGGCGATGATTTCGCCGTGATCGATCTGGGCATCGACGTAATGCACGGTGCAACCGGCAACCTTTTCCCCTGCCGCCAGCGCCTGCTTCCAAGCTTCGAGTCCGATGAACTTCGGAAGCAGTGAAGGATGGATGTTAATGATCCGCCGGGGAAACGCCTCGAGCATGGGCGATTTCAAAACCCGCATGAATCCTGCGAGCACGACCAGTTGCACGCCGGCGTCGCGCAGCATTCTTACCAGCTCGCCTTCGACGCTCGGTTCGAGCCGGGTCCGAAATTGTCCGGGCGGCAAGTAGGCATTCGGAACACGAAATTCCCGGGCGATTTCCAGGATCGGCGCATCCAGCACATCCGAGATCACCACACGCGCTTCGGCGTTGAGGCGGCCTTCGCGAATCTGTTCCAGGATCGCGCGGCAATTGGTTCCTTTCCCGGATCCCAGGATGCCGATGGCCAAGCCGCTCATTACTTTTGCAGCCTTTCGATCAATTGCGTCGTCGAATAACCCTTCTCGAAGGGAATGATCCGGATCTCGGCGCCGATTTTCTGCAACGCCTCGCGTTCCTCGGCATCCAACGTCTCCGAGGTATAATCGCCGCCTTTGACGTAAACCGCCGGTTGAGCGGCCGAGAGGAATTCCGTCGCTCGCTTCTCCGGAAAAATCGTGACGTAATCCACCGACTCGAGTGCGGCCAGGACTACCGCGCGATCCGCGGCCTTGTTCAACGGCCTGCCTGCCCCTTTCAACTCCTGCACTGAACCATCGTCGTTCACGCCAACCACCAGCGCGTCGCCCATTTGCCGGGCGGTTTGGAGGTAACGGACGTGTCCGGGATGAATCAGGTCGAAACATCCGTTAGTCGCGACGAGCTTCTTGCCAGATTCGCGCAATGCACTTGAAACCCGGCTCAGCTCGGCCGCATCGATGATCTTCGATTTCATCTGGTCACAAACGTTAGCGCGCTGGGGACGATTTCAAAATTCATTGGTCCTTTTCCGGACAATTCACCATCGAGGTTAAACCACATTCCCGGCTTGGACATTACCGAGACCTTGCGGGCCCGGCGCGTGATGACGCGTCCCAGATGTTTCCCAAGAAGAATCTCCGCTGCGAGCAACGTCATTTCCGCTCCCGGCAGCTTCGGTATGAGGACGACATCGAGCAAACCGTCCCGCGGATCGGCCTCGGGAGCCACCGGCAGCCCGCCGCCGGCGAACTGTCCATTCGCCACGATGACATTGTAAAGCTCGACTGAGATCTCTTCCTTGTCGTCGAACTTCACGGTGGTGTTATAGGCGCGAAGTTCCGATAGCACAGCGGCGGCCGTGCGCAGATATGCCAGTGGTCCCCAGGCACGCTTGATCTCCGCCGTTAATTTCTCGTCCACCACCCCCGAGAATCCGCCGGCGGAAATGTTAACAAAATGACGAAGGCGTTTTCCGCGCGCCCGGACCAGGTCGATTTTGCGGGTGTTTTGTGAAAGCAGAATTTCGATGTTCTCCTCAATGTCCTTTCCGAATCCCAATGTCCGGGAAAAATCGTTCCCCGTCCCCAGCGGCAGAATTCCCAGGCGAACGCGTTCCAGATGACGCGTCCCGGCAATGCCGTTGACGATTTCGTTCAAGGTTCCATCTCCACCGCCACTGATGATGAAATCAAATCCCGCCCGGACCGCATCGGCAGCGAGCTTCTCCGTCTGGCCGGCGCGTCTGGTCACCCGGATCTTTTCCGGCCTGAGCCGTTGAAATTGCTGGAGCAAGGCGTTCACATTCGTGACCGACCCCGCGACTGGATTGATGATCAAAAACGGCTTCACCCTATGTGTTTATCGTGTCAGCAGCGAAGATTCAGTTGGCCTTTATCGGATTTGCGCCAAGTTGGCAGAAGGAAGTTATGGCTGTCAAAAATTCAACCGGGGAAGAGCCAAAAACGAAGAATGGTGACGGATTTCGCATCACCAACGGCCCCATTATGCGCCTCGCCGAGGAGGAATGGGTCCGCCGGCTGGGTGAAGGTGTTGAGCTTCCTCATGTTCAAGGGGCACCGCCGATTCTGTTCGCGACCGCGCGGGATCCGAAGACTATTTTTACCTACTGGGAAATTGATTGGCCCTCAATTTTTGCCAAGACCGCTCCGGTAGATCGCCAGGTCCACCTCCGGGTCATGCGCGAGGATGGCGACGAGGAAGCTACCGCCGCGGTCGAGCCGATGGCCGGCATTCATTATCTTAACGTGCTCCAGCCGCGGGGATCGTACCAGGTGGAGATCGGTTATTATCAACCCGAAGATGTTTGGAATTCCGTTGCCACGTCCGGGCAGGTATCGATGCCGGCCGATCGGATTTCAGACGACGAGGAAGTCGACGTAGCCACGATCCCGTTTCATCTGAGTTTCCAGCGCCTCATCGACATGGTGCGCGCGTCAAACGACGATCCTCTCACCGAAGTAGTCGCGCGATTGCAAAAACGAGCCACGTCTGATGCTGAAAAATCGCCGTTGAGCGCTGAAGAAGGGGAATTGATGCGAGCGATGGACCTGTCACTCGATGAGCTTAAGTCGGCACAAAAGCGATTCGATCCCGCGCCCGATGACTCTCTCCGGAAACGCGCCGAAGCAATCCTCGGGTTCGGTTCGACCAGTCCGGCGAGTGCGTTTTCCACCACCAGCTGGTCCGGCGGCGGTTCGTAATCCCGCGCCTTTCGGGATGCGATCAGGCCCGGAGCGCCGTCATCCCTTCGGGATTAATTCGCAGCTACTGAGTTAAATCAATTCCCTTCGGCATTTCCGGCGGATGAGGCGCGCCAATCTTGCTGTGGCTTTTCCCGTAACCGAAATAGAACACGAATCCGATCACCAGCCAGACAAGGAGACGCATCCAGTTCGTCCAACCCAGCCCGTAGATCATCGCGCCGCATACGATTATACCGAGCGTGCAAACGACGGGCACTGCCGGCACGCGAAAACCTCTTTCCAATTCCGGATTGCGCACCCGCATGATCCAGACCCCGGCACACACCAGGATGAATGCGAAGAGTGTTCCGATGCTGGTCATTTCACCAGTGACGTCGGCCGGGACGAATGCAGCCAGCAAGCCGGTAAACACAAAAAACAACATGTTTGATTTGTAGGGTGTCCGATAACGCGGATGCACTTGCGAAAAAACCGGCGGAACGAGTCCATCGCGGCTCATGGAAAAGAAAACGCGCGATTGTCCGAGTAACATAACGAGAATGACGGAGGAAAATCCGGCCAGAATCGCCACCGTGATCGATTTCGACAGCCACTCATAACCAGTCATGTATTTGCTGATGGCAAATGCGACGGAGGCTTCACGTCCAGCCGAGCGAAAATCTTCAACAGTGCCGAGGCCGCTCAGGACATATGAGAAGAGCACATACAGAATAGTGCAGAAGAAGAGCGAGCCCAGAATGCCAATCGGCATGTCGCGTTTCGGATTTTTTGCCTCCTGTGCGGCAGTCGAAACGGCGTCGAACCCGATGTAGGCAAAGAAAACAACTCCAGCCGCGCCGAGAATTCCCATGATGCCGCCGAAGTTGTGCGTGATGCCTTCGGGCGTGGTGTAGGTCGTGGGCGTCGGAATAAACGGCGTGTGGTTGGCCGGGTTAATGAATTGCCAGCCGAGCCCGATGAAAAGCAATACGATGGCAACCTTAAGAATAACAATGAGGCCGTTGACCATCGCCGACTCCCTGGTGCCACGAATGAGCAGCAGCGTCAGTAGAAACAGGATCACAACCGCCGGCACATTCATTACTCCTGCGGCCCCGGTTGGATCATGTTCAAACGGCGAATGCGCCCATTGGTAAGGGAGAGCCATGTTGAACCAGCTCAGAACGCGATTGGCGTACTGACTCCACGCGGTGGAAACCGTCGCTGCGGCCACGGCATATTCGAGGATCAAATCCCAGCCGATGATCCACGCGACAAATTCCCCCATGGTGGCGTAGGAATAAGTATAGGCGCTGCCTGCAACCGGAATCATGGAGGCGAACTCTGCGTAGCAGAGTCCCGCGAAGGCGCAGCCGATTCCGGCGACCACGAAGGCCAGCACAACCGATGGACCCGCGCGATCGGCGATCGCCGCGGCAGTGCGAATAAATAAGCCGGCGCCAATAATGCCGCCGATCCCAAGCGCGACCAGATTGACCCAGCCAAGTGAGCGTTTCAGGGTATGCTCGCCGACTTCATCGGCTTCTTTCATCAACCGCCCCAGTGGTTTTCTCGCGAATAGATTTCCCATGATTTTGGTTCTTTCGTTGTTCTGCCGAATCCGTCTTTGCTACTAACCAGCTACTCCGGGGTCAAGTTTCCGGTTTCCTCCACAAAAAGTAAACCGGCACCCCAGTGAGAACGATGATGAGGCCGGGCCAGCTTGTGGCGGGCTGATAGATGAAAAGCACGAGTAGAATAATGCTGGCGCCTATGATGTAGAGAGCAGGCACGATCGGATAACCCCAAGCCTTGTAGGGCCGCTCCACGTTAGGCTGTTTCTTGCGCAGCAGAAAAATCCCCAAAATGGTCAGGATATAAAAAATAAGTGCGGCCGAAATCACCCAATCGAGAAGATTCCCGTAAAGATTCCCGTAGGTTCCGTCGGCTTTGACCACCCGCGGAAGAACGAGAACACCCGCCCAAATACCCTGGATGACAAGGCCCCAGGAAGGGACATGATTCTTGTTGAGTTCACTGACTCGCCGGAAAAACAGACCGTCCTGCGCCATGGCGTAATACGCTCGCGCGCCCGCCAGGATTAACCCGTTATTGCAACCAAACGTGGAGACCATGATCGCGACCGCCATGATCGTTGCTCCCGCGCCCGGGAAAATGACATTCGCGGTTGCGACGGCAACGCGGTCGCTTGGCGCGTTCTGAATTGCCGCGAACGGAAGCGTTGCGAGGTACGCAACATTCGCCAGCAAATAAAGCCCGATCACCAGGAAGGTTCCGAGGGCCAGCGAAAGCGGAACGTTGCGCTTTGGATTAATTACTTCGCCCGCGGTGAACGTGATGTTATTCCAGGCATCGGCCGAAAAAAGCGACTGCGTCTGCGCTACGCAGATTCCGACAAACAAACCAAACGCAGTTGCTGCGGTCAGACCTGCGCCGACTTCCTCCAAACCGCCGCGGAGGCTCCAGAAGTCTTTGAAGTTCTCCGCGCCGGCGCCGGATCGCACCCCGACGATTATGCCGAGCAGAATCAATGCGATGAGCGCGCCGGTCTTGGCAGTGGTGAAAACATTCTGCACGAGTTTCCCCAGTCTCAGGCCGCGCGTATTCATGAACGTGAGCAGCGCAATCATCGCCAGCCCCAGAAATTGCGCGGTCGACAGTGAAATGGCGTAGCCCCCAATCCGGATCGGCTGAATGAGATAATTCGATTCCGAAAACCACGGGATCAGCACCCCTGTGTAACGCGCGAAACCGACGGCGACCGCCGCGATGGTGCCGGTTTGAATCACAAGCAAAAGGGTCCAGCCGTAGAGAAATCCCCACAAAGGGGAGAACGCCTCGCGTAGGTAGACATACTGCCCGCCCGCCTTCGGCATCATTGCCGCCAGCTCACCGTAGGAAAGCGCCGCCATCAGGGTCAGCAGACCGGTGACCACCCAGACAACCAGCAACCAGCCGGGCGCGCCGACCTGCCGCCCGATGATTGAGGAAACGATGAAGATTCCCGACCCGATCATCGATCCGGCCACGAGCATCGTGGAATCGAGAAGACCCAGTCCCCTAACTAACTTGTTTTCTTCCGCGGGTGGCTGATTCATGCAGTCAGTCGGGCTCGGGTCGCGAGAGAGTTAAACATCTGCCTTACGGTCTCGGCAACGCCGAATTTGCCTTTTTGGGCAATCAGGCCGGAGGGCCGTTTGGAGATTAGCCGGTGGCGCGAGCCACCGGTAAATCATTATCAACAATTCCGCCCCGGCAGGGGCGTCGGACTAACCGTGCAATTCCGTCGCCCCTCCGGGGCGAATGAGCCCTTGGGTCGCATTATCCCGGTGGCTTTTGCCACCGGCTAATTTCCGTCATCCCTCCGGGATTCGATCCGCCGGACCCTCCGGGATTCCACTTCCCGTTTCCACCAGTTATGCTATCCTAGGCGCTCGTGATTCGTTTACGGGTGCGTTTCCTAGCGCAGGGGTTTGTCTTCTTGTTGGCGCTGTTCCTCAGCGCGCCTTTACCGGCCAATGCCCGGTCTTCTTCTTCTCGCGATGCCCGCCAGCTCGCGCCGGCGGAATACGATGCCATCCCGCTGACCCGTTCCCGCCAGAATCATCTTCTCGTTCGCGCATATATTAATGGCAAAGTCGCTTGGCTCGGCGTCGACAGCGGCGCGCCGGTGAGCGCGATCTCGCTCAATCGCCGCGCGCACTTCAAAGTGAACGGAATTGGCAGCAATCCGAGCCTGCCCTCGAAGGTCCAGATCAACGGCGCGTTTAATAACGTCGGGATTGTTCGCAAATTCCGCCTCGGCAACCTCGAGCTGGTCGATGAACCGGTTGTCTTGGTCGATCTCGGGGGTTCGAAACGTCCATCCAGGGACAGTGACGAGCAGGAAATCGACGGGATCCTCGGCGCCGACATTCTGTTTCCCACCAACGCGGTGCTCGACTGCCAGCGCCGGATATTATTTTTGAAGAGCGACCCGAATACCGAGTCGAAGGGGCCCGGGTTTGACGGCCGCGGGTTCCAGGCGGTGCCCATCCAGGTCAGCGACGGACTTAATCTGTATGTCAACGGCGCGATCAACGGCGCCCCGGCCAAGTTGATGGTGGATACCGGCTCGTTCGCGACGTTATTGCATCGGTCGTTCGTTAGGCGAATGAAAATTCCAACACAGGAAACCCCGTTCCGTTCGGCGGCAGTAAACCTGAAACAGCGTGGTGTGCGCGTGGCCCACATCCGGCGGTTATCAGTCGGCAATGTCGACATGCCCGGCAAAGACGTCGGGGTAGTCGACTTGGAAGGTCTGATCCACGGGCGGTTGCTGGAAGGCTCACCGCCCGTGGCCGGGCTTCTCGGCGCGGAAATTCTCGATCGTCACCACGGGGTCATCGATTTCGGTACCAAAGTTCTGTATCTGAAACGCGAAGCCTCGGGCCCGCCGGCCAAAAACCGCAGCGCCCGCTACCGCGTCCCCCGCGCTCTCCCCGCGGATTAGCGTAACGCCGCTTGCGTTTTGTTCGCCAGAGGACGAACTCGCCGTGGCGAGGAGTGCGGCGCTGTCGCGCCGCTTTGCTTCTGCCATCAAAATTCGTGTAATTCGTGCAATTCGCGTCTCAAACACACTTCGGCTGCGCTTACGCCTTTGGCGGATCCAAATTGTAAGCATCATACAGTTTCGGCTCCGGATGTTGGGCGATGATCGCCTCCACCACGGCGCGAAATTCATCCGTTAGCCAGTGTTTCCGCGTGACCCACCATTCCCGCACCCCGGGATAGGCGAAATAGTCGGCCATGGTCCGTTCGACTCCCTCCCAGAGCGCTTTCTCCAGGGCGCCGTCTCTATAATAAATGTACATGCCTTCGCAGTTCCGGGTGTAGCGGGTGAAAAACGCGCTGAACCGAAGCTTATCGGGCGCTTCCAACCCCTCGAACGAGCGAATCGCTTGCAGAAAAACCACGGCGAAATCGCGATCCTCCTGGGCGGTCTTGACCAGCTCGCTCCATTGGGCGGTCAGGATATTGATCCCCGCCCGGCGACGCTCCTTGTTCTGCTCCCGGATCTGAACCGCGAGATAAATCAGCGACGGGATCACGCCAATAGCCGCAACCATCTGCCCAATCGCCGAAAGCATTTCCCAGGTCATAAACAGTTGAGGAGTTGAGCGGTTGAGTTGTTGAGTTGTCGCGCCGCGAGTTAGCTATCGATCGAAGATAACTGTTCCGTGTTCATAAACGGGGGGACGCAACTCGAAACATTTTGCACAATCGGGCAATGCCAAGAACATCGAGACCGACACCGATAACATAAACCGCTGCATCCAGAGCATTGATCACATCGGCCTCCCGACTCGACCAGAGTTCTGCCGGAGCGATCACTCTGAACTCAACGAGATAATGAAAGGCCACATTCCAGAAGAATATGATGGTCGCCAGCCCAATCATGGCAAAGCCCCACTCTCGGGTTCGTTTGTAGGCAGTTAGCACATAAAACAATATCACTGCCTGCGCTATCGCTGCTACGGCACTTGTAACATAAAAGGCTGCTGAGGGAGACATGCTCTTCTAAAGTTAACAAGTTCGCCGATCGCTGTCGACAGTAAGCAGTGCGTTCGCTTTATCTTCCTTCCTCGCTCCACTAGCGATGTTTCAGCGCCAGTTGGGATGTTTCGCTGTCGATGCGCCCTTCAGAGAAAATAATTTTGCCGTCTTTGATCAATTCGATCCCGACGTAACGATTGTTCCCTTTCTGCCCGGCGTCAGGGGTCAGATCGGCAGTTGGTTTTCTTTGCCCCTTCGACGGCACATGCAGGAATGTATAGATCACCTGGTAACCCTCGTGCAGGCGAAACACGCCGCTGCAATATCGCAGGTCGCAACTGGTTGTCGGCTGCAGGACCTCAGACTTTTTGTTCGCAAACGGAGCAAGCTGCACTGGCAGTGTCGCATCTTGAAACGGAGCGCCCATCGCTTGATGACAAATCCGTTTGATTGTGTCGATCGCACCCGGCTCCCAGCTCATTGTCCCGTAAATTCGAAGGGGCGGTTTTTCTTCGAGCTCTTTGAACACCTGTAGCGGTATCGGCGGACACTTTATTCGTCTGATGCTCCGCGTCAGGAGCTGCTCGCCTCGCTGGCCGCCGGCCTTGGCATGAACCTTCATGCTGGTGACATGACCTTGCCCATCGAGATAAAATTCATAGTCGACCTCTAAACGATCCGGTCCGTTGAAGGATGGCGTCAGATCGTCCTGGAGGATCTTGTGCACCCGCATGTTGTAATCGTAAGCGGCCGGACTCTCCTTTTTCGACGCGGTCAACGGATCCGTAAGAGTTAATTCGGCTTCGGCCTCGAGATAACCCGCTCCGACCTCCAGCTGAACGTCGATCGGTATCGACGGAAACTTGGTTGCGGCGAGAACGTCGGCGATGGTTTTTTCCGCCGATTGTTTCGAGGGGTGGGACTCAACCTTAACGTTATGCACAACACCGTCCCGATCGACAGCATAACGGATTTTCAATTTAACGTTGCCGAACCGCTCCGGATGCTTCGAAATCGCTGCGTTCACCGCTTTTCTGGCAATCTTGATGGCTCGTTCATTGTAGGCAGCGGTCGCCGGTGACTTCTCCGCATTCTGCGCGATTGCCTGAAAGCATATCAGGCTCGCTATGAGTGTTACGAAATAACGCATGCACCTAACGAGCCATAAAATCGGCGGCCGGGCGAGCGTTGCTTTCACTTCTCCTTAGTAATCTATCCTTCCACCTTGCGCCACGTTGGCTTGATCAGGCAAGATGCTTTGCATCCAGCATGCTAGAACGGCGCGAGTTTCTAATTAAGAGCAGCCTGGCTGCGGCCGGGGCGATGATTGCCCCCCGTCTTTCCGCAGAAAAAGCCGCGGAACATTGGGCACCCTACCGGCACAGCTTTGTCATCGATGGCCAGGGCGGCAGCGGCGTGTTCTATATGAAGGACGACGATCCTGCGCTGGCAGTCGAGCTGCAGGCGGTGCGCGATTCGGGTCTAACCGGATTGGTTGTGAGCCCGGCACCGGGCGGACGGTTCTGGCTGAATGACGCTGCGTTTGAACGCAGTAAGGACACCTTGAAGCAATGGATAACGCGCATCGAGGCGCATCCCGATATCTTCCTGCACGTGCAAAAGGGTGCCGACCTCGAACGCGCGCGCGACGAACATCGGCTCGGCATCATCTTTACGTTTCAGGGAACGGAACCGCTGGGTGAGGACGCCGAACGCATTCCGGTGTTCAAGGAAATGGGTTTGCGCTTGATGCAGTTGACCCATAACCGGCGAAATTTGGTAGGCGACGGGTGCATGGAACCGGGGAACGCCGGCCTGAGCAAGTTCGGGCACGAAGTGATCGAACGTCTGAACAAGGAACGGCTGGTGATCGATCTCTCGCATGGCTCACAGCGGACGACCTCCGAAGCGATCCGCGCGTCGAAGGCGCCGGTGCTGATCGGTCACACCGGTTGCCGCGCCTTGTCGGATTTGCCGCGATGCGTGGGTGATGCCGAGTTGAAGGCGATGGCGAATAAAGGCGGCGTGGCCGGGATAATTTTCTGGCCATATCTTCGGGTCGATACGCAACCGATGGCGATCGATGTCATTCGTCACATCGAACACGCCATCAAGGTTGCCGGCGAGGATCATGTCGGGATCGGCACCGATAGCAACGTCGCTCCGGTGAATCGAACACCGGAATGGGAGAAGGAGAATCGCGAATGGGTCCGGGGCGCCAAACAGGACGGCGTGTTTACGGCAAACCGGCCGGACGATCTCTACACGTTCATCCCCGACTTAAACGTGGCTAACCGGCTCGAGCTCCTGGCGGCACAACTTTCCGGGCGCGGACACTCCGACACACGCGTCGGAAAAATCCTTGGGGGAAATTTCGCGCGCGTAATGCGCGACGTCTGGGGCGGCTAATTTCTCCAGTTGTCATCCCTGTCGAAGACTCGCCGAAGGCGAGAGCGAAGGCGAAGGATCTCTGACTTTCTTCCTGAGGGAGACACCTATTAAGGTCTTTGGTTCGTGAGCCGAAAGTCCCACAAAACGAATTCCTTGATCCTTCCTTGGAACCCCTCAGCGTCTAACACTTTTGGGAAAGCAGGGTGCGTTGCAGTTGTGACGAATCCCGGGTTGTAATCGAAATGTGCCGCATCCCGATATGTAACGGTCCTCGGAAAGGTGCTGTTAACGAACAAGATCGTGTAGCCCTTCGACTGGTATTCAAGCTTCAGCGTGATCATGGGCCGTTTTTCTGATGCACCAGCAGATCGCGGGTTCACGAGACGCTCTCCGCGCTGTTCGAATACGAAACTGACGGTCTGGCCGAGACGCACTGACACTTTATCGTGCAGCGGACGTACATCTATGGCTTGATACTCCGATTGCGCCCAAACAGCGGCATTAATAACGAGCAGCGACAGCAGTGTGAGTGCTATTTTCAAGAAGGTGCGGTAAACGTGGCGAGAAAAGATCAGTGAGATGCTCGCCGATTGCAACCGTGGTCAGTGGTCAGTAGTCACGTGGTCAATTGGCTGGCCCCCGTCAGTTTCGCATCGACAATGTCTAACAAACCGCGTTACAAAACGCTATGAACCATAAACGAGGCTTCCTGGCATTTGTTGCGGCGTTCGTTGTTATCTTTTTCTTCGGCTTCTTCTGGCATGGTTATCTGATGAAGCCAATGTATTTGGCGACGGCGTCCATGTGGCGTCCTGAAGCAGACTTCAACAGTCATTTTCCCATTCTGATCCTGGGCCACGCGGTGGTCGCATTTGCCTTCACCGGACTTTATGTCAGCAAAGTCGGCCGAAATTCCCCTGGTGTTGGATTCGGTTACGGAATCGTGCTCGGGATCCTGGCCTGCGGCATTAACATTATCCGGTTCGCCGTGGAACCGATTCCCACGAACATGCTGCTAATGTGGTTCGCGGCAGATCTGATTTGCTTCGCAATAATGGGCGCAATCGTCGGCGCGATCTACAAACCGTTGAGCTAGTTGAAGGGTTGAGAAGGTTGAAAGGTTGAGCAGCCTTCGCACGAGGCTACGGCTCGCCAAGGGAGCGTAGAGCCCCGTGGGTGCTCCGCACCTTTACGGGGTTCGTCATTCGTCATTCGTGCTTCGTCATTTGCACTATCACTCCCCATCATCTCCGCCGCCGTCATCCTCTCCGCCAGCGTCGTCCTGGCCCTCATTGTCATCTTCGTCGCCGCCGCCATCATCTTCATCGCCTCCGTCAAAGTCTTCGCCTTCGTCATCGGACGCGTCGTCCATGCTGTCGTCATCGTCGCTGTCATCGGAGTCGACTGCCTCATCGCTATCTTCCGCTTCGGCGACCTCGGCTTCCTCCGCATCCGACATCTCGAACGATTCGTTTTCGGCCCAGCTTTCCTCGGCTGCAACTTCGGATTCGCTTACATCGGTGACTTCGACCTCTTCGCCGAGCTCGATATCGACCGAAACCTCAACCGACGCCCATTCGTAGCTCTCGACTGAAACGAACTCGTCGTAGGTCGTTTCCCACGAAGTGACGTAGGTATCGACAACGATCCAGTCGCTCCGCCAATCCTTGTCGATGTAATAATCGTAGCCATAGAGCTGGCCTTCGATCTCGTCGATCAGGTACAGCGTCGCTACAAACGCATTCACCGTGAGCGGAGCATCCACGATCTTCTTCGCGTTCTTTTCCATGTCGGTTAGGCCGTGGACGAGCGCCTTGTCCTTGGCCGCTTTCCCTTTGAGCTTGCCAATCTTGGCGATGAGATCCTTTTGCTGCGCCTTGATCTTCTCAAACTCCGCTTTCTCCCTGTCCGTCAGCTCGCCGCCCTTCTTTTTTCGCGCGGCTTCCTTCGAGAAATCGGTGCGCAAAATCGCCAGGGCATGCCCGAGCCTCTTCGCGTCGTCGATCACCTTCTGGTTTTTCGAATCGGTTAGCTGCCAGTCGATCTTCATTTGTTCCTCGGCCGTGCGCGCATCGCTGACCGCGTCGAAGAAATCGTTACTCTTGCTGGCGAGGCCCTTCTCCGCGCGATCCAGTTCCTTGGCGATTTTCTTTACCGCTCCATAGAATGGTTTGTTCTTCGGCGTTTTCGGATCGAGACCCTTGTCCGCGCGCGCGTTCTTTACCATCCCTGCCAGCGCTTTCTTCGCGGCCGCGACCAGTTCTTTCGCGGTAGCTTTTTTGCCGGTCGTCGCCTTTTTGGTTTTACCCTTCTTATGAGCCGCCGGCTTGGCCGCGGCGGCGAGCAGCAGGTTAGGCTTCGCCGCGCGGCTCAACGTGAATCCGACACCGAGAGAGAGACAGATCAAGCCGACCAGGAATTTTTGCATAAGTCGGGGAGACTAGGCGGGTCGGGCGGCAAGTCAATGCGCGCCCCGAGCTGGCAATTCGAAGTGTTCGAAGTCGCCAGGAAGCCCCGGTTGAGTCGATCGGAGTTGTTAGGTGAGTTTATTCGGGTCGATCGGCAGGACGACCGTAAAGGTCGAGCCGCGGCCGACCTCCGACTCCACGCTGATCTCGCCGCCCATTAGTCCGACGATCTGCCGCACAATGGAAAGTCCCAGCCCGGTGCCTTCCTGGTGTTCGGTCCCAGGCACGCGATAAAATTCCTCAAAAATCCTGGCCTGGTGCTCTGGCGAAACCCCGGGGCCGGTGTCCGAGACGCTTAGCTTCCAGCGCGCATCATCGACCCGCTCAAAGCGCAGTTCCACCGAGCCGCCGGCCGGAGTGTATTTGAGCGCGTTTTGAACAAGGTTGGTGACGATGCGTTGAAGCTTCAGTGAGTCGGTAATGACTTCCGGCACGCCCTCGGGCACGGGGCAGCGTAGCTTCAGGTGTTTGATAGCCGCCATCTGCTCGAACACCCGGGATTGCTCGGCGGCAAAAACTCGCAGGTCGAGCGGCGCCAACTTCAGCAGTTCGCGTTTCGCCAGCAGCGGCGCCATCTCCAGTAACTGGTTAACCAGGGCGGTCATCTGGCGATGGCTGCCTTTTAGCATCTCCTGTAGCTCCGTTCGCCACTTCGGGTCCTTCTCGGCGAACAAACTCTCCGTCGTCAGCGTCGCGGTGTTGAGCATGTTGCGCAACTCATGTGACATCGTGCGCAGCAGGCGCAATCGCGCGGCGTCAAGCGCCTCCATCTGGATGTGCGGAGAGCGGTGCTGCTCATCCATCAACGCGCTGTCCTCCTTTCTGCGTGCCTGCTGGTATTCCGAAAACTGGCTGGCCGAACTTAGCAGGGCGTGATCGAAAAACCGGGTCGCGCGGCGGCTCGCCTCCAGCGACACGGCAACACCGGAGGGATCGTTTTGCGCGAGGAACTGCTCCATCTCTCCGAGAATGATGCCGCGAATAACCAGCATCTCGCGCAAGAGCTCATCGAGCCGGAAATTTTGCTCCCAGCGATAACGACCATGTATCCGCGCGTGATCTTCCGCCTCGGGAACGCTTTCGCCCTGCAAATAATCGACGAAATCATCCAGGAGGTTTGGAAGATGATCGACCAATTGGGGCGTTGGTATCTTATCCGGAGTGCTAAACTCCGGCGATTTCCAGAGTGCCTGCAGCCACGCGTTGATGATCGCGGGGCGGCGGTTGGCAATGTGATCAATGAGCGACGGCGGAAGCGTCATCGGTTCAATTCGGCTTAGGGCTTAGCATTTATAACCACCGAATGCAAGCCAGGTCGCGGTCGTTCGATCAACTCACGGCTCGGCCGGTTGCTCTAGAGCGATAAAATGTTCTGCCTCAACGATTTGCCACTTCATTCGTCAGCCTTCGAGAGTTACGGTTTCCAATCGATCTTATACTCTTCGAGGTACGCTTCGACCGAGCTGCCCACCGTATTATAAAAATTGGCTGGGCCGCCAAATCGCTCCAGCAATTCAAACTGTTTCAACTGGTCTTTGACCCGATCCTTTAGTTCAGTAAATCTCAGCTCGATACCCGATTCGGTTAGGTTATGCTCCAATTCGGACAGCATATCGGCCGCGGTAATGTCAATATCGGTCACAGGCTCGGCGGTGACGATGACGCGCCGGACCGGGCTGGGCGATTCGGCAATCGCTTCGTTCAATCGCTGGTGAAACTGCTCGGCGTTTGCGAAGAACAAAGGCGCAGACCAACGGAACAGCACCAGCCCCGGGACCCGGCGCGCGTCCGGATAACGTTTGATGTCATGGTAGCCGCGAATTCCGGCGACCCGGCCGAGCACGGCGTGATGTGGCCGCCATACATCCCAGAGCAGCTCGATCAACGCAACGACAACGGCGATCCCAATCCCGGGGATCACACCGAATTGGGCAACACCCACAAAGCACAGAATCGACAGCCAGAATTCCCATTGCTGCATCCGATAAATGCGACGCAGGTCGGCGAATTCGAATAGCCCAATTGCCGCTGCAATCACTACCGCGGCGAGTGCGCTGCTCGGCAGATTTTTCGTTAGGTTCGGCGCGCAGAGCAACAACAGCGCAACCGCAACGGCGCCGACCACCCCTGTGACCTGCGTCCGCGCTCCAGCCGCTTCCGCCACCGGGGTCCGCGATGAGCTGCTGCTGATCGGGAACCCGTGAAAAAGTCCGGCGGCAAAATTAGCCGCCCCAAGGCCAATCATCTCCTGGTTAGGATCAACGTCCTGCCGCGTCTTGGCCGCGAACGTTCTTGATAACACGCTCGTATCGGCGAACGCGACCATGGCAACAGCGCACCCGCCGATAATAACATCGCGGAGCTGATCCATGTTGATCATCGGAAACGCAAATGACGGCAGTCCCTGCGGCAATGGTCCCAGGACCTTCACGCCGGCAGTCGTGGACAAGTCGAGCACGCCCACCACAATCGTGGCGACTACGACCGCGATCAGCAACCCCGGGAGGCGCTTGTAGCGTTTGAGAAAAAGAATCGCCACCAACGTGCCGGCGCCGACGGCGAACGACGTCCAATTCGCCTGTCCACCAAACACTCCTTTGACGATCTCCACCACATTACGCGTCGGACCGGCGCCCTTGATGGAAAAACCAAAGAGCTTGGGCGTCTGGCTGATCAACACCGTCAACGCGATCCCGTTCATGTAACCATAGCGAATCGGCTTGGAGAGCAGCTCGGTAATAAACCCGAGACGCAACACCCCAATCAAAATGCACACAGCGCCGGACACCAGCGCCATGGCAGCGGCGATGGTTACCGCGCTCGTGGGATCGCCGCCTGAGAGCGGAAGCACGACCGCGAGAATGACCGGGGCGAGAGACGAATTAGGTCCCAGCACGAAAATCCTGCTCGGACCAAAGATCGCGTAGGCGAGCAACGGCACGATCGTTGCATAAAGTCCGTAAATTCCGGGAACGCCGGAAGCGAGAGCGTAGGCGATACCGACCGGCACCAGCACCGCAGTCAAAACGAGGCCGGCCATCAGATCGTGCGGGAACCAGGCGGCCTGATAACTCGTCAGAGTATTCAGGCCTGGCACCCAGCGCTTCCAGTTATTCATGGTCGCGGTATTGCCTAACGAAAACCTGGGACGACACCCTAACCTTTTCAGGTGGCGACTCGATTCGCCACGAGATTTTAGTTCGTGGCAAACACGTCCGACCGAGCACCTTCGTTTCGCACCACGGGATAATCCGTGACGATGACAGTTGTCCCCGGCTTGAGCTCATCAGCAAGTTTGTCGGCAAACTCAGAGCTAAAGTGCAGCTTTGACGCCAGTGTATCAGGATCCACGGGTCGTCCTTCGCTGGTCACCCGCATCCAGCGTGCTTCCTCATGCGCGGACGTGAAGCGGCTTTTCTTTCCAGTGGTGCCTTCGAGCATCGTGAAAACATGGTTCCCAAGTTTGCCGCCGCCGAACATGCCTTTGTTGATCTCCACCGACGCGCGTCCGATCGCGTCACCGTTGCGATAGACGTACATCGCCTTGTCGGCTGAACTAATAGTGATCGTGATTGGACCTTCCGGGCTTCTTTCGGGATGCCAGTCGTAATCGCCCTTGCCTAACGGACGCACCATTCCCGAGTTGAAATCAGCGGGAGCCAGGAGCAAACCCGGATTGGCCGCGAGGCGCGGCACGGGCGTTTTGCCGTCACCGATAATCACGGTGCCCCCGTTACTGGTTATGCCGAAGAGCAACTGCGAGAAATCGTAGGGCAGCCGGACGCAGCCATGACTGGCGGCATAGCCGGGAAGCTGACCGGAGTGCATGGCGATGCCCGACCAGGTCAGTCGCTGCATGTTCGGCATCGGCGCGTTCTGGTATTTCTTCGAGTGATGGGTCTTCTTCTTTTCCAGGATGGAGAACACGCCGCCGGGTGTTTCATGTCCTTTGGAACCGCTGCTAATGCTCGACCGGCCAATCATGATCCCGTTTCGATAAACGTGCATCTGTTGCTCGGGAATGCTGATTAGAATCATGAGCGGCCCCTGGGGTGAGACCTCGGGCTGCCACCAATATTCGCCCGGTTTTAGCTTGCCGGTGGGTGTTCCAGTGCGACTGCCCTTGGTGTGAAATGAAGGCTGCTCCATCGCAAGCGACGTCGCGACGAGTGCGGTAAAGACAACGAGAACGCGGGTGATTTTCATGTGCGTAATTCCTTTGAAGTGTTGGTCTTCAGTGCCGCGATAACGCGAGGTAAGGCAAGCACAATCAGGTAAGACCTTTGTCCGATGCCGGGCAAAATCTCTTATATAGAGAAGGAAAAGACCACGTGGAAGAGCGCAATCAACGCCCGCGTTTTGTGTCGGTCAGCTAATCGAGGCGAAGAATGTATTCTTCTATCTCTTCGCCTCTGCCATGGGCGAATCCTTTGTCCTTATCGATGATCTTGAACCCGCATTTCTGCAGCACCCTGATCGACCCGATATTGTCCGCCGCGGTCCTGCCGTAAATCGGACGGTGACCAACCAGCTGCAGCATTTTGGTTAGGGCCTGGGTCGCGAATCCTTTTCCCCAGAACTCCCGTCCAATCCAATATGTGACTTCCATGTTTCCTTCCAGCGGAAAGCACGCCACGTGACCGGCAACCTGTCCATCGGCCACGATCGTTCGGTTCATGTTTTGTGGTGAAGCCAGGATCTTCTTCCAATGGGCGTCGAACGCGACCCTGTTCCTTGGCTCTTTACCGACGAACGCCGCCATTCGATTCGCTTCCGGGTCGAGTTGGTTCTGATAGAAAGTTTCGAGATCGGAAGGCTCGACTTCCCTGATCGTGATGCTTTCGAACTTAGTCATCGTTGTGGCCTAACGAGAACTAGATATGCAAGGTCTGTCTAATCAAGTCACGCCTCGCCGTTGAACTCCAAATTGTGAAACGTGTTGTCCTCAGGATCAAATTCGACGCCCCAAAACTCACGGCCGCCATCGCAAATCGTAATGCTGGTGACGCGCCAATCTCGTCGCTTGAAAAAATCGAAAGCCACCGATGGAAAGGAGTTCACGTAAATGAGCTTCTTCCCGCGTGATATCACGCCGAGATACTGGCGATATGAATCCGATAGGTTGACCTTTTGGCCTTTCTTCCGGATAAGTTCGGGCAGGCGCTCTTCTAATGCAGCTATTTGCGATAGCGACGGAACCCAAAACCCACTGACCTCTGCGGGACTCCCGCGAGAACACTGTCGAATCAACGTCGGTCCTTCGGATGGTGGAAGAATCGTGGAATGATCTGGTAGCGATTGGGACGGCGGGAATAGCGCAAATTTCTGCTTCCATGATTCCCAAGCCTTCTGTTTTATCCAGCCCCCAGCGCGTTCTTGATTAAATGTTCCATCGACGTCGTAACCTACGTAAAGAGCAGGCGTTGAACAGAAACGAAGGACTAACTTACCCTTGCCATTCTCAAAGAGCACTCCGACGTCTCGGGTTTCGCATGGCTCGCCACCACCGGTTACATGATTCCAATTGTCCGGATCGCACAATATGCTGCGGAGCGATTCTCTCGCTTCCGGTTCAAGGCGTTTTAAATCGTTCTGATTCGGAATCTCCGACGAATTCGCCTTCACCGAAAATACGTAGATCGCTTCCGCGTGTCTTAGACACTTAACCTCAGCAGCGCTGAAATAAGCGAATGCTGCATCTTCGGTCTTGTCCTGCGATATCGCCGGCGTGATTGCAATCACGCAACTCGCAAACAGCAGCGTAATGGAAGCAGCGTTCAAGGTCATTTCCGTCGATGGCTCGCGGGTTGACGCGAGCGATTGGTTAGAACTCAGTAATCGTCGTCCATACAAGAGCCCAGAACAATAAGTATGATTGAAAGAACACGACAAGAACCCGCGAGAATTAGCGTCTCTGTCCCACTTAATCTTATGCCGGTAGCGCCGATGGGCATCGTTGCGTGTTCGTGATTGATTTGGAACGCGATCTGGGCCAAACCGATCGCTGCAATGATGCCGATGCCTCCACCGATGCGCATCCAGAAAAGTGTTTGCTTACTCAAGCGCACAGACATTTACGATAGATAAGTAATCCAAAGTCTTCCACGAGCCGGCTTAATCTATTGGTTAGGCGTCACCGGTTATGCTAATGTGGCGCTGAAGCATTCGTGAGCGGGAATTCAGCGGGCTTGAAATACGGAAACGTGGTAACAGCGCCGAAAACTGCTTTGCGAACCGGTGTTTTTTGCGCGCGCAGAACGTGAGCGAACGGCCGGTCGCCCCAGCGCTGCAACAAACCGAACAGAATAGCGACGTGGCCTTCCGCGGCTGCGCCGTCGAACCAACCACTGTCGGTGAAGCGAAAAAGTGTGGCCAAAGCCTTTGGATCGCCGGCGATAGCGCGGTCGAGTTCATGCGCGTAATCGATTCCCGCCTGTCTTCCAGCCCTGACACAAGAACCCTCGGCCCAGGACCGCAACTCTGCCGCAGTCGGCCGCTTCGGAGTCGGTTCCGCGTCAATCCGAACTGCCGAGCAAATGAGTAACGCCAATGTCGCCGCGCGCGTAGCATTCATTTTTTGGCGTCGGACGGTTCAATTGCTAATGGTCGAACTCGAGCCACCAGTTCCTGCAGGAATTCGTCCGACCTCATGAACACGGCAAAGTGCCCGCCCCCTTTGATTGGAACGAACGCCTTGCGCGGCGCCTTGATTGACTCAACAAAATGCCGCGCGAGCGCAGTCGGGGTCGTGAAATCTTCAGCCCCTTGAAAAACAAATATCGGCACCTGAAACTCGCGCCCGAGTTCCTCAGGGCCTATCGACTTCGTTTCAGGAACGAGATGCTCCGCACTCAGGCTCTGACCCTCGGCTGAGTCGTTCATGTCTTGCACGGAATTGCCGGGAGCGACGAGCGCCAGGCCGATCGTTCCGAACAGGAACTGGTCGGCGCCTTCGAAAGTGTTAGACCACTTTCGCTGCACGGCATAGCCTTCGCCTGATTTGTACGGTGGCGAACCGACCCGGGTCAGATCGGCGATAGCTTGCTCATTTTTGGTGGCACGCGCCTTCTTGAGTAACTCTTCATAGGCGACAGAATAGTTATTGGAGTTATCCGCGACCTGGGCGGTACCCACATACGCGTAGAACAGGTCGGGCTTTGCTCGTGCCATTTGCAGCCCAACGATCGAGCCAAAGGAATGACCTACGATGATGATCTTGTTTTTCCCCAGATGTTTGCGCAGGTAATCCGATAGCTCGACGCCGTCCTTCACGATCTGCGAAAGCGTAATGCTCGGAGCCGTTGCCGCGCCGTTTTTCCGAAACGTTTTGCCCGCGCCGCGCTGGTCCCATTGCACCACCGTGAATTGCTTTTCCCACGAAGCGAACGTGACGAATGACCAGGGATTTGTCACATCACCCGGTCCGCCATGTAAAAAGAGGAGCACCGGGTTTTCGCGATTCCATCCACGAATGGTGATCCATTGTTCGATGCCGCCGATTGTGACGAAGGTTGCCTCATCGATACCCTTGTCGGAGTCAATCCTGAACTGTTTCGCGTTGCGCGCCCGCAGCGCGGAAAGCATTTCATCGAATTTGCGATACTCCGGGTCAATCGGTTTCGCCGGTGGCGCATCATCGGCAGCGTATGCGATTGCGGTTGATAACAGACCCAAAAGTGCCCACGCAAAACCGCCGACTAAGGTTCTCACGTGCTTGCGGATTTTTTGCCGCTGACAATCAATGCCTGGGCCGGGAAATTCATTGTGCCATTGGCAAAGTATCTTCGAGTCGCACCGGCAATGCTTTCCTTAACTGTTGGCAGCTGATCAGCCGGGAGCTTGGCAATCGCCTCCCGCAAGGTTTCGGACATTTCAGTCCGCATCTGCCAGAACTGCTCGAATGAGATCGGTGCTTGAATTTGAAAATTCAGCTGGCGTTCGACCACGTCTTTAACGCCTGCGGTTCTCAGGATTGCCGCGAGCTTGTCAGGCGGGGCGAAGCGGAACGCATCCGGCGCATCGGGATCATCCGGCGGAGCCGGGACAAATCGCTCCATCACTTCGTTGACCGCCGTAAAGAAAGGATTGGCCTCCTCTGGACCCCAGACCACAAACGCGAGAAGCCCGCCATCGCGAATTACTCTCAGCGCCTGACCGACTCCGGCAGCAGGATTGGCAAAAAACATTACCGATAATCGGGCCACGGCCACGTCGAACGTGCCGTCGGCAAACGGGAGATCATCGCCGGAACATTGGCGAAACTTAATATTGGTTAAGCCACGCCGGGTTGCTTCGGCGTGCGTGGCCTCGACCATTCCGGCGATCGGATCGGTGAACATCACCGAGCCGGTTGGTCCGACGACGGATGAGATCGTGAGCGACGGTTCGCCGCTTCCCCCGCCAATATCGAGAACGTTTTGGCCGGGGCCGATTCGGGCCTCTTCGACCAGGGCGGTCGTTAAAGGCATGAAGATCTCAGCGATTATCGTTCGATACTTCTCCCAATAGCGCGCCGATTCCTGCCATCGGTCGAGCACTTTGTTTTGCTCATCGGGATTTGGAGGCATCGATGTCATAGCGGACCGGTCTCACCAGAGACTAATCGCCCGCAAGGCAAACGCGAGCATCGTCTCGCGTTGTAATATGTGTCGGTTTGTCCCAGCGGCGGATAAAAAGCGTGGGTCAGGTTGTGCCATTTTTGCCGATTCGCCCATCGAGCGCCCTCAAAGGTAGTTAGTTCAATTTCAGGAACTTAAGTGCGGTGACCAAGCCCAACGAAGGTTGCGGTATGCCCTCTGCTAGGGGACGTTCGAAAGAATTAAGAACCAACTTTAAAAAACCTAAACCTTTTCCCGCGTTTATGAAGATACTCGCGAGCCGAATTGCTAAGGAATTAAAGAAAGCGAAGCATTGCGCGGTGTACGAACCCGAACTGATCCGTGCTTGGCCGGATGGCGAAAAGCGCGAAGCCCAAATTGCGTCGTTTGCTGAACAAAACGGATGGCGCCTTCGCCATTATAAGGACGGGTTCTGCGCAATCTTTGATAAAGCGCCCTCTCGTTGAGGACTCAGTCCCATCGTCGTTAGCCCGATATCGGTCTGTTTCTCAACCAACAACCCTCAACCGCTTCATCTACCGTCTCCGCCGCCCAAACGAATAACCGCGGTGCGTTCGGCCGCCGCCGATCGCGCGCTTGCCGCCAGCCGCCGATTCGGGCTCGAATAACACCGTGTACTTATACGGGAAGTTCTCCAGCTTCAGTCGCAGGATCTTTTGCCCGATAAATCGTTCGATCGCTTGCAACGCCGAAACTTCTTCACCATTCATCAACGTAAACGCGTCGCCGACTTTCTGGGCACGCCCGGTCCGGCCGATCCGATGCACGTAATCTTCCGGATGCTCAGGCACATCGTAATTGATCACGTGACTCACCCCGGCAATGTCGAGCCCGCGCGCGGCGATATCGGTCGCGACCATGACCTCATACTTGCCGCTCTTGAATCCTTCCAACGCTTCGATCCGTTCACGCTGGGTCCGGTTCGAATGCAACACCGCCACTGAATGTTTGCCGGTCTTGAGCTGATGCGCGATCCGGTCGGCGCCGTGCTTGGTTCGGGAAAAAATCAGCGCGCTGTCGAAGTTCGTCCGTTCCAGCAACGCCATGAGCAGATCGAACTTTTGTTCCGCTGCCACCGGATACACCGCGTGCGTGACCGTCTCGGCCGGCGATCGTCGCACCCCGATCTCCACCGTCTCCGGGTCGCGCAAGACCCACGCGGCCAGGCGTTCGATCTCCGGCGGTAACGTTGCCGAGAACAGCAGCGTTTGGCGATCGGTCGAAATTTTTTCCACGATCCGCCTGACATCGGGCAAAAATCCCATGTCGAGCATCCGATCGACTTCATCGAGCACCAAAATGCTGACCTGGCGCAGATCCATCGTGCGTTGTTCGAGCAGGTCGAGCAACCGCCCCGGAGTGGCTGCGAGAATATCAACCCCGCGTTTGATCTCTTCGCGTTGTTTGCCGTACCCGACTCCGCCGTGCACGACCGCCGCGCGCAGATTGGTGAACCGCCCGTAATCGCGAAACGCCGTCTCGACCTGGGCCGCGAGCTCGCGGGTCGGTTCCAGCACCAGGCATCGGAACGCCCCGTGCTCGGCCAGCAAAGTCAGGATCGGCAACGCGAACGCCGCGGTCTTGCCGGTCCCGGTCTGGGCCGTACCGATCAAATCCTTACCATCGAGAATGATCGGAAACGCGCGGAGCTGAATCGGGGTCGGCTCGGTGAACCCCATGGCCTGGGTCCCGCGCACGACTTCCGTTGATAAACCGAAATTGTTAAATGGCACGATCGCAACGTAGCCGAGGCGGCTAAGACAGGCAACGTTGCGAAGCACCTCGCCACGGCGAGTTCGTCCGACGGCGAACAAGGACCAATCTCCAAATTCCAATGAAGCTCGAATAACAGAATAACCAATAGTCGGCAGGGTCGGCTTGCTCTACCTTGGAGCTTGAAGTTTGAAGTTTCTCTGGAGCTTGGATATTGGTTGTTGGAATTTCCGCGCCGATTGCGGCATGAAAATCTTCGTTCTCGCTGACACTCACAACAAGCTCCCGCAAATCGTACTTAATATGGCGGCCGGCGCGGACGAGATCTGGCACTTGGGCGATGTCTGCGACGAATGGGTGTTGGACGAGCTGCGCGCGGTCGGTCCGAAGGTCACGCTGGTCCGTGGCAACTGCGACAGCAACAATGAATGGCCGATCACGCTCGACCTGGAACGCGGCGGCAAAAGGTTTCGGCTTCAACATATCCCGCCCGATCGGCCGCCATCCCCTGGCGAAGCCGATGTCGTGCTGCACGGTCACACTCACGTCCCGCGTAACGAACGCCGCGGAGGCGTATTATTCCTGAACCCTGGTTGTGTCACCCGCCCTAACCAGGGCGCGGGTCCGAGCGTCGCCTGGCTCGAGATCGGGGACGACGGAAAGCTCGACTGGCAGCTTCTGCCGCTGCGCTAGGTGGATCGGCCGCTCCGCGGGCGATGCTACAAATTTGGCGGCCTTCGGCCGCGTCGATTCTTAACATCGAGCGGCGGAGCGCTCGATCCACCTTGGACCACACCCGCCGCGGCGGGCTGCGGTCGTCCCTCCATTGCGATTGACATTTCGGTGCGATTTGGTTTGGAAAATTCTCGACAATCAGCCACAGATTCTATTCGATGACCCTGGAACGCGTGCGCTTTGACCAGAGCAATTTCTGCGAAGCCAACGCCACAGGGAGGTTGTTACGAAAATCCGCATCGCCAGTTGTAGCATTGTCGCCGGGCTGCTCGCGCTGACCCAATTCGCCCACGGGCAGGACCAGAAACCGTCAGTCCAGCTGGTCTCGCAGCTGCCACCGGAAACATACGACGACGCGCCGGATTACATCCACCGGGTCGAGCCCGGGCCGCGAACGATCGCGCCCTTCGGCCCCTTCGTCAGCTACCAGGTGAATGTGGATTCCGCCGGCAACAATATCGTCGGCGATGCGGCTAACGAATGCTCGATCGCGGTTGATCCAACCAATTCGCAAAAAATGACAATCGGCTGGCGGCAGTTCAACAATGTGACCTCGAACTTTCGACAAGGCGGTTGGGGACACACCACCGATGGCGGCCTGACCTGGCATTTCCCCGGTATCCTGCAAAACAACGTTTTCCGGAGCGATCCCGTGTTAGGCGCGGATGAAACCGGCCGGTTTTTTTATCTGAGTTTGCTCGGGACACTTTGCGAGGACATGTGGCGCTCATTAAACGGCGGCATGTCCTGGACGCGTTTGTCGTCGATGGATGGCGGCGCGCGCGGCGGAGACAAGCAATGGTTTACCATCGACAAGACGAACGGCCCCGGGCACGGCTTCCAATACCAGTCCTGGGACACCTCGACCTGCGGCGGCACGACGCCGCAATTCAGCCGGTCGACTGACGGCGGAGTTACGTGGCCAAACCCGATCAATTTGCCCAACTCAATCCAGTTCGGCACGCTCGATGTGGATACGAACGGGAACCTGTTTATCGGCGGCCAGCACGTGTCCGGCAGCGGCTTTTGGTGTGTTCGTTCCAGCAATGCCCAGAACGGCGCGGTGACCCCGACGTTTGATCGCATCACCCCGGTCAATCTCGGCGGGGACCTGGTGTTTGGCGGAATTAATTCCGCGGGGATCTGCGGGCAATCGTTCCTGGTGATAGATCACTCCGGCGGCCCGACTAACAACAACATTTACATGGTGGCCAGCGTCCTGCCCACGGGGGGCAGCACCGGAACCGAGGTGATGTTCGCTCGGAGCACCGACGGCGGCCAGACCTTCAGCGTCCCGATCCGGGTCAACGACGATCATTTTACCCCTGGCCGGTGGCATTGGTTCGGCACGATGGCGGTCGCGCCTAACGGACGGCTCGACGCGGTCTGGTACGACACGCGAAACAGCACCAACAACACGGATTCCCAGCTGTTTTATGCCTACAGCACCGACGCCGGGGTCACCTGGTCGTCCAATGTCGCGGTCAGCCCGATGTTTAATCCGCTGGAAGGTTATCCGAACCAGAACAAGATCGGCGATTACATCACCGTGGTTTCAGATAACACCGGGGGGGCCGTAGCCTACTCGGCGACGTTTAATTTCAACGCCGCCCGGGGCCAGCATGAGGAAGATATCTATTATGTACATGTCCAGCCGCCGGACACGATCCCGGTAAAAGCCGTCTCGCGAAAGGTGCACGGGGGCGCCGGCCCGTTCGACATCGATCTACCGCTGACTGGCCGGCCGGGGGTTGAATCCCGGGGCCAACTGCTCTCGAGAAACGATTTCCAGGTCCAGGTCGAATTTCCCGGCTCCGTCAATGTCGCCGGCAGTCCGCAAGCGCAAGTGACATCCGGGATGGGCTGTGTGGGGAGCAATGGAGTATGCAACGGCACCGTATCGATCAGCGGCAACATCGTGACTGTGCCTTTGACCAACGTTGATAATGCCCAGACGGTGATCGTCACGCTCAACGGGGTGAACGGCGCCGTGAACGTGAATATCCCGATGAGTGTGTTGGTCGGGGACGCGAACGGGAACGGAGCGGTCAACGCCACCGATGTCGCCCTGGTAAAATCGCGCGGAGGTCAACCGGTCGACGCGACGAATTTCCGAAGCGACGTAAACGCTAACGGCACGATCAACGCAACCGACACCGCGCTAACCAAAAGCGCAGTTGGCACTGCGCTGCCCTAACCAAATCTAGCGTTGCCAGGGTGGCAACTCCACGGCGGGAGGCTGTGAGTTCATGGAATCAGCCTAGGGAATCCTGCCGCCCTGAGGCAAACTAGAAGAAGGGAACACTTTGATGAACTAGCGGGAGCGTAAGCCGGGCACTGAGATCGGGAATCTCAGCCATCGGCACCGCGGTGCCATAGTTGTCGAAAGGTGGAACGCGTTGTCCCTAACGCGTTGCTAAACAATGCGCTTCAGGCGGCTCACCTACGGCGCGCCTGAAACAAGCTTCGCTTCCTCCGGCATACCAGTAAGTGCGATAATACTCCCCCACGCTTTGGCTCGAACTCGGACTTGCGGCAGATACCTGTCGACTCGCGTGTAGATGCCGCCGTCTCCGCAAATACCGGCTTTATTCGTAGCTCGAGACGTGATCCCACAAACAAGCCATTGGTCTTTGAACCACGTATATGCTGGCCCACCACTATCCCCATGGCATGTGTCAATTTTTTCTTTTGGCGCAGCGGCCACAAATTCATTCGGTGGATTGCAACCATATAGCTTATCGAGAGGTCGAGACCCGTCTCGACTTGCGATTGGGATGGTTGCTAACCTCTTCGTGCCAAATTTGTCTCCAGGTTTGGAGCTTCCAAAACCTACAACACGGACGCTTTCCATACTGTTGTAGGCTTCCAAGGGGGCGATTTTGGCCGGTTCGACAGGGGCGTCCTTTTCGAGTAGCAACAAAGCCACATCGTTCTTGTATGAACCATCATCGAAATTGAAGAGCCCGTGATCGATTACCTTGATTGTGGTCCCTCCTTCGGAAAGCTTGGTACCAATAAATATGCGCTCTGGTGTTGCGTCATAGACACAATGTGCGGCAGTCAGGACAACTCTTTTCGCGATGACGGTGCCCGTGCAGTAGTACTCATTCTTGGCCCCAGGCTTTCCAGCCCCTACAGCAACGCATTCGGGATGATCGTTACTCCGCGCTTCTCGAGTTCCTAATCCTTGAAGTATCCGCCCGCGCTCCGATTTTTCTACGAGCTTCCTAAAATTCTTTAGCAAGTCCTTGTCGTTATAAATACTTTCAGGCGGTAAGTCGTTACGTGAAAGCTGACTAAGTGCCGAGTTTAGGAAATGGCTTTGAGCGCCCAATTCTGAGATTTCCGGTTTCGTCAGGTGCGCCAAAAACTCTTTTACAAATTCTCGATCAGTCTTCTCCGCGCGTGCGACCTCCACCGCCGCCTTGATATCAACCGGCGGAATATCATCCACCCAATTGGAAGCTGAATTTCCACTTGGCTTGGGCGACTTCTTGGACTTGGCAGCGGCCCGGGCCTTAACGACTTTTGGGGTTCGTGAAATCCCCATCCCCTCAGGTGAATGAGACTCCGCGAGGACGTTTCCGCTGCAAAATTCAATAAACGCAATGACGACTAACGGGCCGACAAATCGCCAATATCTCCGCATGAGCCGATGCGCCCAGTCCCACAGAGACCGGATATGTTGCGACCTGCTATTTGAGCATCGCCATTGTTTCATTGCGTTTCGCCTGCACCTCCGGGGGCAGCTTCGACGTTCCGCGAGCGGACCGCGCGCGCGCCTTCATCTCTCGCCGCGATTTCATTTCATCTTCGAGGATATTGAACATCCGATTGGCCAACGCCTTGTCTTTCTGACACTGGATGGCTTCGAGCAGCATGTAGTAAACTGCATTGTCATCGTTCAGCTTCGTAAATGTATTGTCTACGTTCGTTTTCCAATTCCCACTGAGTTCACCTTTGGCATTCAGCGTGTTTAGATCCGCTGCAGCTTTCCCCGACAACTCCGTACTTTTAGCAATCTTCTCAGGCGGGGGTGTTACACAGGCTTGGTGACTACTAGCGCAGCCCGTTAGAAACAACGAACCCGCAGAAACAACAGCTATAGTTAGGACAAATGTGCGAATTTTAACGAAGGATTTCATAATATTTTGGCTTAGAGATGCAATCTAAAGACTAGCTCATAACAAGTTTGCCTCATGCCTGACAAGGGAAAAATTACGAAGAAGTGAAGACGGGAAGCGTTAAGGCTTCCCTGGGGCGCGGAAAAAGGCGTCCATGAACCCATTTCCAACCTTCGCGTCGAGAGTTTCCAAAAACGCCGTTCGATCAACATCGTCGCGGAAGATCTCTTCCCGTCGATCGCCCCGATTCATCAGATGATAAATGGCGCCGTCCATATTGAATTCGCAGCTGACGCGGCACGTCGCGAATGGAGGACTGACCCCGCGCGGACCGCCCGCCTACAGCCGACCGGTCAGGCTTTTTAGCAGATACCCGATTGCTAAATACGGCTCAACATCACATGGAAAGGCAATTACAAGAATTATCGATGCCGCAACGCAGCTTAGCATCAATCCGACAAACCACCGCCTTCCCGAATTCTGAATCCATCGAGTACATATTTTCTCGATCAACAAGAAATAAACTAGGCCAATAAAAAAAAACCAGGGAGCGATCTGAACAAAGAATAATCCCCCTTGTAAACCGATGGGAACATGCAGCCAGTCCCAATATGCGACGCTCAAGAGTTCGCAAAAGCAGACCGAAAAAACTGTTAGTGTAACTGCTCCACCAATAATCCTGAGAAAAGTCGTCATTTGATTTAGGGAAAGATTTGTTCCCAAGCTTTTACTGTGTGCATATCACCATGCGACAGGCCATGGAGTTCAACGTTACGAATCGGCATTCTTCCTTCTTGCGGAATCGCCTGATTCGCCGGTCCAAAATCTTTCCCAAACCAGCCAAACGTGCTGCCTCCTTTTCCTTGAACGCCATCAGATGTCGAATATGCGTTCACAAGATTACCAATGGCAGCGATATTCGGCGTGTAATCAGCGATAGGTGTGCCTAGAGCTACGAGGGTATCAATCCGAGTATGTTGGCTAGCTACAAAGGCGACGTTGCCACCATGACTATGTGCAACAATGTTTACCTTTTCGCATGGATGTTCTTTTCGATATTTTTCCAGAAAACGAGCGAGCTTTGTCCCGCCAACGATTCTCGCAGCGTCTGTATCAGCTCCGCTCCATTGCCAATCAATTGGTGTTTCTCCGAATGTTTTTGCGACAGCAGCTCGAAATGAAGAATCAAAGGTTTCTGGGGACGAGAAAGTTCCATGCACTAGTACCGTTATGAGCCCGTCCGGATCGATGCTGCCAATGGAGTCATTCGCAACATAGGAATAAAGATTGTTACCTCCCTTTTCTCCAATCGGATCCCGGCTGAGCCAGCGACCTAACTTCGGGCTGTAGGCGCGGTACATGGCGAGGTTTAGGTTGCTGGGTTGATGGTAGTAGTGGCCGGTGTAGCCGAAGTCGACGGCTATCGGGCCGGTGACTGTCGTTAGGTTGCCCCACGCGTCGTAGTCGTAGCGCGCTTTCAGATTGCCCGAAGAGTCGGTTACTTCGCGGATGCTGCCGAGATGGTCGCGGGTGTAGTAATAGTTTCCCGCGTCGGCGCCGCCGATTCGCTGTTCGCCCTGACTGAAAAAGCGTTTTGTGACAGCCGAGCCGGTCTCATTGCGTTCCTCGGCGATCGTGGTCCCGGACCACACGAAGGTCTTCGTGCTTACCGGCGTATAGCCCTTCGGCGACTTCGCTCTTGAAGCCCTGTTTGCCACCGCGGGTGCGAGTTCGGTAATCTTCACGCGTCTCCCTAAGCCATCGTAAGCACATTCCGTGCGATTCCCGGTATCGGCATAATTGATAGCCACGAGTCGATTGGCAGCGTCCCATTCGTAGGTCTTGCCGGCAGCATCATCGGTCAGATTTCCGTTGAAATCGTAGTGGATGGGAACCAGTGAGGTTTGTCTTCCATTGCCCATTCGCCGCCTATAGCCGTCGAGCTGGTTCAAACTATTGGCGGTGTATTGCGTTTGCGTCCCGTTCCGTGGCCGTAAGAGATAAGAGCTCACGCCTGTGCGATTGCCGGCGAGATCATAATCGTATCCGGCACCAATGTTCCCCTGGAGAACGGACTTCAACTGGTCGGCCTCATCGTAACCGAATGTTAAATCAGCCTGATCGGTGCCGAGCAACTTGTGCCACGACTGGATTGTTCCTTGAGCGTCGTAGCTGTAATCGAATTTGGAAATGTTATCCAGGGCGCTCGTCAAATGTTGCAGGGTCTGCAGTCGCCGATCGTTCCCGTTATCGAAGTAACCGTATGTCGTAGTCTGCCCATTGTGATAATTGAGCGCAACCGGCCGAGATGTTATGCTATCATAGCTCCAACTAAAATGACCTAACGGATTATCAGCCGCATCCATTCGGCCGAGCGGATCGTAATGGACGCTGGCCGGAACGCCGTTGATCGACTGATTTACCAGCCGACCGAGCTCGTCATAGCCGTAAACGGTCGTGTCATCGGGCCAAATCCCATCAATAGCTTTGAGCCGATTCGCGCCGAGCGTTACCGGACTGACTGTCACCGGATGATATTGATAGCCGATCGTCCCGGCAATGACACCAATTCCAGAACTCGTAACTGACGCCACACGGTTGTAGGTCGCATCGTAAGTATACAACAAATCAGGAGTCGGATGTTGTGCGCCAGTGTATGTCACCTGTTTCAGATTATTGTCCGGCTCATACAGATAGTTTGTGGTCTGATTCATTGCGTCGGTCGTCGATTTCAGGCGACTCGTCGTATCTTCGTAGGCGAATGAAACGGATTGTTGTTGAGGTGTCCCGAACGCGAAAATCTTCGAGGTTAACCGGCTTTGCAGGTCCCGCTCGAATTTGGTGACATTTCCTTTGGGGTCGGTAATGCCGGCGAGCGAACCGCAGGCGCACCAGTCGAATGAAGTGACACGATTCAGCGGATCCCGAATCCAATCCAATTGCCGATTGGCGTTGTAATGCCGGTACGTCCACCGATCCAGTCGATCTTTGGTGGCGGTAAGGTCCAGCGTCATTCCGCGTTCGGCATCCGTATATTGAAATTGTTCCGTTGTACCATCGGGGTAAGCGATCTGCACAGATCGATCGAGATCGTCGTAGGTCATGACCAACTCGTATTCGTCCGGATATCTCTTCACCTTGTGAACCCGGCGCGCCGAATCATATCGGAGCGTCATCACCTCGGATTGCCCGCCTAAAATTGGTCCCGTAATCATGATTAAGTAACCTTTCGGAACGTCGGAGCCAGGAGTCGTGTCGGTGCCGTAGTCATAGTGGGTGTTTTCGCCACGGGCATTCAGGATGTCGGTAACCTGTCCGAAGGAATTGTAGCTGTATGTGGTGATCTGTCCGGCAGCGTCCTTGACCGTGTGCGGCATATGAGGCGGATCTCCCGGATCGTAAAAGTATTCCGCGATCTTGTCGGCCGGCTGGCCGTCGGGGTCGAGGCTTTCGCCTAACGGATTGCGTTGATGGACCCTGAGAAGATCGATGCCATTCGCGGCGTATTGATAGCTTGTTACCCGACCCACCGGCGTGCGCGGGTCGGTCATTTTGAGCAATCGACCGTTGCTATTGTACACGAATTGCGAGAGTTGCGTCGTGCCGTCGTCGAGAACGCGGGCAATTTTCTCAGGCCATCCATTCACACCCGCCAGGTAACTGTTCGGCTGGTCCTTATAGGTATAATAGACCGCGTTTTCGAACGGTTCTTTCTCGCGCTCCTTGATGTTCGAGGTCGTGGCGCCGCCGTATCCATCGTTTCCCAAATGCGCCCACTGGACCAATTTCGCCTTGGTGAAATCATAAACGTCACAGTTACAACCCGGGTCGTGGGTCGGCGGAAAGAGCGTGGTAGCTCGTTTGTCCCAGTAAAAAGTATTTCGAAGGTTGTAGTAGTTGTTGGATAACCCCAGACCGCTTGGAACGTCCGATTGCACCGCCGATATTCCGGGCGCGTTATGTCCGAATTCAACGCGTTCGACCGCGCCGGTCGGATCGACCGCCTGGATAACTCGCGCATTTCCGCTCGGCGGCGTATTTGCATTCAGGATGCTCGCCGGTTGCGAAAACGTCGTGGGTCCATATGGCGTGATCATTTTGGTAATGAAATCTGTCCCAGGTGCGTATTGGAACTCAGACGTAATGCCGATGGTGTCGTGGATTTTCCAAAGCTGTCCGTTCTGATACTCGAACATGGCGAACCGGCCGAACGGGTCGGTGACTTTCTTAATCAGATAGTAGTCGGGCAACACGTTGGGATTATCACTTAAATGACTAATCGTCGTCGTTTGGCCCACGGCATCGACCACCGAGACCAACCGATATGTGTTGTCGTAATTGAAATGGACCTCGTTCCCGGCTGGGTCGATGGATTTGGTCATGTACAACCGGCGATGGTGATAGAACGGAATGTAATCGTCGGTATATCCGTAGACCTGCTGCGAACCGTCGGGTTGATTCCTAAAATAATGCGGAAAATCTGGCGCCCCTGGACACTTGAACGGTATTAGCGTCGAACCCGTTTGGCTTGGGTCGACGTAATAGGCGCCCCCGGCTCGCCGAAAGAGTTCGCCGCCACCGCCGGGCAGATGAACCCGCAGCAAATTCTCCAGTCCGCACCAACTCCCGTCGTCGTCGAGATAAGCGATCCAGTTACAAACCCATTTCGGCCCGAGATTGCTTACATTGTGATTAATCTGCTCACTGACCTCGCGCTGGTTGTAGGTAATCGTGAAACGCATGTCCGGCCCGCGCGGTGGCGTGTACCCGACCGGCGTGTCCTCGATGTTCAAACTCACGACCTGCAGATGAAAATTGTATGTCGCCATGCCGGATGAGGGGCACATGTTCTTGGCTTTATCGTCAAAAGCAGTCGTGCCGTATTCGTCGTGCATCGTGGTTTGACCGGCGCCGAAGATCTGGTGCCCCTCTTCATCACTAACCGCGACCCATCCGTCTGGCAGTGGCCCCGCCGGGACGAGAAAATAGCCGGAGCTTTCAGCGTCCAACGCATCCCGGGTTGCTTTGAGATCGTGACCGGAAGTGATGTCCTGGATAACAAATCGGCCTTCGTTCTCACCGACCACTGCCGAGTAATGTCTTGCCTTCCAATGGATGATCGATGGAACAACAACCTCCGAACCGGGAGTGCGCCGGGCTATTTGGAGATCCATGCCAATTTGCCCGGCAAGTTCTCGCAAGTCGGCCAGTGACATCCCTTGCGGTGTTGACTCCGCGTCGAAAATCTTTGGATGCGGTCGCCGGGTGGGATCTTGTGACACTTGTAATCTGGCGAGCGCGGCGGCTCCGCAGGTGAACGCCTGGCCTGGCATGTTTTTCATCAGCCAAAGACTTTCCCGCGCGGCAGCAATTTTTTCCGTGGCTGGACCAAGTAACGGACGATCATCGATCTTTCTGAGGAGGGTTTCGACTTCATCCGCGCGTCCGAGCCGTGCATTCAACTCTGCGAGTTGGCCCGCGGCATGATCAACGAGGCCTTTTCCCATCGGGCGCACCTCATCTCTTCCAAGTTCATACGCTTGTTCAAAGGCCTGCAGCGCCTTGGAAAACCAACAGGTGCGTCGGTATTCGATCCCGAGATTTATCAGCAAAGCAACCCGCCAGGCCGAGCTCGGAAACCGATCCAGGAAGTTCAACACGTCGTCATGATCACCCTTGCCGTCCCGGATGCGTTCGACCACAGCATGCAACGCCGCGTTCTCTTCAGCGGTGGTCTCTCCGCCGATCGGCACGAGCGGTTCGGCGAAAGCGCGGCAATGAAAGATGTCCGCGTCCGTGGGAGCCGGCTGTGACTGAGTCAGCGGCGAATCCGCTGTGCTGACTGCCACCAGGAGTATTCCCACCGGCAGCCAGGACAGCGTTGTTCTCATGGCTATGCGTTAGCTGTGGATGTGTCGCGCCCCAGATCGACCTTCGAAAGTTTTTCGTTATCGCACATTGTTAGGCAACGTTTTTCGGAAACACCGGTAAGGAAGTCAATTCCTTTCCCCGACGAAATTCTTCGAGACTGTGAATAACTTTTGACGCGTGATCTGTTCGCCTGCCGGGATCAGCCGGTGGTATTAAATAGTCGCCGTGGCGAACTGAACCGGAACAGTTCGGCGTGCATTCCAAAGATGGGCTAGAAATGGCGACGAAACTGGCCTAAAGCCGGTACTGACTTGGCCTCAAAATACAGCCATCTGGCGGGGCCATTTTTTCATCATCCCGCTGGAATAGCCGATTTGGACGATTCCATAAATGCCTTATCCCCAGCCAGTTGTAAAAATGAAAGTTTCTGGCTCGACGCCACCGGCCTAACAGTGGCATGAATGGTGATAATGCATCCAGCGTGAACAAAAAGCCGAAAGGAAACCGAAAGAGTCGGCAACTGATTTCGGCCAGGTAAGTACCCACAACAATTAAACCGAAAAGAAAGAACGAAAGGAACAGCTAGAATGGCTACAAAGAAAAATAATAAGTTCCGTGACATGAAGCCGCGTAAAGATGCCAAGGGCGGCGGAAAGGGCGGCGGAGTCAATCAAACCCAGGGTGCGGGCCATGCGACTGATGCGCTAAAAGGCGGCGGCTTCGTTGCGCCGATCAAGAACCCGGAGGCGTAAGCCAGACCTGGATGGAAAGCCCAATGCGGGTTTCCGCATCCCGGATATCCAAAAGTCAGCCCGTCTGAAAAGGCGGGCTTTCTTTTTGTCCGGAGTGCATAGGCGGCCCGGGGAAAAAAGTGCATTCGGGTTGACCCTGCCCCCAGGCTCTGGCATAACGAGGAGGCTATGAAGACATCAGGTATTTTTCCGGGCATTGTTGTCGCTGTGATCACGGCCGGTTCTTTGTTCGCCGGGCCGGAACCGATCGCGACCGATTCAAAAGTCATGCAGCAGCCGGTCGTCGAACAGCCCATGTGCCGGTGGACGGGTTTTTATCTTGGCGGCCATGCAGGTTATGCATGGAGCGGAGACGCGAGCTTTCTCGAGCTGGAGGAATCCGATCCACCGTTCGAGTTTAACGACGTGGATGGGTTCGTGGGCGGCGGCCAGGTGGGTTTCAATTTACAACTTGGATCCTGGTTCGTCATTGGTGTTGAAGGCACGTTCGCCAGTTTCGACATTGACGACCATGCCAAAATCAGTGACGGCTCCGAAGAGACCCGCGGAACTTACGACCGCGATTGGCTCGCAACAGTCGGCGGCCGAGTGGGGGTGACGTTCTGCAAAAACCGCATATTAGCCTACGCAAAAGGCGGGGTCGGTTTCAGCAATTGGGATTTTAACACCCATGAAGTGGGTGCCGACGAAAGGTTTCACGTGGGCGACGATGACGAAACCTTTCCGGTTTTCGGTATTGGCGTCGAATACGCCTTTAATTGTCACTGGTCTGTGCGCGTGGAGTACAACCACTTATTCGCCGGAGAAAATGAAGACGTAGTCGGTATTGAGACTGAAGGCGATAGACGAGAAAAGAGGACGTGGCACTCCAACCGCGACGATTTCGATCTGGTCCAAGGCGGAATCAATTTCAAATTCTAGTCGTTAGGGACGGATCCATCAGGTAGGGCCGCTCGGTGAACCGCCCCTACCTCAAATCCTGTCGTCGCCAGCGAAACGACATCCATAAGGATAATTTCGATTTTTCGATTTTGGGAAGCGCCGTGGGCGCGCCATGTTTATAGCCCCCGCGGTCTGCAAGAACAGCCAAGCTCCGTTAGGAGCGGCATGTTCAAAATCAGATCCGATCGCCGGAATGTTTGTGGCGATCTTTGAACGTCAGCTCGGCGATGCCTGATTTGTCCAGCTCCCCCAAGCCTTCGGCGATCATCCGGTCGTATTGTTCCTTGGTCGCTTTGGCGAGAGGAAGCTCGAGACCGAGGCTGCGCGCCAGCTCGAGCGCGATGCCGCTATCTTTGGCGGCGTGCGCCGCCGAAAAGAAACAACTGTGCTCGCGGTTCTCCATGTCCTCGCCGTCTGTCTCCAGCACGCGCGAATTCGCGCCGGTCTGAGAAAAAACTTCGCGCAACATCTTCAAGTCGAGCCCCAGCGCCGCGCCGAGCCCGAGTCCTTCCGCCAGCCCTGCGGTGTTGATGTTCATCACCATGTTCACGAGCGCTTTCACCTTGGCCGCTTCGCCGGCTTTGCCGACAAAGCGAACTTTGGCCGCGAGCTCCTTGAGTATGGGCTCCGCTTTTGTGAACGCCGCCTCATCGCCGCCGCACATTAGATAGAGCGTGCCTTCGCGTGCCTGGGTAATGCTCGAAGCCATGCACGCCTCGAGACTTTGCGCGCCGGCCTTGGAGGCGAGCTGTTCCACATCGACGTGGACCTGCGGCGAGATGGTGGCGCAGTTGATGAACAATTTTCCGCGCGCGTTCACCAGTAGATTGTCGCCCTGGCCGGCAAAAATCTGCCGCATCGCGTTATCATCGGACACGACCGTGATGATTGCATCCGATTCGGCTGTTACTTCCGACAAATCCTGGGCCGCGGCGCATCCGAGCTCCGCTGCCAGATCCGTCGCGGTTTTTCGATTGGAATCGTAAACCGCTGTGACATGAAAATTCCGGTCCTTCAGTCGACGCGCCATGTTCGCGCCCATTCGTCCAACTCCTACGAAACCAATATTCATACGGGATAAATGTCTAATGACGGATGACGAATGACGAAGGAATGCTTGCCGGGCCGTAGCATTGCGAAGGCTGGACGAAATCCGAGTGACTGAACCTGACAGCGTGGGTCATCATTCGAGCATTCGACCTTAGTTCGTCATTCGTGCTTCGTCATTGTTCTTCGCCGGCATGACCGGCGAAGAAGGGGTTGTGTTCCTTTTCTTCGCCCACAGTAGTCATCGGGCCGTGACCGGGACAGATGATTGTTTCGTTGGGGAGGGTCAGGATTTTTTCGCGATTATTTTCCAGCGCTGCTTCGTAGGAAACGCTGCCGCCACCCATCGAACCGGCGAAAATCGAATCTCCCGCGATCGCTACCGGTCGGGCTAGGCCGCGAATGACAAATGTCATCCCGCCTTTCGAATGTCCCCAGGTCAGGCGCGATTCGATATCGAGAGTTCCCATCCGAAAGCGCTTCCCTTCGTCGATCGGTTCCGCGCCTGGGGCCGATTCCCTTCCCGAAATATAAGCGGGCGCGCCCGTTTCGTTGCTGAGCCGTTTAAGATCGGCAATGTGGTCGGGATGAGAATGGGTTAACAAAATCAGGAGCACGGCCAGTTTTTCTTTCATCACCAGTCGCAACATATCCGAGCAATCCGCACCGGTATCGAATGCGACGGCCTCTTTTGAATCCGGATCCCAGGCCAGATACGAGTTCACCAGCATATCGCCGTAGCGTGTGCTGAACTGAGCCAATCCTCTTAATTCAACCGGCGCCGGCTGCCAATCGCCCTTTGCCAGACTAACGAGAGCGCGCCCGGCCAACCCGAGCACTGGCGCCACGCGAAGCGCAGTCAGTTCATCGAACGTTCCGTCGCGCAGTTCGCGAACCTTCTGCGAGCTGATCCGCGCTTTCTCACCGATCTCGGTATCGGAAAGCTCGAGGCCGCGCTGGGCCTTGCCCAGGATATCGGCAAACGTGTCTTCGAGGGCGATGTTCATTGGAGCAGTTGTGAGCTCCGTAGGAGCGTCATGTATATAGTTCAATTTCAGTTCTATCGCCAAGCTCCATCGGAGCGGCATGTAAGTTCCGAATGACGCAAGACACGGTGGTTCCAGAAGGTTTGGCGTTTGAGAGAGATCCACAGATTACGCAGATTTACGCAGATTGAGCTACTTGTGGCATGGGCATCTTGTCCGTGTTCTTCATATTGCGGCAGGAATATTACGACCGCGGATCCTACGCGCGAGACTACGGCGGGACATGTTACGCGGATCAAGTTACACGTCGACAAAGCGCACTCCACGACCTGATTCCCAAGCCGTGCTGCGCCGTAGCTACAACCAACCAAATCTGTGTTAATCTGCGAAATCTGTGGATCAAGATTCTGTAAAACTAATCGAATGTCCGCGGGACGCCTGGCAGGGCTTGAAACGCCAGATCCCGACCGAGCTGAAGGTCGAATACCTGCGCGGGTTAATCGGTGCCGGGTTCAAACATATCGATGCGGTCAGTTTTGTTTCGCCAAAAGCCGTCCCGCAAATGGCCGACAGCGAAGACGTACTCGCGCAACTGGCGCCGCCGAAAGATGTCGAGATCATCGGGATCGTGGTGAACGAGAGAGGCGCCGAGCGCGCGATTGCCACCGGGCGATTGACAACGCTTGGTTATCCGTGCTCGATCTCGAAAACGTTCTTGCGCCGGAATCAAAAGCAGTCGTTAGAAGAAAACCAGGCCGTACTGAATACGATCCGTCAGCAGGCGGATCTGGCGGGTTTGCGCGTGGTTGTTTACGTATCGATGGCTTTCGGCAATCCGTATGAAGATCCGTGGCACGAAAAGCTGCTTGCCGATGCGGTCCGAAAGATTTCCGACGCCGGGATTCGCGAAATTTCTCTGGCCGATACCATCGGCATCGCCAAAGTCGATTTGATCAAGCGGGCCGTAACCGCGGCGGTAAGCGACAATTACGAGCTCGGCGTCCATCTCCACAGCACCCGGGCCGACGCAGTTGGAAAAATTCTGGCGGCGTACGATGCCGGGTGTCGCCGGTTCGATTCGGCAATCGGCGGGCTCGGTGGGTGTCCGTTCGCCCAGGACGATTTGATAGGCAATATTCCAACAGAGAGCGTGATCGAAGCGCTTCAGCAGCGCGGTGTTAAAGTGCCTGCGGTAATTCAACCAATCACGGAACTGAATTCACGGATCAGGAGCGAGTTTGCTTAGCCACCAGACGATTTTGCCTGCTACGAATTTAGCTACACTTGCGAGTCGGGCTCATCAGGACCTCGGAGCGTCGTAAGCCTCAGTCACAGTTCGGTTTACATCTCCGCTGACAACGACGTATTCACCGTCCCTCCATCGCTGAACCCGTCTTCCCTCGTGAAGACAACTGATTTGTAACTACCCCTTCTCTGAGGGAAAACAGGCTCCTGCTACGTAGTTAGCTACGAACTCCGACCGCGCGGCCGTTGTCGGTAACCCCCAAGGGTCTAACGAAAATTCTGATTGCCTTATCGGGCCGGTTTTATTATAACCATGATTTCCATATTTACTATATTATGTGCTCTTTTAAGGGAATCAGGGGTTGTTTCGCCATCTTATCATTAATCGCTCTTGTCACGCTGCTGGAGTCAACCGAAACCGAAGCCGCCGAAGTCGGTCTGTCTAAGGGCACACTCAATGCGCAACCGTCGGGAGGCATCTCGTATGAAATGCCGATCGTAGTATCGCCCGGCACGGCAGGCATGCAGCCGAAACTCAGTTTTCAATATAATAGCGGCGGCCGAAATGGAGCTTTGGGCGTTGGCTGGTCGATTGGCGGCATCTCCGTAATTACCCGAGCGCCCAAGACTCGCGCCCAAGATAACGGAGAAATTCACGGCGTCGATATGACAATGGACGACCGCTATTCGATGGATGGTCAGCGACTGATCCTTGTTAGCCATCCACCGTACGGTGGCAATGACGCCGAGTACCGCACGGAGATTAATTCATTCACCAGAATCGTATCAAAGGGCACAACTGCTCTCGGTCCGCTTACTTTCGAAGCTGAGACCAAGGCTGGCCTGAAATATACTTTTGGTGGACCGAATAACGCCAGTTACATCCCGAACCCGGCAACCGGGGCAGTTCTCACGTGGCTCATTAGCAAGATCGAAGACCAAGCCGGCAACTACATGACCTTCAGCTACACCAGTGAAGGCAACATAAGCCAAGTCGAGTACACGATGAACCCTGCCGGGTTGTCGAGTTACGCCTCTGTCGTGTTCTCTTACGAACAGCGCGGTGATTCCGCGCTCGGATATATCGTGGGCTCGCAAATTCCCATGAACGAACGCCTGATTCGCGTCGTTTCCTATTCACCAGCGCAAGAGGGCAACTCTGGTCAACAGCTCGTTCGCCGCTACGATCTCGATTATGAATACAGTTCGACGACCGGCAAATCTAGACTTCGCTCGATCACAGAGAAGGCCACAGGCCCAGATGGCGTCAGTATTGTCGAATACCCTCCGACTCAATTCACGTTCGATAACGATCCGGGCAGTTTGGACTTTGATTTTGATGTCGTCCAATCCGGTGAATCAGTGAGCGGATATCATTGGGCCCAGGGAGATTTCGACGGAGACGGAATTGTCGATGCAGCAAGGATGGCTGGAAACGATACCAGTGGGAGGATTCACGTTTACCATGCAAACGGAAGCCAGCTTGACGAGTTTTGTAATCAGGAAACTGGTCAGCCGGTTAAGGATTCAGACAGCTTGCACCAAGGGGATTTTAACGGCGATGGGAAGCTCGACCTCCTGCGCGTCCATGCGAATGGCGCTAACGAACTAACGTTTACTCTATTCAGGAACAATCCTCAGAGCGGCAACCTTCAGTTTACCAGGGAAAATGATCTAATTCTTGCGAACCAGGAGCAGGCATTTTCCCCGACAAACGTCTACATGGCCATGGATGTGAATGGTGATAGCAAAATTGACATTGTTCGCATAAACGGGCCCTCATCAAATGGCAGTACGCGAGACCTCGTTATTAGCGTCTTCCTTAACGATCCGAACGGCAATGCCCCGGGAACATTTACCAGATTGGGTGCTTATCCCGGCATTTCCACGGACGATGCTAGAAAAACCGATCGATGGCTTGCGGGAGATGTTGATGGAGATGGATTGCCTGACCTCATTAAGATTCGCAAAAGTAGCGACAGTAATAATCCCCTACAGATTGTCGACGTTTATCTTAACCGCATTCCACAAACTGGTTTTTACGTTCTGACATCTGGGATTCCTGCCGACCAGTATTCCGGAGGCAGCGGCAGTGGGCACTTTTTTAACCATGAAGATCACAGCGATGTTATTGAGGATGCCGGTTATCAATGGGCTGTCGGCGATTTCAATGGGGATGGTCTTACTGATCTGATTCGAGTACCCCGGAACAACAACAACCAGGATGACGCAATGGATGCATATGTATTCTTGTCGCTCGGTAAAGTTGTTAACGGTAGAGGGTTCGCCACTCCACAGAATTGGACCAATGACGGGCTAACCGTTTCACGAGCACCGAAGGATGGGCTCCAATGCGGCGACTACAACGGGGACGGCCGCAGTGACCTTGTCCTCATCAGAGAGCTGAACTGTCCGTCCACTGAACCGGATGAAGGGGGAGGATCGGGACTCGGATCGGGCGAGGGCGAACTAGTCGAATGCGCCTACCAATGGAGACGCACCGAGTATCTATCGGACGGAAAGGCCTTCTTCGCGGCAATTGAGGACCCTATCGAAGTGTCGGTTAGCGGATCGGATCCCAAGTTTAAGGCCTTCCTAGCGGCAGATTTCAACGGAGACGGCAAGGAGGATATTATTCGGCCGTTCAACATAACTATTGGGCGCGACGTCGAGCCTTACGTGCAGGTCTTCATGAGTCACGCAGGCTTTCAGGACATGCTGCGTCAGGTAACCGACGGAATGGGCGTCGCAACGTCCATAGAATATCAGCCGCTGACGAATCCAAGCGTTTTTGTTAAGAGCACAAACGCAGTTTATCCGGCGATCGATTTGATCACGCCAATGCCCGTTGTTTCCAAGATGATCTATGACGACGGACGCGGCAGCGCTGGCAGCTCCACCTATTCGATCAGCTATGTCTATTCAGGACTAAAGGCCGATCCATTGCGCGGAATGCAAGGTTTTGAGTCCATCGAGGCAATTGATTCTCGCGAAGTTGATAATCCGATTCCAAACGCTTCACCAAGCGAAGTGCCAAGTACTGACTGGAAGCTCCACACTCAGACTTGGTTTCTCCAAGGCTATCCATTTACCGGCTTAACTAAACGCACCAGGACTTTTCTGGCTGGCCCAAATAGCGCGAGCATTACCCTGTCGAATGCAACGACCTTCTATTTGGAACAAGACGCACAACCTGCCGGCGTCCATTTTCCTTATGCATCCAACAGTCGTGTCCGCGCGTGGGACCTTACGGGGGCACTAACTAACGACACCGAAACTATCGTCGAATCCATGGATGCGTACGGAAACGCACTGCGAACCATCGTCAAGACGAAAGATTTCTCGACTGGCGATTATTTCGTTAAAACTACGCAAAGTGATTTCAACATAGCCCTATCGACTTGGCGGATCGGCCAGGTATGGCGCAGCACGGTCACGCATCAAGCCCCACACCGGGATGACATCATTCGCACGTCTACCTTTGCTTACTCGCAGGCAAATGGTCAGGTTTCGACTGAATCGATTGAAAGCGCGCAGGAAAACCCGGAACCTGATGAACAGAATACATATTACGAATTCGATGCTTTCGGCAATATCCGATTGGCAACGGTATCGGCTTCTAATGTTCCAGCCCGGCCAACCGAAACGCAGTATGAGGGTCGCGGCCGCTTTGTTCACATTACGACTAACGCTCTCGGGCAAAGTGAAACAAAAGAATACGACGAGCGTTTTGGAACGGCCATTTCAGTAACAGGTCCCAACAATCTTACCGAATACGCCGCCTACGACGGGTTTGGACGTCAGATATTGAGTCAACGCATCGACGGGACGCAGACTGCCACGTTTTACGGGTGGATTGAGAACAGCCCGCCGGACGCTCCTGCGAATGCCAAATATTTTGTGCGAGTTACGCCGCAGGATGGTCCCGTGTCGCACACATACTTTGATCGACTGGGTCGCGAAATCCGAAAGCGCACGTTAAATGCGAATAACCAGGCAGTACTCGTCGATACAAGTTACGATCAACGGGGACGAAAGAAAACCGTCACCCGCCCTTACTTCTCTGGTCAGACGCCATTCGTTGCCACGACAACCTACGACGCCTTAGACCGAGTGGTGCAAGTTAAGGTACCCTCCGTCAACGAAGAGGGTGGTGCGGTCGATGCAATCACAACCACCAACTATAACGGCTTGGTGACAACGATGGTTAATCCCAAGCTACAATCGACGACCACGACAAAAGACACCGCAGGACACGTTATCGAGGTCCGCGACGCGCTAAACGGAACGATTACCTATCATTACGACGCCGTCGGTCAACTTTATGAGACCATCGATGCCGCTGGCCATACGACAACGATTACCTATAACCGTCGCGGTTGGAAGACATCCGTTAACGATCCAGACCTTGGTAACTGGAGCTATTCATATTATGCGACCGGCGAATTGAAGAGCCAAACGGATGCAAATAATCAAACAGTACAATTCCTGTACGATGACCTCGGCAGAATGACGCGCCGCGATGAGCCGGACGGCGGCTTTACTGAGTGGACTTACGATACAGCGCACGGTGCAGGCATTGGGAAGTTGGCGTCGGTGCAGTTTACACCGCCGCACGGGTCTAACCTGGCTCCTTACTCAAACTCCATCGATTATGACGGGTTGGGACGACCAATTACTCAACGCACCACAATCCATGGAGCGGAGTACGTAACCTCTACTGATTACGATCAGTACAGCAGACCAGAGCTTCTAACTTACCCAAGCGATTTCCAGGTGCGCCAGGTTTACAGCCCCAACGGTTACCTAACGAAAGTTACAAGTCCTAATCAACTAACGAAATACTGGGAAGCTCAGCAGTATGACGCAGACGGGCAGGTCACTCGGGAGAAATACGGCAATAACATCGTTACAGATCGCGTATATTTCGCGCGAAACGGTCTACTGAATACGATCAGCTCGCCGGTCCAAAATCTCGAATATCATTTCGATGTTCTAGGAAACCTGGCGAAAAGGACGGACCACTATCAGAGCAATCTAGACGAAGTATTTGTCTATGACGCCTTGAATCGCTTACGTCGTTGGCAAGTTGGGCAACAGCAGGAAAAGACGATCAGCTACGACGTAGTGAACGGTAGCGGTGCAAGCCTAGGCAACATTGCGGTGAAGTCTGATGTCGGCACCTACACTTACGACCTTCAGCACCCGCACGCAGTCAGCAGTATCAACAATGATGGGAATGCTACCTATGACGCCAATGGCAACATGACCGACGGCTTTGGCCGCCATCTGACTTGGACATGGTTCAACATGCCACAGCTGATCGAACGCACAGCCAACACGCCCGGCTCTTCTTACTTCGAATACGATGCTGATCACAATCGGGTCTGGCAGGTCGCTTCAGTCGCCGGGAAATCAACCGTCGAAACAACGTACGTAGGCGGATTCTATGAGCGAGTGTTCGATGGAGAGACAATCAAGCGCAAACACTACATCAATACTCCCGTCGGCCGCGTCGCTGTTTATACGTTGACGTACACCATCGCCGACATCACGGACACTCCTGACATTAAATATTTCCATCGCGATCATCTCGGCTCGGTCGATGTCATAACAGACCAGGATGGCGTTTCTATTGAGAAGGACAGTTTTGACGCGTGGGGGGCACGGCGAAACGCAATTGGATGGCAAGGCGCGCCGCCTAGCGGATTCCACAGCGTCGTAACGCGCGGGTACACAGATCACGAGCAACTCGACGTGGTCGGCCTCATTCACATGAATGGACGCGTATATGACCCAATCATCGGACGTTTCCTGAGCGCCGATCCGTTCGTTCAAGCTCCAATGGTGACGCAGAATTTCAATCGGTACAGCTACGTAGTGAACAATCCGCTGAGCCTCAGTGATCCGACCGGATTCAATATCTTCGGGGATTTCTTTAATTGGCTAACAAATGCGTTAGGCGCGACCGGCGCACAAGTTGTCGTTGGCGTTGCCGCGATAGCCGTAGGCATCGCCACCGCTGGCGCATTTTCCGCGGCATTTGCCGCAATTTTACCGGCCGTTACTTTGACGACTGAAACCGGACTAACGCTCGCGGGAGCGATAGTTGGCGGAGCAGGCTTTGGATTCGGGGCAGGCTTCAGTAGCACCATAATGACCGGGGGGAGTTTGGGTCAGGCTTTCCAGGCGGGAGCTGTAGGAGCCTTGATAGGCGGCATCAGTGGCGGTATCGCTCATGGACTAGGCGGCCTGAACCCGAATGGCGATTTCTTTTCGCTTGGTCATTTGGAGCAAAGCGTTGGTCACGCGGTGCTCGGTGGTGCAGCCAGTGAGGTCCAAGGCGACAATTGGCAGTCGGGAGCGCTGGCGGGCGGATTAGCCGCGTTTTTCGGTCCGGTGATCAACAAGTTTCCACTCGAAGCCGAAAGAGTTGCTGCATCAGCCGTCGTCGGTGGCACTGCTGCGGAGTTAGGTGGTGGGAAGTTTGCTAATGGTGCGGTCACAGCCGCTTTCTTAAGATTATATAACGAGGAGAGCGCACGAAGACTGGCCCCAAGGGATAGGCGCTTAAGAGGTATTGGCCCAAAGCCGCCCGCTTCCGGAATCGGTTCTCCAAGTGATCCTTACCCCGTTAGTAGTGACGATGTGACGACCGAACTCGACAAAGCATATCCACGTGCTAGCGAGATTGGAAAATCCAACTGGCTGTACTTACTCTCGCCGAGTGCGCGATATGCCTACCTAATGGCGAAGATGATCACCTTCGATTCAAATTTTTACCATGAAGCTTGTTACCAATTGGATATGCCCGGATATCGCGGGGTTTGGTCGGGATTCGAAATAAACTATATAGCGGTAGGCGAAGGATTTGCTGCGGCTGGCTTCAGTCCCGCTGGAATGCAAAACTGGATAAGCGGATGGAACTATCAGTATTCAGACGTTATGGTGGCCGGAAAGCTACAATGGGCCAGGCTTGGGTACGATTATTATAACGCTAGATCGCATTGACGCGGATCGTCGAGGAGACTAGGGCTTTTATCGCATTCATGAGATCGCGACATTCAAGACCGCTAATCATCGTAATTGCAGTTATTTTGCTATTAGTAGCGTTTAGTTTCGCATTCACGCCGCAGGGGATTTCGTTCGCGACATTAAGTGCTCTTGTAGGTCATCGCGAACGACAAATCCTCTATCGGGTTGATCACTCGAAGTTGGCAAGTGAACTCCGTACCTTTGCGACCACGAGGAGGTGGAGCACCGCCCCGCATCGCGAACGCCCTGACCATTTTTCTGGTGACGATTCAGAACTACCATCATCTGTTCGGACTTTGAAACCAACAGCAGTTTGGTTACTCGATGATCGAATTGATGTTGAGTTTGGCGGCCCGCTCGTCAACTTTGGAATACGTGTATTTCCCGAGGGCATAAAGGGGGATGGCGTTAAAGAACTTGGCCAAGGCATTTGGTTTTATGCGGATGACGGGAAATTGCCCTCAAAGTGGGGACTGTAGAAGAAGGTTGCCTCTGAGAACAATCCCAAGAAACTTGGGTTCGGGATGTGCACTTAACTCCCTCGGTGAAGTATTGGGAAATTATCGCGGATAAGCTGCACCTGGCGGGCTGCAGCTGGGGCTATTGTTCGGCGGTAACAAAGCACGGATTGCGCTGGATTGTTGATGCTCATCGAAACGGGAACCGATACATTGTCGAATTCGACGATTTGCTGACAGGGCCTTCCTAGAACTATAAGAGACGCTTTGCGCTGATCCATATCGCAAGTGATTCGGAATCAGTTAGCCCTCGTAAGACGAACATGCGCGCGGCTACCAAATAGGCTACCGAACCACTGACGGCTTACATGTGGCCGCGTCTCTTATAGAACTGGTAGCGGCCGATGACTGACTCGACGTATTTGCGGGTACCGGGGAAGTCGATATTTCGGACAAAATCGCCGGCAGGGATGGCGGCGTTTGCGCCGCCGCCGGCCCAGCGCTGAGCCCGGCTGGCGCCGGCATTATACTCGGCGAGCGCGAACGGCATCGCGTCGCTCTGATATTGCCAGTGGTCGAATGCCCGGCGGAGGTACCATGTGCCGGCGTTCAGGTTCGTCTTCGCGTCGAACAAATCTTCGACCCGGAAATTCTCGATCTTATTTTCCTTGGCCCATTCGTTCGCCGCGCGTTCGCTCACCTGCATCAGGCCGCGTTCGCCGGCACTGCCAAATTTCTGGGGATCAAACCGGCTCTCGCGCCAGACCACCGATTTCACCAGCATCGGGTCCAGCTGATGTTCGTTCGCCACGGACGTGATCAGGCTGTCAAATTTCCGGAACCGAAACGGGCTGGCCCATTCATAAACCGTGTAAACCGGGTCGCCGGACCGCAGGGCGATAATGCCAAAGCCCGCGCCGAGCGCGAGCACCAGGCAAAGGAAAACTTTGAACAGGAATTTGGTCATTAATTAATGCTCGTTCTCCTACTCAGCCGGGACACGATAAACGGATCTTTTCGTGATCGAAATGAGTTTCTTGGCTTAAACTCTACACGATTTGAATAGCAAATGATAAGGCCGAGTTATGTCAGGGTGGTGATCGATCGCGCGATTCATCGCGAGCTGGATTACTCCGTGCCGGACAGCCTGGCTGAACGAATTTCGGTCGGTTCGCGGGTTCGAGTTCCGTTCCGCGACAAGTCAGGTCTGGCCACCGTGGTGGCGACACTGGACCGAAGCGATGCCAAAGGGATTCGTCCGGTCGAGGCTGTGGTCGGGGAAGCGCCGATCCTGAGTGAGCCGCTACTCGAATTGGCGAAATGGATCGGCAATTACTACTGCTGTCCGATGGAAACCGTGATGCGCAGCGTGCTGCCGCAGGTCATTCGGAAAGCCGAAGTCGGCTGGAAAAAACAATTGTTCGTGCAGCCCGCCACGGCGGGTCTTCGACCGAATTTGCAGCTGGAAATTGAGAAATTGAGAAAACGCGCGCCGCGCCAGGCTGAGTTGCTCGAGGCGATCGCCCAATTGAAAGAACCGATCCGAGCGGCGGAATTATTGCGGAAGACTTCGCTCGATAACCAGACGTTGCGAGCGCTGGTCCAACGCGGGCTCGCCGAGGTGCGCGAGGAGGCGGTGGTGCGCGATCCGCATGGTGATGAAGAATTTCTGGCGACCGAGAACCTCTTATTGAACGAGGAGCAAACCCGCTCGCTACACGATATCGAGCAGGCGTTTGAGTCGCCGGAAACCGCGCGACCGATCCTGCTTCACGGCGTCACCGGATCGGGGAAAACCGAGATTTATTTGCAGGCTATCCGGTCGGCGTTGAATCGCGGTCGCACGGCGATCGTGTTAGTGCCAGAAATATCGCTCACACCACAAACAGTGGAACGATTCAAAGGACGCTTTGCTGAAATGCAGGACGCGGTGGCGGTATTACACAGTCATTTGTCCGAGGGCGAGCGGCACGACGAGTGGCACAAAATTCATTCCGGCCGCGCGCAAATTGTGATCGGCGCGCGCAGCGCGGTGTTCGCGCCGTTGAAGAATCTCGGGCTCATCGTGGTCGATGAAGAGCACGAGACAACTTACAAACAGGAGGAAGCGCCGCGTTATCACGCGCGGGACGTCGCGGTAGTCAGATCGAAGATCGAGAAATGCGTTGTGGTTTTGGGCAGCGCGACGCCGTCGCTGGAGAGTTATCACAACGCTACAATGGGGAAATACCGGCTGGCGACGCTGACCCAGCGGATTGACCAGAAACAGATGCCGCTGATGCGGGTGGTTGATCTGCGACAGGAACGCAGAAAATCAAAATCGATCGCGATTTTGTCGGAGAAATTGATCCAGGCCATCTTCGACCGACTCGAGAAGAAGGAACAGACGATCCTGTTTCTCAATCGGCGTGGTTTCTCGACGTCGTTGTTGTGCAGCGATTGCGGCGAAGCGCGGAACTGTCCGAACTGCAGCGTGGCTTTGACTTTCCATCGAAATAGTGGCGCAACCGTCCCGGTTGCGGGTTATGAAGGATCGCAAGCGGGACGCTTGCGCCACAGCTCCCGGTTAAGCTGTCATTTGTGCGGTCACACCGCGGCAGTCCCGAAGAAGTGTCCAGCCTGCGGCAAGGATGCGCTCATTTATGCCGGATTCGGCACGGAGAAAGTGGAATCCACAGTGCAGCAGATTTTTCCGAAAGCGGTGGTTCGCCGGATGGACGCCGACTCAATGACGCGCAAGGAAGCGTATCGGGAAGCGCTCCGAAATTTTCGGACCGGTAAGATCGACATACTCGTCGGGACACAAATGATTGCGAAAGGACTGCATTTTCCGAATGTGACGCTGGTCGGGATCATTAACGCGGACCTGGCGCTGCATCTGCCCGATTTTCGCGCGGGCGAACGCACATTTCAGCTGCTTACCCAGGTGGCGGGCCGGGCGGGACGGGGCGAAACGCCGGGTGAAGTCTTTGTCCAAACCTACACGCCGTTCTCCCCGTCGATTCAGTTCGCTCGGCACCACGATTTCGCCGGTTACTTTCAACAAGAACTCGAATTCCGCGAGCGCTGCGATTTTCCCCCATTCAAACATGCCGTTCTCATCACAGTGCGTTCGAGTCATGAAGGCCGGGCAAAACTTTCAGCCGAGACCGTAGTGCGGCGATTAAAAGAATCGCTCGAAACCGAATTTATCCTCGGCGAAGCGACCCCGGCACCGCTGCAAAAACTGCAGGGGCAATACCGGTTTCACATTTTGATCCGGGGCGAAGCAATCGTCCGGCTCAGCCGGCTGGTCGGTGAAGTGCTGGCCAAACTTCCACTGCCTGAAGATGTTATCGCAGCGGTCGATGTCGATCCGTATCAATTGCTCTAATTGTTGCAGTTCGGGATCGTTATTCGCTAGACTATCAGGGTGAAAACAATAGTCATCTCCGGCCTTGCCGCCGCAATGCTCGCGCCTTTTTCTGCGAAATCTCAAACGCTCCAGAGTCTAATGGCCGGACAAGGAATGGCCGGTGCCAAGCTGGAGGTACGGTTCGGCAATCACTTGTTCGTTCCCGTTTCCATCAATAATCAGCATGCCGCGTTGATGATCGATACGGGAGCACCGCATTCGATGATCGACCGGAACAGCGTGGGCACATTCAAGTTGACCGTAGAGAACACGAAAGAGCATGTGGGCGGGGTATTCGGCAGAAGCTGGGAACGATTCGGCGTCAGCAAAGTAAAGAGCATGGCCATGGGCAACTGCACGCTCACGAACGTGCCGGTCGGGATCGTCGACGAATCCGACATGAACTACTACAGCCGGTTGCCGCACATTCACGGTTTGTTTGGCCTGCACGAGATGGCGAAGTTTGGAATGGTCATCGATTGCGCGCGGAAGATGCTTTACATCAATCCGAACGGTCCGAGCGCAGCCCTGAGCCAGAAATTGGCCGGCTTTCTGGCAGGACGCGGGTTCACCCGAATCCCGATGCGGCTCAACTCCACGGCACATTTCGACGTGGAAGGATCGCTCAACGGCCATCCCACGCGGTTTGTCATCGACACGGGCGGCGGCCTAACCATCATCGACAAGAAGATTGCGGTCGCATCGGGCATTGGCTTCTCCCCGCTGGCGTTGACGGAATCGGGAGTCGGCGGTCTATCGCAGCAGATGAACAAGGCTGATGTGAAGGAATTGAGGATCGGGAGTTTCACTATTAACAATGCCGAAGTCGAAGTAGGCAACCTGAGTCCCGAGCTATTGAGTTCAAACGGCGGCATCCTGGGCCCGGAACATATGGCCCTGAATTTCGCAGTAATCGATTGCGCAGCCGGGATGCTTTATCTTCGGCACCCGGACAAGGGCTAACGAACGCTGCCGGTGCGCAGCATTTCCGGAACGGTCTTGCGGGCGAGCGCCGTGAAATCGGCCACGGCGGTGTTCCCGCTCGAATCGCTCAAACGAAGCAGGCCAATATCCAGGCCCAGTTTTCTGCCCTTGAGCCGGATCGCTTTCAAACCGAGACCGGCCCGGCCGCGAAGCACCATGGTCGGCATTAACGCGGCTGCTTTCAAAGGACCTAATGAGCGGAGCAACGTTTCAATGGCGTTGATCTCGGCAATCATTCGGGGCCGGACCTGATGTTCACGGCAGATGGCGTCGGTCATACGGCGCATGACAAAACTGTCCGACAATTGGAGCACTCGGAGTTGATGCAGATCCGACATGGGAACAATTTCTTTGCGGGCCCAGGGATGATTTGTGGCCATCACCAGGGCGAATTCATCGGTGCAAAGACGTTCGTAGCGGAGGTTCGGCGAATGCCGGGTCAAGAATCCAAGGCCGACATCCATTCGGCCTTCTTCGATCGCGGTTTCTATCTCGGTAGAGGAGATTTCTTCCACGATGACCTGAACCGCGGGATGATCGGCGGAAAAAGCGCCGAGTAGATGCGGAACGAGCGGCACATTTAGCGCGGGGACAACGCCGAGATGCAAAGCGCCCCGCATCTGGTCCGGCTCGCTCTGGAGATCGCTCAGGAAACTTTCGAGCTGACGAAGGACGGAACGCGCGTGTTCCTGAAAAATCAATCCGGCAGGCGTGAGAAGGATTCGTTTGCCCCGGCGTTGGAAAAGCGATGTGCGAAGGCTGGTCTCCAAGGCGCGCATTTGCTGCGACACGCCGGGCTGCGAAATTCCGAGCCGATCGGCGGCCCGGCTGAAATTGCCGGCTTCGGCGACGGCCAGGAAGTAGCGGAGGTGACGGATCTCGAGGGGTTCAGTCATTGCGGCGGGCGGGGCCAATCATGGATTGCAACGGGCAGCGGTTTGGCCGAATATACCGGGTTCAATAGATATAGGCAAAAATTATCGACATATAAGTATTACTTTGGATTGTTTATGACCTCCCGCACCTTGATAGGTTTCCTTACGCGACGGTCCAGGTCGGCCCGCAAAATTATCAAACGGTCGTGGTCGCGTTGTATCTATTCATGCGCTGTAGTGTCCGCTGTCCCCAGAGGATATGCGTGGATGATGCGCTGGGGACAGCGCACGCTACAGCCTGCAATTCTCTTGCTCGTGAGCACTTCGCTGATCCTCGGCGGCTGTAAGAAGACGACAGTCGCCAACTCCAACAAGGTCCGTATCGGATATATCGGCCTGACTTGCGAGGCGCCGATCTATGCCGCCTATGAAAAGGGCTTTTTTAAGGAAGAAGGGCTCGAGCCGGAATTGGTGAAGTGCAGCTGGGCAAATTACAAGGATACTCTGGCGCTGGGCGGCTACGACATCACGCATCATCTGATCATGTATTTTCTCAAGCCGATCGAGCAGGGTCTTGACGTTCGGTTTCTGGCCGGAATTCACCGCGGTTGTCTGCGGGTGCAAGCCGGGGTGAATTCGAACATCCGCACCATCGAAGATTTGAAAGGGAAACGGATCGGCGTTCCCGGCATGGGCACGCCGCCATTTGTTTTTGCCAACCGGGTGTTCGGCACGCACGGGATAGACGCAGGAAAGGACATCACGTGGAAGGTTTTCCCTGCGGGTGAACTCGGTCTGGCCCTCGACAAGGGCGAAGTGGATGCGGTGGCCAATGCCGAGCCCATTGGCAGTTTGCTGATCGCCGAGGGTAAGGTGCGAAACATCGCCGATCAGATCATGGACGAGCCTTATAATAAAGAGTACTGCTGCGAGGTCATCGCGAACGGAAAATGGGTGGACGCAAATCCGAAAGCCGCCGCGGCCGCGACTCGGGCGTTGTTGAAGGGCGCGAAGTGGGTCGAGACCAATCCAAAAACGGCCGCGATGCTGGCAGTCGAGAAAAAGTATCTGGCGTCAACGCCCGAGCTGAACACGGTCGCGCTGGCCCGGTTGCGTTACATTCCAAGCGTTAAGGAAGCGGCCGATTCGCTTTACACGGCGAGCAGGGAAATGAAGGTTGCCAAGATGCTGGATTCATCCACCGACACGGACGCGCTGGCCAGGCGCGCATTTATGCACTTGGAAGGAGTCAGCGACGAATGGATCCAAAGCCTCGAGGTCGAAAAAGTTGCCGGCGGACAGGTTTCCCCTAACGAAGATATCCGGTTGATAGCGGCGTTGATCCAAAAAGACACCGGCGATTCATGCTGCCGCCGTGCGATGTTCGATCAACCCGACCAGGAAGCACCAAACCTGGCCAATCCAGACGCAGAGTGTCTAACGAAAAAGGCGTTGGTAAAGGAATGAAATTGATTTTGATTTTGGAGGGACGGGCTCTGTCCCGTCCGGGGAAGAGATGGACGACACAGAGGTCGTCCCTCCATGTTCACTCTCAATGATCCTGCCTGAGGGAAACGGCGAGGGACTCGCAAGGCTTTCTTTACCAACGCGAGCACCGTTGCCATCGCGGGTGAGCAACTTGCGGACTTTGCTGGTCTTCGCTATCGCGGTTGCGATCGCGCTCGGCGTTCATCTGCTTGTCTCAACAAAGGAACCCGCGCCTGAAACCCGTTCGTATACCGTATTTCTCTGTGTGGTTCTGGCGGTCGCACTGCTGACCGCGCCGGCGCAATTTATCTGGCCGGGATTGCGGCGGTGGCGGGAAACGATGCATCCGGTTCTTGCCGCCGGTGTTCTGTTCTTTTGTTTCTGGGAGATCATCACGACCGGTCTCCGCCTGCTACCGCTTCCGTATTTTCCGGGTCCGGCCAAAGTCTTGCAAAGTCTGATCAACGATCGGGCTCTTCTATTCGACAGCACCTGGCATTCGCTGGTCCTTTTGGTTAGCGGTTATGGAATGGGCGTGATCGCGGGATTGATCAGCGGCCTTTGCATCGGCTGGTCGTCCTCGATTCGCTATTGGGGAATGCCCGTCCTCAAAATTGTTGGACCGATCCCGGCGACCGCGTGGATTCCGTTGGCCATGGTGGTGGCGCCCTCCGCATTCGTATCAGCGGTATCATTGATTGCATTGGCGGTCTGGTTTCCGGTGACCATGCTGACTGCTTCCGGAATTTCGAACACGCGCGCGTCGTATCTGGACGTCGCCCGCACCCTCGGCGCGGGCCGTTGGTATCTGATCTTTCGCGTAGCCGTTCCTGCTGCACTGCCAAATATGTTCATCGGACTTTTCATGGGTTTGGGTGCGTCGTTCCTGACTCTCGTGGTCGCCGAGACAGTGGGAGTGAAGTCCGGGCTCGGGTGGTACGTCAGCTGGGCGCAGGGATGGGCTGAATACGGAAAAGTTTTTGCCGCGCTCGTGATCATGGCCGCTTTTTTTTCCACGATCATGACGGTCTTATTCAAGGTGCGAGATCGAATGCTTGTCTGGCAGAAAGGGGTCATCAAATGGTAACGGAGAGCAAGGCGTCATCGCTCGAGTTGCACGATGTGATCAAGAGCTTCCCGTCGGCAGACCCGGCGATCGGTCACCATGTGGCGTTACAGAATGTGTCGCTATCTCTCCTGCCCGGCGAGCTCGTCTCACTCGTCGGACCAAGCGGATGTGGCAAATCAACGTTGTTGCGACTTATCGCCGGGCTCGAGACTCCGGATTCCGGCGAAGTGATGATTGGCGCCGAAAACATAACCGGGCCCAGCGCCGAGCGCGGCCTGGTTTTTCAGGATCCGAATTTGTTTCCGTGGCTGACCGTGCGCCGAAATATCGAAGCCGGACTGGTTGCGCGACACGTGTTGAATGAAAAGCGATACGAAGTGAAGGAATTCATGCGCCTGGTAGGGCTGGAGGATTTTGCGAACGCCTATCCGCATCATTTGTCTGGCGGCATGGCCCAGCGTGTCGCGCTGGCGCGAGCATTGGTCAATGATCCGAAAGCGCTGCTGCTCGATGAGCCCCTCGGCGCACTCGATGCCTTCACCAGGATGCGAATGCAGGACGAGGTGCTTCGGCTGTGGCAGGCCCGCGGCACGACCATGTTGCTGGTTACCCACGACATCGACGAAGCGATCTACATGAGCGATCGCATTATTATTATGACTCAACGTCCGGGGAGAATTGAGCGGATCATCCCGGTGTCGCTGGCGCGGCCACGCGACCGGAGCGCAAGCGATTTTCTTCAGCTTCGCGGCCAAATCCTCGAGCTGCTCCACTTCGCGGGCAGCCAGGCGGCATGACCGCAGGGGGTTACGAATCGTTTACGTCCCGATTCCCAGCGCTGACCGAATTAATAGATACGGTTATGGCCAGGAAACGTCCTCGCGGCTCACATTGGCTCAATAATCCTCTTTGGAAGTTAACCTGGGGAGATTGGATTGGATTAGTTCTCTTTTTCATCGCCATCGTCCTTCTGTTTTGCCTCTTCATGATCCGGCGGCATTCGGTAGATTATCATTTTGAGCACACCTTTGCCGTAAAAGACTCCGAATTTATCGGCTCCGCGCTGGCGCTGGCTGATCCGGTGCTGGTTCAGGGTAACAAAATCGAGTTACTCCAAAACGGAGACGAGTTTTTTCCGGCGATGCTCGGAGCGATCCGGTCGGCGAAGAAAACGATAAACTTCGAGTCGTTCATATTCGTGTCGGATTCTGTCGGCGTGGAATTCCGCGATGCCTTTTGCGAAGCCGCCAGGCGCGGCGTCGAAGTTCGGATCATTGTCGACGGGATCGGATCTGGTTGGAGACTGAACAACTCGGACGTGCGGTTGATGAAAAAGGCGGGCTGCAAGTTCGCCTATTATCATCCCACGCATTCGTTGAGAGTGGACCGGACTAATCGGCGAACGCATCGGCGGGTTCTGGTGGTGGATGGCAAAGTCGCATTTACCGGCGGCGCTGCGATCGACAAGAGATGGAGCGGCCATGCCCAGGACAAGGACCATTGGCGTGACACCCAATTGCGAATTGAAGGGCCGGTCGTGGCGAAAATGCAGGGCGCCTTCCAGGAACATTGGATAAAAACATTCCAGGAAGCGCTGAGTGGCGCGGATCAGTTTCCGGCAACCGGTTCGGTCGGCGATATGGCCGCACAGGTGGTGACCTCCCGTTCATTTTCGGTGGCGCCAATCCCGCTTGTCCAGGCGACGGCATTCACTGCTGCGGAAAAAAGAATCTGGCTTACCAACGCTTATGTCACGCCGACAGACGATCAGATCGAGCAGCTGGTAAAAGCGGTGAACCGCGGCGTGGATGTAAAAATTCTCCTGCCCGGGCCAAATAACGATCAACCGCAAACATCGGCGGCCGGCCGGGTTGCTTACGGCAAATTGCTGGAAGGGGGAGTCAAAATCTTCGAATACCAGCCGACGATGATTCACGTGAAATCCGTGGTGGTAGACGGCTTATTCTCGATGGTGGGATCGTCGAACCTCGATGCGCGATCGTCGGAAATTAACGAGGAGCTTGATGTCGTGATCTACGACGCAAAGTTTGGGCAGCAAATGGAAGCTGTTTTCCAACAGGATCTCGCCCGAGCCAAAGAATACACGTTGCAACAATTTAAGAACCGACCTTTTTGGGACAGGATTGTGGAATGGCTGATGTACCCATTCCGTTCCCAGGTTTAGAAAGCCCGAAAATGCTGCGCGGTCTGCCTTCACTTCGTTACGGCGTGACAGTCGGAAACGCGGCATCGGCTTTCAGCCGATGATCATGGGCAGGGCGCCATGTCACAAAAAAAGCCGGCAGACGGATTCGAACCGACGACCTGCTGATTACAAATCAGCTGCTCTACCAACTGAGCTATGCCGGCAAGATGAGCGGCTGTCCGGGGACAGCCGCTAGCTCAATGTATACGCTATTTATCAGGCGTGCGCCAGAGCGTCGGCTGTCAGGGATGGGCGCTAGCCGCGGGGCTCGCGGCCGGAGCGGAGGCCGGAGCCTGACCGGCCTGTGATTCGGCGTAGGTCAGCCGCGATTTTGCGTCCTGATCGTCAGGTTTTAGCTGGAGAACCTTGCGAAAGTCAGCCGCGGCCTTGGTATAATCCTTGGACATGCCGTAAGCGATGCCCCGCTGCCGGTACGGCTCCGGATCATTCGAATCTTTTTCCACTACCTTGCTGTAATCGGCAATCGACTCCTTGAATTGACCGAGCTCGCGGTACGCATAGGCGCGTTTTTCCAGGGCCGGTTTGTCATCGGGAACAGCCTTGAGCACCGCGTCGTAGTCCGCCGACGCTTTTTGCCACTCTTTCTTGGTCATGAGCGCATAACCGCGATATCGCAGGGACCGGATATCACGCGGCTTCAACTCGAGCGCGCGGCTGAGATCCTTGATGGCTGCGTCGTGATTGCCTTGTTGCACCTCCAACTGGCCGCGCGTTGCGTAAGCGTCCGCGTCGCCTGGCTGCAATTCGATAAGTTTTCCATAGTCGGCAATGGCTTTGTCGGCTTGTTTGTTCGACATGTAGGCCAGGGCCCGGTTTTTGTAATTTTTCGCGTCCTTTGGTTGCGCCTGGATCGCCTTGGTGAATTCCTCGATCGCTTTGTCGTATTGTTTCTGTTTGGCGTATCCAACCCCGCGATTGGTATGGCCGCCGGGATCATTGGCGTCCTGCGCGGGTGCACTCACCGGCATGGCGGCAAGGCCAAGAACGAGGCATGAAATGAGACACAATTTGGTAATGGTGCGTGGATTCATAATTCTGTAAGTCCCTTAAGGAAATAGATTAACCCTGTAATATGGCATCGCGCCAGAAGGCCCCGATGCGCCTAAAGAATTGGACAAATTGGAACCGAATCTGCTCGACAATTGGGGCATTTAGTTCCAAATTTTCGGTCTACCGCGACCGAGGGCTTTTTATGAAGAATACCAGGAAGAAATGGATCAAACCCGCAGTGAAAAGCGTGCCGATTTTCTTCGAGTGCACGTGCTACGCGGGCGCGGTTTAATTAGCTCGATTCGCATTCGGATTCTCGGGAGCGCGGCGGGGGGCGGCCTGCCGCAGTGGAATTGTTCGTGCCCGAACTGTGTCGCAGCGCGTACGGGGAAGATTCCGTGCCAGACCCAGTCGAGCATTGCTCTCAGCGGCGGCGACTCTCAAGCGTGGTTTTTGATCAACGCTTCGCCAGATCTGAGCAGTCAGATCGAGGCCACACCGGCATTGCAACCTCAAGTTGATTCGCCGCGGAACACGCCCATCGCGGGCGTTCTCTTGACCAATGCTGATATCGATCATGCGCTTGGGCTGGTGTTGATGCGAAATGCGAACGCGCCATTGGCGGTTTACGGCAGCAAACAAATGCGCCAGCAGCTTGGCTGGATGAACGGCGTGTTGGACCGCTTCTGCGGAATCGAATGGAAACTTGACGGTTTAAGACCGTCAAGTCTAACAAACGGCATTGTTATTCGAATGATCGAGCTTGGGCAAAGTGTTGCTTATCACGTGCGCGGTGAAGCAAACGGACCGGGTGCTCTCATCGCGCCGGCGGTGGCGGAAATAACCGATGAGCTCCGCGAGGCGGCGGAACAGTCGGACGTGGTCTTGTTCGACGGAACTTTCTGGGAGGACGACGAATTGAAATCTTTTCGGCCCGGGGCCCGGACCGCGCGAGAGATGAATCATTTGCCGGTTCGTGACAGCCTGGATTTCTTGCGCAAATTGCCGGCCCGGCGAAAAGTTTACACTCACATCAATAACACGAACCCGATTCTGATGCCGGGCTCGCCGGAACGGGCTGAGGTCGAGCAGGCGGGAATCGAGATCGGATATGATGGAATGGAGATCGAACTATGAACGAAGCCGGCCTGTGGGATCGCGAAACGTTCACGGCAAAGTTGCGTGAGGTCGGCGCGCGCGCTTATCACGACAAGCATCCGTTCCATGTGGCCATGAATGAGGGCCGGCTGTCGCAGGAAGCGTTGCGGGGATGGGTAGCAAACCGCTTTTATTATCAGCGCAATATTCCCATCAAAGATGCCGCGATCATGTCAAACTGTCCGCTGCGCGAAGTACGGCGGATATGGATCCATCGGATCCTCGATCATGATGGAACATCGCCTGACGCTGTAGAGTCCGCTGACCCCAGCGGATTTTCATCGCAGGATAATAAAAGGGAATCGACTGAGGCCAGCCGACGCTACAGCACTGCGACTTCGAATGAGGGTGGGATCGAGGCATGGCTACGGCTGGGTGAAGCTTGCGGATTAACGAAGGAGGAATTGCTCCAGGATAAGCATGTCCGGCCCGGCGTCCGGTTCGCTGTCGATGCGTATGTAACCCTGGCCCGAACACGCCCGTGGCCCGTGGCAATCGCATCCTCCCTGACCGAACTTTTCGCACCGGACTTGATGGCTACGCGAATCGCGGCTTTCGAAAAGTTTTACACCTGGATCAACCCTGCCGGTCTCGATTATTTCCGGCGGAGGGTGACCCAAGCGCGCCGGGATTCGAATGAGGCGCTGGCCATTACGCTGGAGCACTGCGGCACGGCGGAGCTTCAACGCGAAGCGGTCCGCGCACTTGAGTCCAAGTGCGATGTTCTTTGGTCGATGCTGGATTCGATTCATCACGCTTATGTCTGATATCGGTGATGAAACGCATCCGCGTCTGGCGCGCGGGGTGCGAATGCAAATCGATGACAAAACTGGGAAGGCGGTATTGCTATTCCCGGAAGGAATCCTGGAATTGAACGAGACGGCCCAGGAAATCGTTCAACGTTGCGATGGGCGAATTATGAAAGAAATCGTGGAGGGACTGGCCGAGGAGTACGATGTCGATCCCGGCACAATTGCCACGGACGTTCGGGAAACACTGGCCGACCTGCAACGCCGGAAATTGTTGGAGTTCACATGAGGATGGCAGATTTGGAGAACCGGCATCACCGATGCCGGCCACAGCTCAGATGACCGCGCCGCGTCCGTACGCTTTGCTCGCGGAGCTCACGTATCGTTGTCCGCTGCATTGTCCGTATTGCTCGAATCCAACGCGGATGCGATCGGACAGGGAACTTACCACGGACGAATGGGCCCGGGTAATTCGCGAAGCCGCGGAATTAGGTGTGCTGCAGGCCGGATTTTCCGGCGGCGAACCTCTTGTCAGGGCAGATTTGGCAGAAATTATTCGCATGGCACGCGAAGCGAAGCTTTATACGAACCTCATCACCAGCGGTGTGGGACTCGGCAAGGGGCGCGCGGCAGAGCTGCGTGATGCCGGTCTTGATTCGGTGCAGTTGAGCATTCAATCGGACGAACCCGATCTGGCCGACGAAATCGCGGGAGCTCGCGCGCATAAGATGAAATTGGAGGCAGCGGCGACGATTCGCGAAGCAGGCCTGTCGTTGAGCCTGAATTTCGTAATTCATCGCCGGAATATCGATCGCTTAGCGGAGATGATTGCGCTAACAGAGAAGCTCGGCGCCGCACGGGTCGAACTGGCGAATGTTCAATTTTATGGCTGGGCTTTCCAGAATCGGGCGGCGTTATTGCCGACACGCGAACAAGTCAATCGCGCCCGCGAGGTCGCGGAGAAAGCCAAGGCGCGTCTCGCCGGTAAGACAGATATTTTTTATGTGCTGCCGGATTATTATGAGACGCGACCAAAACCGTGCCTGAACGGATGGGGACAACGCTATCTGACGGTCAATCCGATCGGCGATGTCCTGCCATGTCCGACGGCGGGGTCAGCCATTCCGAACATGCGTTTCGAAAACATTCGCGAACGGTCTCTGAAATGGATTTGGGAGGAATCGGAGAGTTTCACCCAATTTCGCGGCACCGGGTGGCTGCCGGAGCCATGTCAGAGTTGTCCGCAACGCGATATTGATTTCGGCGGATGCCGGTGCCAGGCGGCGTTGATTACCGGGGACGCTGCGAACACTGATCCCGTGTGCACATTGTCACCGAATCGCGACCGGATCGATGCTGTTTTGCGTCAGATTTCCGAAAGCGATATGTCCGATTGGGAATATCGCAGAAATCCGACTCCCGCACCGGAACCGGTTATTTCCTAGCCGCTCGAATTTTGCTGTCAGCTCGGTTGGCCGCGCTGACGCTCTCGCCCGAATGCGATTTCACCAGTGCGACATCGGTCCCATTAATTGCGCCATTAGCGTTTACATCGGTGCGGAAATTACTGGCATCGACCGGGACCCCCAGTTGTCCCTTGGTCTGCGCTACATCGGTTGCATTGACTGCACTGTTCGCATTGGTGTCACCCACCAGAACCGTCATGGTGACGGGCGTGCTCGGCAGCGTCTGAAGGAATTGGTCGGTCACGCCGGTCAAGGTCACGGTCAGATTTTGCGGCGTGGTCACGCCAGTGAGATTGATAGTCAACGTGTTGCCGGAAGCGGTGGGTGTTCCCGAAACGCTGCCCGTTCCGGACGTGACGCTGGCGTTTCCGCTCTCGATGTTATTGCTAAACGTGGCCACGAGCGTGTAGTCGCCATTCGCGCCACCACTGCGGCATTCAATTCCGGGCAGCGAAATATCGTAGGACGTGCCGCCATGATCCTTGCGTGAAACAATCGACGACATGGTGAGCGCGTTGAAGGGTACCTTGAACGCGTAAACTTTATTGTTCGCCGCATAATAGATGCGGCCGCGGGCGGCGATGCCCGTGTTCCATTTTATCGTTCCAGTCATTGTCTCGTTCGTGCCACCGCCGGCAAAAATCACGGCTCCGGTATCGCCATTGTACCCATTTAATTTCTGTGTGCCGCCCGCGCCTGCCGCCCACACGATACAATTGTTCGTTCCATCGGTGCACGTAACGAATGGAGAGCCCTCGCCGGATTGCGTGACCAACCAGGCACTGCTCAAGGTTGGCGGTGTGCCGGGATTGATCCGGTAAGTGACCAGCGTGTTGCTCGTGCCGGCGCGGAAATTGAAATAAGTGCCCATATTTGTCCGATAGGTGCACGAGGACTGTCCTCTCAACGTGGAGCTCGAGACGCTGGCGGAATTTACCGGTGCTGAGATTCCGCCGAGATTGGAGCGATTGATCAGATAAGCATTACGGTCCTTGCCCAGCGCCAGGACAAGCTGCGACGGAGTCGCGCCCGGCACATCGATCAACATCGCGCTGCAACCACCGAGATCGGTATCGGAGTTGTCGAGAGATAACCAGTTCGTCGGCGCCCAAAAATTGGTGTTGTTGTTATTGAAGACCGGCCCGGCCTGCAGCCGAATGATGGCTTCGCCGCCACCCCAGACGCCGCCGGTGCCGAAAGTGTTGCCAGTGATAACGAACATGTTGGTTCCGTCGCTGGCTACGCCCGAATGTCCCCAGATTCCTCCGCCGATCGCCGGTGTCGCCCAGGATTGCACGACCGCTGGGTTGTTGATCTGAACGCCCACCACCCAGCCGTGATACGGCGTGCAATCGCCATTGTGCCCGGAGTAACAACAATAGACGATCCCGTTTACGACGGCGACGGCGCCCCGGTTGTTCTGATGCGCCGAATCAAATGCCGGTATTACCGCGCTGACATCGACGGGCCAACCGGCATTAATCGCGCCGGTATCCACATTGAGGGAGTAAATGAGATGCTTCTTGGTTGCGCCGCCATCGGGCGTGGTCATCGCGTCGAAAAATAGCGCGCGAGTAGGAAGATCGACCGCGGGCGTGTCGCTGATTCCGAGCGGATTGATAGTTCCGCATGGAAGCTGTGAGGTCGGGACTGAGGCGCCGACGTTTCTTTGCCAAATAATGGTCCCGTTGATCGCGTTTAGCGCGTAGACGTTGTTTGAGTTTGTAACGGCAATCACCATCGGCCCGTTAGGTCCGCCTTCGATATAAAGCGGCTGGGCCAGGACATTGCCGACGATTGTGCCGTTGAATCCCGTGTCGCGGGCCAGATTCGCCGCCGCGGAGGGAGTGAACGCCGGATCGATATAAACGCCGTCCCGCGAAAGATTATTATGCTCCTGAGTGACATTGACGGCGGCCTTTAGCTGGATCGTCGACGTCAAGACCGCAACGCAAACGACGACACCAAAATTCAATTTCATGCGTTCCCCCTGGTTTAGGATTGAGAGCTCAAATTGTAGCATAATTCATACGGTTTTTCTAAAAGAATGCCGTATTCTTGGACCCAATTCCGCCCCTGGCGGAACGAATTCAGTTCGCCGCAGCTGCCGTGGGCAGCCGTTATTTTTTGGCAACGCGGTTGCGATTTTTGACGCTGGACTTGACCGAAGTGCTAACGCCTTCGCCGAGATGCGATTTTACCAGGGCGACATCGCTGCCGTTGATTGAACCGTTGGCATTTACATCGTTGCGGAAATTGGCGGCGGACACTTCAATTCCGACCTGCCCTTTCGTCTGAGCCACGTCCGTCGCGTTCACCGCGCTGTTGGCATTGGTATCCCCGACCAGAACGGTCATTGTCACCGGCGTATCCGGCAGCGTTTGCAGAAATTGATCGGTCACACTTTGCAACGTCACGGTGATCGATTGCGCTGTGGTAACGCCGGTCAGGTTAACGGTCATCGTGTTGCCGGCGATCACCGGACTGCCCGAGACGGTGCCCACTCCGCTGGTCACGCTGGCGTTGCCGCTTTCCAGGTTGTTGCTAAACGTAAACACCAGGGTGTAATCGTTGTTCTCGCCGCCGCTGCGACATTCAACTCCGGGAAGAGGAATATCGTAGGACGTGCCGCCATGATCTTTTCTCGAGACGACGGATGTAAGCTGCATGGCCGCTACGGGAACACTGAAGGAGAAGACTTTGTTATCACCGGCGACATAAAGGTGATTGCGCGCCGCGATGGTGTTCGCGTTATAACCGCGAGTGCCTGTCATTAATTCGTTTGCTCCGCCACCGCCGAAAATTACCGCGCCGGTATCGCCATGGTAACCATGCAACCGCTGGTCGCCGGCGGAGCCGACCACCCACACGACTGAATTATTTGTCCCATCGGTCGAAGTCACAATGGGCGAGCTGCGACCGCTTGCCCCGGTAACAGCCCACGTAGTCGTAATGCTCGGCGGATTGGCAGCATTGATACGGAAAGTCCTGGTGGCGCTACTGCTACCGCGAAAGACTACATAAGTGCCCATAGCTGTCCGGTAACTGGCTGCCGCTTGGATGATCGTGCCGGTGTTTACACTTAGTTGAGCGAGCGGTGTCCCGACGCCACCGAGATTATTGCGGTTCAACAAATAGGCCATCCCATCCTTGCCCAATGCCACGGCCAAAGCCGATGGCGTGGCGCCCGGCACATCGACAAGAATCGGGCCGGAACCGCCAAGATCGGTATCGCCAGAATCGAGCGCGGCCCAATTAATTGGCGCCCAGTAATCAGTGGTTGAGCCAGAAAAAACGGGGCCTGGTTGCAGGCGAATGACTGCTTCACTCCCATTCCAGGTTGCTCCGCCGGAGCCGTTACCGGTAGTAACAAATATATTGGTACCATCGCTGGCAATTCCGCCGGGCCCCCATATTCCAGCCCGGCTGGAGGTGGTCGAATAAACCATTACGCTCGCCGGGTTGTTTATCTGCACGCCGACCACCCGTCCCCGATAGGAGCCGCAATCGCCGAAACGTCCGCCATACGGCACATACAGGGTATTGCCAACAATCGTTAGGGCGGCTCGTTGACTTTGAGACCGGTCCGAATCAAATCCCGGGACAGCGCTACTGACTGTCACAGGCCATCCGGCATTGATTGCGCCGGTGTCGACATTGAGGGAAAAAATCTGGTGCCCGATCCCGGCCACTTCCGCATTGAAAAAGAGCGAACGCGAAGCGAGATCGATGACGGGGGTGCCGGTAATTCCGAGCGGGTTAATGTTGCCGCACGGGAGGCCTGATGTCACCGCCGTTCCGACATTTCGCTGCCAAATGATGGCGCCGGTGGTCGCGTTGAGCGCGTAGACGTTATTTGAGTTTGTAACTGCAATGACCATCGGTCCGCTCGGCCCGCCTTCGACATACAGCGGTTGAGCATAGACGGTACCGACAATGGTGCCGTTGAAACCTGTATCGCGCGTCAGGTTGGCCGAAGCCGCCTGAGTAAATGCCGGGACAATATAAAGACCATCTCGCGACAGATTGTTGTGATGTTGAGTGACGTTAACTGATGCGTTCGCCGTTAAAATGGAACCGACGATTACGACACAGCAGATAGCTTTAGTGAGGATTGAGTTTTTCACGGGCCCAGAAGATTACAACCGAGCAATCAGAGTAGCATATCTCGGACTGTTTACTCAAGGGTTTGCCCGGGCTTTCCGGCTATTTCGCGGAGCTCAATATGGCAATGCCCCACGGACCGCCGGCGCTCTTGATTCGGGTCAGTTCTTTGCGCTCTTTGAGATCAATCACTGAGACATCGTCCGAAGCGCCATTCGCCGTATAGAGTTTTGAGCCGTCCGGACTGAGAGCAATTCCCCAAACGCGGTTTCCTACCGGAATGGTTGTGATCAATGCGTTCGTGCCCGTGTCTACAATTGCCACTTTGTTTCCGCGCCCGGTGGAAACGTAGAGCTCCTTGCCGTCACGGGAGGTTACGGCATCCATCGGCAACGAGCCCTCCGGCAATTGAATCTTCGCGAGTGCCTTGCGGGCCGCAGTATCAATCACGGTGATGTATCCTCCGCTCTCGCTGGGCACATACGCGCGCGAGCCATCGGGAAGAAACGCGACCGAACGCGGCCGGTTGCCGACTTCTATTTTTCCGACAACGCGTTGTTCATCCGGAGCAATGATAAATACCTCGCCTTTTTCCTCGCAGGTCACGTAGACCTCGCCATTCGCCGGATTCACACCTACGCCTTCGGGTTCCTCCGATACTTTGACTTTTCCGCGCGATTGACCCGAAGTGAGATCGACAATCACCATGCTGGCATCGTCTTCGTTAGCGACAAACGCGAATTTGCCATCCTTGCTGATGGCGAATTGCTCGGGATCGGAACCGATGTGCCATCGATCCATCACTTTTCTCGTAATCGGATCGATTACTCCGAGACCATCAGCGGTTTTGTCTGCCGGAGCGCGTTCCGTGTCCACACCCGGCGCCATGCGGGGCGAACCACTCAGCGCTACCAGGATCCTTCTCCCGTCCGCGGTGACCTGTATCCCGCGCGGTCTCTTGCCGGCCGGAAATGTCCCGACGACTTCATTTTTCGAACCGTCGATCACCGTGATATCGCCGGATTTCTCGTTGGTTACAAAAACCTGGTAGTCCGGCGATGCTCCGAATGCGCAGAGTGAAACCGCAAGCGAAAGGAACAAAAGTTTCAATATGGGCCGGCTCATGGTGATGCCTACAACTCAACCATCCCGCGGGCAACTCCCGACTCGTGGATTATCGTTGCGGGACTGAAATCTTCGGCAGAACCCGCTCAATCTCCGAACGTCCTTCCTCCAGCCAGGGCGGAAGCGAGAGTTTGGAGCCGAGTTGATCTAGTGGTTCATCCTGGGTGAACCCCGGCCCATCGGTGGCGATCTCAAATAACACGCCGCCGGGCTCGCGGAAATAGATCGAATGGAAATACTGCCGATCCAGCACCGGCGTGACATGGAGACCGAGTTCCACGAGGCGCTCGCGCCAGTGCAGCTGTTCCTCGTCGGTTCGCGCGCGAAAAGCAATGTGATGAACCGACCCGACAGCGACATTGCCGCGCCGGCCGTCGGCGTTGCCTATCAAATCGATAAACAGGCCATGCCCGCTGCCATCGGCGGCCGCAAACCGGGTCCAGTCCCCGGATTGCTTAACCAGATTGTAATCGAAGACTTCGGTCAGCAATTTTGCGGTGGGACCGCAGTCTTTGAGTTCAGCGGCGACGCCGTAAAAACCGCGGATGGAATTTCCCTTAAGAGCGGCATCGGATCCAATCCTACTGGTTGCGGAGGCAATGAGCTCCAGGAGCAATCCATCCGGATCCGTTAGTCTAATGAGTTCGTCACCGAGGCTATTTGTAGTTCGTTCGGCTGGTACACCATTGTTTTTTAATCGCTCCAGCCAATAACCGAACGAATCGGGCGCTATGGAAAATGATGTTGTCTTGACCTCACCAGCACCACGTTGGCCCCGCCGGGCTCCCGGCCAGGGAAAAAATGTCAGGAGCGTGCCTGGTGTTCCGCGTTCGTCTCCAAAATAGAAGTGATAACTTCCCGGGTCGTCATAATTGACGGTTTGTTTGATGAGGCGCAGTCCGAGGGCGCCGACATAAAAGTCGAGATTGCGCTGCTTTCCAGCACAGTGGGATCCGAAGCTTGGAATTCACGTGACTTGAAGTCGCGGC
>JADMIO011095962.1_pt1 | contig 101274 bp, 88 predicted proteins | sample 8958161 | NCBI WGS metagenome assembly JADMIO01 (sample SAMN16585339, study PRJNA669376) | soil metagenome | isolation source: Crop rotation soil | place: USA: Cullars Rotation, Alabama | collected 2011 | reverse complement strand
ATATTTGCCCTTCCGCCGCCAGGAGAGAATACACCATTTTGCTTTTAACCCCGCCGAAACTGAAGAATGAAAAATTTACCTAAGGTATTAGTGATCGACGATGAAGTTGATTATTTGGACCTGCTTACGGCAATACTGAGGAAAAGAGGTTTTGACGTGCATTCCCTGTCAACCGGTGAAGATGTATTGACCGTCACAAGAAATTTTAAGCCGGACATCATATTACTGGATGTGAGGCTGGGAAATTTTGACGGCAGGCTTATCTGCTGGCAGATAAAGACGGAAAAAAGCATTAAGGATGTTACGATCATTCTTCATTCGGCTTTTCCTGAAATAGAAAGCGAATACAGGTCTTACTGTGCAGACGAATTTATTGTAAAGCCTACCGAAGTCGATTATATAATTTCACGTATTAAAAGTTATTTGAGCTGACACCGATGGTTCCCGCATTGCTAACGGATAAAAGAAGAATAGCCGCCAGGACATTATAAAAAGAAGCTTAGTTTGTTTAAGTTCGCTGCACGAGGCATGTTAACGGGCTACTAATAGTTGCACTTAAAAATCCTGAAGATCGCTTGGCCAAATCTTTTAAATATAAATTCTCCTCGTGGACAAAGAGCATTAAGGACAATGCCGAGGTTGACTGGACTGAACAACTTCGTGTGTTAAATGACATAGCCGACCTCATTACGCCGGAACTTTCCATTGAAGAGATCACGGCTGTTATTTATGAGAATGTAAATCAATTGATGGATGCTTACCAGTTTGCAATTGGAATTTATGACGAAAAAGAAGGGTTGATCCATTACAAGGGGATGATAGAAGATGGCAAACGAATGCCTGATTTTTCTTTTACGGCACTGGATGATGGCCGTTTCGCTTCGTGGTGTATCCGCAACGAGCAGGATATTTTTATGAATGACCACGATAAAGAATACAGCAACTATCTTCCCATAAAACCAATGCCACTGGCGGGCATACAACCCAAAGCAGCTTTGTACACTCCCTTAAAACTAAATAACAAAATTGCGGGCCTGGTAGTTGTAAGAACTATTCATAAAAACGTTTATCAGCCACATCATCTTTATGTATTAAAGACAGTGGGAAATTTTGTAGTAAGGGCACTGGAATTGGCCAGGAAGTCAGGGACGGCATTTGTGCAGGGAACAGGAAGAACAAAAGAATGGCGATGGAATGAAATGGAACAGTTGTCAGCTACATCAAAAAAACAATTATCCCTGCTTACTGAAAGGGAAAAAGATGTTTTGTTTTTATTGGTAAGCGGCCTGCCCAATAAAGCGATCGCCGAAAAACTTTTTGTTTCTGCTGATACTATTAAAACACACACCCTGAATATTTACCGCAAGATGGAAGTGGGTAATCGAAGCTCTGCTATTTTGAAAGCAGTAGAACTTGGATGGGTGCATTAAAATCCACCATTTGGTTGAGGGGAAGGGTACCGCTTGCTGTTACCTTCACTAAAATCTTTTATATGACAGCAGCATTATTACGTTCAGCAACCCTTCAAAGGCCGACGCTGGAAAATTCCGTTCATTACCTGGCACATACTTTTTCTTTTTTAGCAACAGGAAAGGATACCGATAATGACTATGCGCTTATTCATTGCTTTTTCAGAAAAGGCTATACACCGCCGCCGCATTATCATACACATGAAGATGAAAGTTTTTACATGCTGGAAGGTGTGATAGAGTTCCAGGCAGGTGAAAAGAAATTCACTGCCGGCGCCGGTGAATTAATTGTATTGCCAAAGATGATACCCCATAGTTTTAACCTGGTAACCGACACCGCAAAGGCTTTATTGCTGATAACACCGGCAGGTATTGAAACACTATTTAAAGAATTTAGCGTGCCCGCCCAAACACTGGACCTGCCCCCGATACCGCGTAAAATACCCAAAGAATTATTTCAACGACTTCACCACCGGGCTGAAGAATTAGGAAGTATGTGGCTGCCGGAAGTGTGAGACAACAGTAGTCACATCAAAATAACCGATATGAAATCACTGATCATTATTTCTGCACTTTGTTTTTTTGAGTCACATAATTAACGCCCTGCAAATGTTGATCATGGATAATAGGTATAAATGGAACCCAGGTGAATTACCTGTCCGGCGTTGGCACCGTTTGTAAATACAAAGTTCCCGCTTCTCGTCAGTGGCGCCTGGTGGTCGTCATAGGTATAAGTGTAGTCAGTTATGGAATTAGTGCCGTCACCTGTGCGGGTAACACGTCCAGGATTATTTTTTTGTAATTGTACCCCGGGCAGGAAAACAAAGTGATCAAAAAATTCATTGTGCAAAAGACTAAAGCCTTCAGCATTGATCTTATTGTCATATTGTTCGTACCTGTCGGTAAATGTAATTTCGTTTTGCGCGGCAGTAGCTGCATAATGCACGGTAAGGTCAAGCAGGTTGCCATCAGGATGATAGGATAGCGTCATTGTTTTGTCAACGATAAAGTCAGCGCCCATCTTTCTTTGGCGCTCCAGCTTAATGAGCTTTGATCCATTGTAACTGAGATTAATTTTTGTAAATACCAGTCCCGTCGAATCAGTATACCAGATAGCATTCACCCTGTCTGCATTGTCATAAAAATATTTCAGCCCGTCTTTGTTTACCACAATATTATTTTTCAGCTCACTGATCTTGTCTCCCTGGTACAAAATGTTGTACATAAAAAACCCGGAAGCAAAGGAGACAAAGCTGGGCTTGCCTGCTGTATTGTATTCAAAGTGATAATACGGCGAAGGGAGGTTGTTCACTACAACATCTTTTAACAACACCGTTGGGGCCGGTGGTGGCGGGAATGAAGGAAGGGTTGTTCCTTTTTCTTTTTTACAGGAAAACAAGATGATGGCTGCTATGAAAAGCACTAAATATTTTTGACGCATAATTTTCAATTAAAAAGGTTTATTTATTTAGAATAAGGAATAATTCCATTTTCAATTCGTTTCGCCCGTTCTGCATTTCCTCTGTATCAACCGACAGTTAGATCACGACCGCTCCAAACGTATGCTGATTACTTGCCGGCTAACCATTCATCATTTTTTATGACCCATTAACTTTTGATTATCGAAACCTTTTAAAAATTCTTTGTTCCGGTTGTGTCATTATCAACTCAGGCAACGAACATATGTTTGCAACAACTCTTCACTCATTTCACAAATAACTTAACCACTTATTCTGCGGTAAGTGTGTTCTTTTATAGCGGTCAAACCATTTACAGACAGGATACAGTACGCCAATCACCAATGCCCATACTGCATATACAACCGGCAGATCGAATCCATATCCTTTTAATTGAGGTGCGGCATTTACCCGGCCTGATAAAATCATATCCGACCAATGATAGCCGAGGATCACTGCTCCTCCAACAGCTAAAAGGTGTATCAAAAAGAAATGTGCCAGGTAATAAAACATAGACACTCTTCCAAAAACCGCGACCTTCCTTGTCAATGCATTCAATGGCCCCTCGGTTAAGGCCAATACGATCAATGCAGGTCCCAGTGTTACCAATAGATAAAGCAGCGAGGGTGGATACTTTGTTACATTAATAAATGAAAGGATGGTGAAAAGGGTATTTTTTTGGAATGACCAATGAGCTGCTTCGCCGTAAACATTCACGGACCGTAAAATGATAAAAAGAAAAATAGCGCCGGATCCCAACCAGAGAAGGATCCTCTTTCTTTTTGCCCGGTCAAATTCCCGTGTAAATAGAATGCCTGCACAATATCCTATGGCCATTGTGCCGATCCATGGCAATAAAGGATACAGCACGTTGATGGTAAAACGACCATAAGTAAAACGTGCGGGTTCATGCAATAAAGACCAGAGTAAAGACAAACCGCCATTACCGGCAACATGTACACCATCCAGCAGGTTATGTCCGGCAATCAATACAATCCCCATTAAAAAAACAAAGTACCACTTTATATAAATGAGGGCTGCTAAAACGATCATGGATATGCCGATGGCCCAGATCACCTGCAGGTGAACAAAATGAAACGAAAGGTTGAATGATCTCAGTAGTGAGAGAATAAATAATTCTATAAACACAAGCCATAGACCTCTTGTGAGTAGAAAAAAAGATAGTTCCTTACGGGTTCTTTTTATTCCATATAAACAGGCCGATGTTCCTGCAAGAAAAACAAAAACAGGAGCACAGAAATGTGTTATCCAACGGGTAAAAAATAGAACAGGGTTGGTTTGACTAAGATCTTCCGGGTTAAAACGAAAAGCATCGTTATGAAAAAAATCACGGGTATGATCGAGGGCCATGATGATCATGACAATACCCCGCAACAGGTCGATTGACTCCAGACGTGTGGTCCTGGTCGTTTTGGGCAATGAAATGATATGCACGCTATGCGTGGCATTTGTAGCTTGCATTCTACAGCTTGTTTGTAGTTAAAAAAAAATCAGGATACAACAGCCGGGAAATCAAAATGTGGGTGAACGTCAACTCAGTCGCAATTAATGACTCATCATGAAGCGATGGTCAAAGGTTTTCTTTAACCGGGATACAGGATCTTCTCATTAAACTCCTGAATCGGAATAATTTGATCGCGGGTTTGCTTACACGAGTATTAAAATTATGTTAATGGCTATTGGGGTTTAATCCGGGTATATTAACCCGCAATTTTTTATGAGTTTAAGTGTTATTAAAGACGGAGTTATTGCGCAGTTATTTCTTCCTTAAATAAAAGGAACTTCTCACCTTTTGCATTGACGCGGTAATACCGGTCACCTTCCACCAATAACGCTTCACTTTTTCCCCCGGCGTGATGGGTATCCGTATTGATGACTTTACCATCGAAATGAATACTAACCGTATCACTGACAACCGTATGGCCGGTAACAATATGACGGGCATGATGAAGGTTCAATGTGGTGTTGACATCTGTCATCGTGATCTTATATACCGTATCTTTTTCCGATCCGGGATATACTATCTTTTCTTCCTGCTGGTAATAGCCACGGTTCCAGAATGGAGATTTGTTGCCGAAAAGTAAATTCAGCGTTTTGTTCTTTGAAGCCAGGGCAGCATCTTCTTTATCATAATAAGGTCTTGCGGACTTGTTGATCTTATCGATTGTCATTTTGAGTTCATTCATTTCTTTGCCAATACCGCCATGGAGAAAAATAATATCGCCGATCTTTTCGATGATGTTTTTGGTACGAAGCCATCTTCCCAATTCTGAATTGCCGTCGAAGAGTTGTTGGTAGGTAGTATTTAATAATTTCGCATTGGCAACATATTTAGGGTTAACAAATCGATCATCTCCGTTCAAGTTCATGATCTCATGATTACCTAAAATAAAATGAACATAACCTCCGGCGGCTATTGCTTTTTCTTCCAGTGTATACACAAGCCACAAACATTCCGTTACCTGCTCTCCCCTGTCGAACATATCCCCGGAAAATACGAGGTGACCTTTTCCGAAGGTCCAGTTATATCCATTATCCATTACTCCATTTGCCTGCAATAATTTTCTGAAGGCTTCGAAGTTTCCTTCAATATCAGACAGCGCCAATAATTTTTCTGGCTTTTGGTAAACAGCCGGCTCAACCGATAATTTGTTTTTAAGAGCAATCTTAAATTCTGAATTATCCATGTCGGTGGCTGCAACCAGGTCATTACTATTTTTTGTTTCTACTATGTTGTTGTTGATGTAGCGGACTGCAACGGTGTCACCGGAATACATGACATAAGGTCCGTCTTTTAAAGCAGAGGGACCGGGTAACCATAGCATCGAAGCGGCGAAGGAGATTATTCCAAAGCTGATGAATAGAAGAGGGTTCTTGTTTTGTTTCATATTACAGGTATAACATATTTCGTGCCCGGGTGGTTGTCTGGTAGCCGGTGGCGATTGCAGCCGCCAAAGTTGCACACAGATTAACACAAAACTTAGGGTCAAGCCTGGAAATCGTCAATGATCGAATCCCGGTCTTTTAAAATTCATTGCTTCAGGAAACTCCTCTATTGCTTTTTGTTTTAACTGGTTTAGCAAGGATAAAGATTTCAACGCAACATCTTCAGATGACGGCAGCAGTTCAAACATTCTTATCCATGCGCCCACGCTCCGCTCAATAGCAATAATGGCGATCTTGGCGCTGCCATTGCTGTCTTTTTGGTACCCATGTTCTTCCTCCCACGATTCACCTTCTATTTTTCCTTGCAAAGCCCTTTGCAATTTTGCGTCAATGAAAAATAAATACCATTGGATGATCTCTTCACAATCTCCAAGCCCGGCCATTGTATACACAACATCCTCTTCTGTTTTTATACCTATATGCAAATGGTCCACCAACTCCCTTGCTTCATCAACTAGTTCCCCGCTGATTTCCTTTTCAAAAAAAGGCATTGCTATTTTCTCGTATTGCTTACATAGTTGAGTCAATACATGGCTCTCTGTTGCTTTATCTATGAATGACTGTCTTTCTTCGTACTCCGTCGTTTCTTCTTCTGAAATATTGCTGAGATCGATGCCTCTTTCTTTTGCCATTTTATGCAATAGCACGATAGCTTTCTTAAAATTGGCAGAAATGTTTTTCCAGAACGCCTTATTGTTTATGTCGAGCTGCTCCTGTGTAAGCTTGCTTGTACTTTCATAGCTTCTGCAACGGCTGGTAAAGGTGCAGCGTTCGCACCAGCGATCGCAATAGTTGAAAATGCCGTCGATATATTTCTTCTTCATAAAACCAGCTAACCTAGCTTGAATTGAGAGTGATTTATTTTTTGAAATAGATAGTTTATCCTTCTTTTCCCAATTTCTTTTTTAATTGCTCCTCTCTCCTCTCTGCGAGCGACTGAACCGTTTCTCCCGGTATTTTCTTCATTTCGTCCAAAGCTGCAGTCACAACATTTAAAGCATAATTATATTTTGCAAATTGTTCCAACAAGATTTTTTTATCCCATGTACCCCAGTACAGACCTTCATCATATACTTCTATTTCGGAAAAATATTTCTCACTTAAGTAATGAAGCAGTTTTAATAAAGCAATATGTGTATCAGGTCCGGCAAACTGTGTTTTTGTAAAGCCTGAATAATAGAATTCATCATCTGGCTTATTCACTATTACATTCACGATACTGCAAAGCTTGCCATTGGGGGTAAACGTAAGGCCAAGCGGTTCACATTCTTCCGGCGAAACAACTATACCCTTCAGTTGATCATCATCAATGATGTGGTATTTCCATTTAAGACTTCTGGCAATATCCTCTACCTCGGCGGTCATTTCATCGATTAATTCCTGTCTCCTGATTTTCGCGGTATAATGAAATGTAAGACCCATTATTTAGAAATTGATTGAAATAAAGGTATTGGCTTCCTCATTATTTTGGGCGGTAAAAAGACCGGCAATGATCGCTGTTAACCTCATAGTTCTTCCGCTCATCCCTAGTTTCTGCAACAATTCATAAAAAGGCCCATTAATTGATAAACTGTTGATAATGATAGTTTTTTACTAGTTTATGGCGTTTTAATCTCATTCACTCCTAATAAATTAGTTGTTCTCCTAACGAATTAGTAGTAATATCGTATTCATAATTATTTTTATAATGATCAAGCTGGCAAAACGAGAAGAGCAAATCATGCAGGTGTATTGGGAACTTGGAAAAGCCTTTATCAAAGAAGTGATCCCTCACCTGCCCGATCCCAAACCACATTATAATAGTGTAGCCACGATGGTGAAGATCCTGGAAGAAAAAAAATTCCTGGGCCGCGAAGCAGTGGGCAACCAGTATCAATACTTTCCATTGGTTAAGAAAGAAGATTATCAAAAGCATGCGATGAAAGATATCGTGAGCCAGTATTTTGATAACTCTTATCCGCGTATGTTGGCCTTCTTTGCCAAAGAACAAAAGCTGACCGAACATGAATTGCAGGAAATCCTTCACATGATCAAAAACGATAAATCATGATCTTCCCCTACATCATTAATGCCGCCTTGGTATTGGCTGCCTGTGTCGCTTTTTATAAAGTATTGCTTCGCCGCGAAACATTTTATAAAGTGAACCGGTGGCTGCTGATCGTTTGCCTGGGTATTTCGTTTGCGTTGCCCTTGTTACAAGTACCCCAAGAATATTCGTTCAGGAAGAAGTCTGTTGGCAATCCGCAGCCGGCAGCCGACAACCGGCCGTTGGCAGTTAGTAAGAAAGAAGGAGCAGTGGGTACGATACAAGCAAAGAATAATACTCAACAAACAATAATCAATACTCAACATTCAACACAGGTGAGATCGTCGGACGCAGCGGCCGGCACACCGATGACCATCATTGATCCCGTTATATTACATGATACGGACACGATGGGAGGAATGACCTTTTCATTTGATAAGCTGTTCAGCTGGATATTTATTCTTTATTGGTTTGGGGTAGTGGTATTCGGCGCCAATTTTCTTTTCCAGATTATACTATTATTCTACCGGTCATGGCGCAACCCCGTCATCACTGACGGTATATACAGAATAGTTGAAGTAAGTGGTGATAAAGCACCCTGCTCATTCGGCAATACAATTTTTATCAATCCTTCAAAATACGATTGGGAAACTTTCAACCAGATCTTACTTCACGAAAAAATTCATATCCGGCAAAGACATACTGTTGATATCATCATTGCCGAACTGGTACTGATCTTTCAATGGTTCAATCCTTTTGCCTGGATCTACAGGAAAGAAATTGAAAGCAACCTTGAATTCCTGACCGATGACCAGGTGGTGCAATACAATAAAGTGGATAAGAAAAGCTATCAACTCAGTTTGCTGAAAGTAACTGCACCGCATCTTCCATTGCGGGTGACCAACAACTACAACCAGTCAATTCTTAAAACACGTATAGCCATGATGAACAAAAAACGATCAAACCTGCACACGGCATGGAAATATTTTTTCCTGCTGCCGGTGCTTGCCATTTTAGCGGCCTCGCTGAATGAGCCCTTAACCGCCAGCGCCAAACAAATCGACGTAAGGAATCAAAACAATGAAGACGCGAAGAAAAACGCGAATGATGTAAACGCTAATGGCGCTATTGGGGGAAACACGAATGACACTAAGGAGAATAGACGCAACCGCCAGGACATTCCTACGGAAGGTTCGTGGTTTGCACAGATCAAAGGAGATAAGATCTCTATTCAATTTAAAAGCGATGATGACAAAGACAATGAACACCATTTCAACGGCAACACGTATAAGCTGACTGATTTCACACCCACACCGAAAGAAGGTGTGACAGCTTTTAAGATGACACGTGATGCCGGTACGATGGAACTTACCGGGAAGTTTGAAGGGAATAACGGAATGGGCCACTACAAATTCGTTGCTGATAAAGCCTACGCCGATTATATGAGTAGCGAGCTGAAAGAAAAACTGGATGATGAGGACCTGATGACTTTCTTTTTTGTGGATGCCAAAAAAACTTATCTCTCCAGCTTGAAAGGCGAAGGATATACAGGCATTACTAAAGAGGAGTTGATACCTTTGGCCGCCCTGGATGTAAGCCTGCCTTATATCCGCTCTATTAAGAACGCAGGATTTAAAGAGGTAACCCTGGAAGATCTTATCCCCTTAAAATCATTAGGTGTTGATGAAAAATATATCAGCGAGATCCGCAGCGCCGGTTATAAAAATATCACCACCGAACAACTGGTGAGCTTTAAAGCACAAGGCATCGACAAGGAATATATTGCCAAAGTAAAACAACTGAGAAGCAATGGCAACAACAAAGGCGACGATGATGATGCAGAAGATATCGTAAGCTTTAAAGCAATGAATATCGATGATGCGTTCATCAATTCATTCAAAGCCGTTGGTCTTACCAATATTCCGAATGAACAACTCGTTTCAATGAAAGCTGTGGGTGTAACGCCTGAATATGTGAAGAGCTGGCATGCGATGGGTTTTAAAGACATCGATCCGGAAGAATTTGTGGGAATGAAATCACAGGATGTAACACCTGCGTATATGAAAAGCTTTACCGATCTCGGTTATAAAACCGTAAAACCCGAGAACCTCGTTTCCTTTAAAGCACTCGGTGTAACTCCCGAATATATCAAGGGATGGCATGCATTGGGTTTTAAAGATATTGACCTGGAAGAATTCACGGGCATGAAAGCGCAGAATGTAACACCAGAATACATGAAGAGCTTCACCGATATGGGATATAAAAATGTAAAACCTGAAAACCTTGTTGCTTTCCGGGCACTTGACATTACCCCTGACTATATCAAAAGCTTTGAATCGATCGGTTATAAGAATATTGATTTGGATGAATTATCGGGATTAAAGTCGCAGAATGTAACACCTGAATTCATTAAGAGCTTTGAAGCATTGGGTTTTAAAAATATTTCGATCGATGAATTTATTTCAGTGAAGGCAGTGGGTGTAACGCCTGAATATATTAAGGATATGAGGGCAAAGGGTTTTAACTATGATCGGCTGGAGAAATATGTACGATTAAAGAGTATTGATTAATGAATATGGTTCGTGAAGACACGAACCACGGCGATAACATTTAATGTTGTTCGCGGGTCTGGATCAAGACCATCTACGTTGGCCGGGAAGTTGCTTTGCTTCGCTCGCAATGACGCTTCCCGGTTTTTTATTTACAAAGTACTTATAACATCTGTAGACACTGATTATGCGTTCTGCCTCACCCCGGACAAGATTCGGATCGACCGGACACTTCCGTTCGCCCCTCTCCACGTGGAGAGGGGTGGTTGCTTGCTTAATGCTATAGGTTGCTTGTTGGGGGTGAGGTGCAAGAACATTAAGGTAGGAAGGTTATGCATGGGAAAAATCACTACGAAAATTGTTTTTTTCTGCACGTGAGTTGAAACAAAAGTTGGAAATTAGGTATTATGTGTTTGACATGAATACCAGCAAAACAACTGATCAAACCAATAAGTACATTGCGAATCTTCACCACGGCGCAAAACCGTCGACCCACGAATATGCAAGAGATCTCCGGCAAAAATCAACTGATGCCGAACAAAAAATGTGGACCCTGCTGCGCAACAGAAAACTGAAAGGAAAAAAATTCAGAAGACAACATGCAATTGCCAATTATGTCCTGGATTTTTATTGCCATGAAGCCAAACTTGCCATTGAACTGGATGGAAATTTTCATAAGGCAGCTGGCGCAAAGGAATATGATGCAGCACGAAGTGCACGGCTAACTGAAATTGGAATCACTGTTTTACGTTTCTGGAATGAACAAGTAATAAATGATACCGATAATGTAATACTGAAAATTGGAGGTTATCTCCAGTAGCAACTGAACCGGGCTCATTTACCCAACTGATACAGTTAAAATCATCAAAACTGAACCTGCTGTCGTTACAAAAACTTGCTGAACTTCATATTCCATAAAGAGACACATTCCTCTTATCGGTCGGTGAATGAAATCCTCAAAATGGTTTGACAGAAAATTTGATTTCAGCCCTTGCAATAATGATTATGATGCTGTCTATAAACGATTGCAGCAGGCCATTGATACATTAAAGCAAATTATCGACGGTGTTCCCAACGTTGTATTGGAAAATAAGCCGGGCGGTAAATGGTCTGTCAAAGAACATGCAGGTCACCTGTATCTGCTGGAACCGTTATGGCGTGAACGTATTGTTGATATTCAACACAGCAAACCGGTGTTGACACCTGCTGATCTTGAAAACAAGGCGACATCGGAAGCTGGTTTTAATAATTGGAGCATTGCGATTTTATTGGAAAAATTAACAGACGAAAGAAACAAAACATTGCTGTTGTTGCGCAGTGTAAATGATGAAGATAAAATCAAAAACAGTCTTCATCCCAGGTTGCAGCAAGCGATGCGGCTCATAGACATAGCTTATTTCGCAGCCGAACATGATGAGCATCACCTGATGAAGATCAAGGAAATTGTCAGTACCCAGGTCTGAACACCGCAGCAAATCAAAAGACCTTGTTATTTTTTTAAGTCAATCCACACCGGTGCATGATCACTCGTTTTCTCCCATCCGCGAACGTGTTTATCAACACCGGCCTTCTTTAATCTTTTGGCGAGATGCGGGCTCAATAAAAAATGATCGATACGCAAACCGGCGTCTCTTGCATAGGCATTGCGGAAATAATCCCAGAACGTATATATCTTTTTATCCGGATGTAATTTTCGAATCGCATCGGTCCAGCCCTGCGCCATTAATTTTTTAAATGCGTTTCGTGCCTCTATACGAAATAATGCATCATTGGTCCATCGTTCGGGCTTGTAGACATCCAGCTCCGTTGGCATTACATTAAAATCACCGATCAAGGCACACGGAACATCATGGGCCCATAGTTTTTTTGCATGTGCCGTCAATCGCTTAAACCATCTTAATTTATACTCAAACTTTGGTCCCGGCCAGGGATTACCATTGGGCAGGTACAAACAACCAATTACAATATTGTTTATTACCGCTTCTATATAGCGGCTATGACTATCTTCGGGATCACCGGGCAATACACGCCTTATCTCTTTAATTTCTCCTTTGCGCGAAAGTATGGCCACGCCATTCCATCGTTCTTGGCCATGCCAGATGGCGCTATAGCCTGCGTCGTTAATGGCTTTTAATGGAAATTTTAATGAGGGTGATTTTAATTCCTGTAAACACACGACATCAGGTTTTGCTTCCCTTAACCAACGAAGCAAAACAGGGAGGCGGCCGTTGACGCCATTGACGTTATAGGTAGCAATCTTCATTACACTAATTCACGCTAATTAAAACACGAATGAACGCTATTGATGCGAATTGGCGTTCATTAGCGTTAATGATATCTTCCTCTTCTTTGCTTGTCTTCAATAAAAAGCTGCAGAAAAAGTTTTTGCTCCGTTCTTCTTAAATGCAATGTAGTTTCCGAATCGATAAAATGATTGTCATAGTAAACGTGATGCTCAAAGCCAAGACTCAGGTTCTTAAACAACCGAACGGTCACAAATGGTTTTAAAATCCCGATACGGCTTTTTCCTTTTGATCCCTCATAATTAAATATCCAATAGTAATAGCCATTGAAGCCAACGCTGATCCATCTGCCAATATTCAACCGCTCTTCAATTCTTCCTTCCCAACCTCCTCCAAAAGGATAGTCGCGGAACTCAGAAGTATCCGGCGCAAACCTTGTGCTATATCCTGCAATCGGTACCGCTGCAAAATGAAGCCCTGAAAACAGGTTGGTCCTTTTACGAAAATTGATACGTGAAATAATACCGGGGCCAAAACCTAAACTACCCACCTCAAAGGTTTTATTGTTCCAGTAATCGAATTGCTGAAAAATACCGGTCAGTATGCCATGCCGGCGGCTGCCAATGTTTTTTCCAAACAAGATTCCATAGCCAAGTACGTTATCAATTATTTTGGTATCATCACCATAACGCCCTTCGAGCCGCAAACGAAAAACATCAAATGGTCTTCGTCTTCTAGATTCAAAGGGATCACCATAATCGAGTTGCAAATTAAAAATGGCATTGGTACTGCCGGTACCAAATTCATTATTCAGATTTTGTTTATGTATGCCTGCGGCGATAGTAATGTTAAGCGGTTCTTTCTGGTATACTTCATAAGGCGTATGGCGAAACATTTTTTTCTGTGTAAAACGATTCAATGCTCTTGTAGGATTAACGATGCCGGCAAAGATTTCTCGCCATACTCTTTCGGCCCCACGGGTACGATCATCGAGTATGTTTGAACTGATGCGATACAACACTTCGCCGAGAAAAGCGCCACTCAACGGTGTATTGATCAGATCATTCTTCGAAGGCTTTGTGTTTTCACCAAACCATTCCCATTGAAAGCTGCCTGCAATGGTAAAAGGTAAGGATGCCCAGAACGAATAGCCATTACTGCGGGCAACATTGAAGTAATTACTTCCTGAATGAGGGTGGCCAATGAAGTTGACACCAAACCGGTCGGCATCCCACTCCCATCCATGTTGCAAATTATATTTCCAGGTCTTTGGATTAGCATGTGCCCAATCAAAATTGTAAGCATACCGCGCAATGGCCCAGTTGAACGCATTGGTGGTTGTAACCCGCAGCAACACTGTCGTCCAGGGATATCGTGGATTGTATACAGGATCATCGCGGAGCAGGTCGCCGCGAATGCTGCGGGGTCTTAAATCCACAATTGAATCCTTCTTTGGTAAGGTATCGGTAACGGCAGCTACATTGTTCTTCAAGCTATCCTGCTGACCATAGGTTAAAACGGAAATAAGTATGAGAAAGAATGACAGTGATCTCTTCATAATAAGCTTTTTTGCTTAGCTGGCTGAGGATAGGCATGCAGCAAACGTGCCAGTTGCGGCCTCCTCCTAAATCCTTCCGCCAGCTGGCGGAAGGACTTGCCTTCGTAGTTGCCTTTATTAATTAAAGAAATGCTTCGATGCGGGAAACGGGGCCAATTAATTGAGAAGAAGGCTCCGGGTCATCCTGATTCACGTTCAGGACAGGCGCCCGGAATGACATCAGAGAATTTTTGGAACATAAAAGTGAGTAAGAAAGTTTTATAAGATCATTAATAAACGACCTTCGCCTGTTACACTTCTGAACCTTTGAACCTTTGAACCTTTGAACCTTTGAACCTTTGAACCTTTGAACCTTTGAACCTTTGAACCTTTGAACCTTTGAACCTTTGAACCATCCACCATCACCATCCCAGTATCCACGCAAAGATCAGCGGCGCTACAATCGTTGCATCGCTTTCAACAATAAACTTTGGTGTGTTGATGTCTAATTTGCCCCAGGTAATTTTTTCATTGGGCACAGCACCTGAATAAGAACCATAAGAAGTTGTAGAATCACTTATTTGACAGAAATAACTCCAGAAAGGAACATCATGCCATTCAAGGTCCTGGTACATCATCGGCACAACACATATAGGGAAGTCACCGGCGATACCTCCACCGATCTGGAAAAATCCAACTCCTTTGCCGCTGCTATTCTTCCTGTACCATTCGCTTAAATAAACCATGTATTCAATCCCGTTCTTCACGGTAGATGCTTTCAATTCATTTTTTATTACATAGCTGGCAAAAATATTTCCCGTAGTACTGTCTTCCCAACCCGGCACCACGATGGGTATATTTTTTTCCGCCGCTGCTACTATCCAGCTATCCTTAGGATCTATTTCATAATACTGTTTCAGGTCACCGCTTAATACTGTTTTATATAAAAACTCATGCGGGAAATAACGTTCGCCTTTCGCTTCGGCTTCTTTCCATTGTCTCACCAAATGTTTTTGCAAGCGTCGGAAGGCTTCTTCTTCGGGAATGCACGTATCGGTTACCCGGTTATAATGATTCTCTAACAATTCCCATTCCTGCTGCGGAGTAAGATCACGATAATTAGGCACTCTTTTATAATGCGAATGCGCAACCAGGTTCATTACATCTTCTTCCAGGTTGGCGCCTGTGCAACTGATGATATCGACCTTGCCCTGTCTTATCATTTCAGCAAATGAAATTCCCAGTTCGCCGGTACTCATGGCGCCGGCTAAGGTCACCATCATTTTGCCGCCTTCGAGTAAATGGGTTTCATATCCTTTGGCTGCGTCCATCAGGGCAGCTGCATTGAAGTGGCGATAATGATGTTCGATAAATTGTGAAACGGGTCCTTTTTTCATAGTAATTTTTTTTAGGACCGCCTTCAGATCCCGAATAAGTCGGGAGACAATGCGGATAGGAGCCGCAAATGTACGGGTTTGAAAAAACTATTGAGTCAGGGTGTATAAAAGTTTTTTATTTGAACCACGACTTGTCCCCATTAGATGCTGATCGGACATAGAACACATAAGGAAGAGCACATAGTGTTTGAAAACACAAAGGGCACAATGATCTAATCACCGTGCCCTTTTTATCGTTGCCTCATGATCCTGGTTTACTTTTTTACTTTCACTCTTTCTGCTTCTGTGATCTGGCCAAGGCTGTTCAAACGCAGCGAGTATTTTTTGTTCTTTTGCTCCAGCATAACTTTGTAGCTGGTGCCATCATCGTTTGTAATTTCTTTTACCTCAATGACAGATGAACCTGCAAACTTGCTATCGACAGTTTGCATAACTACCAACGGCAATTGATTATAAAACAGGTTACGTACCGTGCCGAGAAGTTCGCCATCGCTATTAAAAAATGTTTCAGCACCGATGCCGTTCAATACAAAGGTTACCCTCAGATAACCATCATCCAGCTTCGTCCATTTTACATTCTGTGCGCCGGCAAACTCCCTGGCAAATGTTTTTTCAGCACGGGGGTCATAGTCGGATGCGTGAACCAATACAGGCGTTGCAGCTGTTATGACCAATGCGGTTAATGATACAATTAAATTTTTCATGACTAAAAGAATTAATGAAATGAATATTGCTATTTACTTTGACGATTCAAAATTATTGCTGGTTACAGGAGGTAGCAAGCGTATTTTGATTAATGGAGCCCGCTGTTAATGATTATAACAACCTGCAATAGTGATAAATAAAAAGAGAAAACCCCGTACCTGCTGAGAGGATGACGGGGCTTGTTTTACCACACACCAAAACTAACTGCTTATGCTTATATAACTGACTGCTTATGCTTTTGTCTTCTTCTGGTAGGTTTTCCATGTATCACCACCCGTTGCTTTCAACACGATCTTTGCATCTGCATTTTCCAAAGTGATATAATAGCTGGTACCTTCATGATTTGATACCTCAAACAGATCAGAGATCCAGTAATTGCTATAACCTTTTTTGAGGTTTGCCTGCAGGTTAATAGGAAGATCAGTTGAACGAAGATTTCTTGTCATTCCCATCAATTCACCATCCATGTTGTAGAATGCAGCGATATGCTGGTCGTTGAACACGAATGAAGCTTTGTAATAATCATTGGTAGATGTCCAGGTGATTTCTTTTGCAGTTGCAAAATCGTTTTTGAAAGCGTCCAGTACTCTTGAACTAACTTTTACGTCGGCGGCAAATGAGCTTAATGTGCCCAGAGCGATTGCCAGTGTTAAGATGATCTTTTTCATTTTTAATTATTTAATGGTTTTGATTTTTTTGTTTTTAAATCCATTTGTCAAGTATGACGCTGTAAAAGTATCTCAGGTTACACCCCTGCACAAGCTAATTGTGACTGATGGGTGACACTGTTAAACACGATTAACTATAATTAACAACCGTTAGCCGCACATCATTACCCTGTAACCGCTTGTAACAGAAAATGCTGTCTTATCAACTTTCATTTGCTAATGTCCTTTAATATTTAGATATTTGTCTAAATATACAATGAGTCAATTGCAATAATGAATACCGTTTTTAAAGCATTAAACGACCCCACGAGGAGACAAATACTGGAATTGCTGCAGGAAAAGGATCTTACAGCCGGTGAAATAGCAGAACAATTCAAGATATCATTTCCCAGTATATCGCATCACCTCGATCTGCTTAAACAAGCTAAACTTGTTTCTTCTGAAAAGGATGGCCAATACGTTTTTTATTCGCTAAACACAACCGTAGTCGATGAAATAATGAAGTGGTTCTTACAATTCAAATCAAAAAAGAAATAAGATGAAAGACGTTCTTAAAAAAATCATCTGGCTGATCATAGCAGCGCCTGCTGCCTACCTGGCCATTATCTGGAAAAGGTTGCCGGAGAAAGTAGCGATGCATTTTGATCTGCAGGGAAACCCGGACAGGTTTGGCAATAAATCTGAACTGATCACACTGGCGATCATTCTTATTGTGGTAAATGCAGTGACCTATCTGGCCCTTACCAATGTTTACAGGATCGATCCAAAAAAATATGCAGCCGAAAATAAAGGGCGGCTGCAAAGTATTGGGCTGGCTGTCGCCGTTTTCCTTTCAGCGGTGCTATGTCTTATCATTTATAGTACCATGCAGGGAAGTATCAAAATAAGCATGGGGCTTATCTTCGCAGGCGTTGGATTGTTGCTGGCCATTATTGGAAACTATATGGCCAATCTTAAGCCCAACTATTTCGCCGGGCTTCGTTTGCCATGGACACTTGAAAACGAGACCAACTGGAAGAAAACACACTTGCTGGCGGGCAAAATCTTCTTTGGCGGCGGCCTGCTGCTTGCTGTAGTTTGTCTTTTTGTTCCGCCGATAACGGCCATTGTGATATTTACAACAGTAACAATAATTATGACCGTTATCCCCTGTATATATTCCTATCGTTTATACAAAAAACAAAAAACCATTAGTTGAATTACTTAGCGCATGCCTGGCTTTCTTTCAATGATCCGGAAATACTGGTGGGCAATCTTATCAGCGATTTTGTAAAGGGCAAAAAGAAGTTTGATTATCCAACGGCCATTCAGCAAGGCATCATGCTGCACCGGGCCATTGATACATTCACAGATGAACATCCAGCCACCAAAGAGGCAAAAGAAATATTCAGACCCTTCTATCGTTTATACAGCGGGGCGCTTATAGATGTGCTGTATGATCATTATTTGGCCCTGGATGAAAATGAATTTTCCGAAAGTTCGCTTTATGAGTTTTCGATAAACGTTTATAACACGATCGATCAACATCAGCAATGGTTGCCGGAAAGGTTTGCTGTAATGTTTCCTTATATGAAGAGCCACAACTGGCTTTTTAATTACCGAACCTTACGGGGGGCTAAAAGAAGCCTGGAGGGTGTAGTGCGCAGGGCGGCTTATCTAACCGAAAGCGATACGGCTGCTGCCTTATTTGAAAAACACTACCAACCTTTGCAGCAATGCTATCGTCAATTCTGGAAAGATGCCAAACCGTTTGCAAAAAAACAGTTTGAAATAATAAAAAACGCAGAGAATAATTTGTAACCGATCATCGGCTGACAACTGAATCCATTATTTTTGCAAATAGCATTTGACAATAACCAAAAGATAGCATGAAATGAGCCTGCCACGATCGATGATATTACTGTTACTGTTTTTTTCTTTTTCCTGTAAAGAAAAAGAGGAACAAAAACCGGCAGTAAAAAATGAACCATCGAAAGATACAGCTCAAAAACCGCCCCCGGACACTTCGTCCAATCCCTACGTCATTGTTGATGTGTCGCCAATGGATATGAGCTACTACCCTGTCGATTATCCCAAATTGAAAATGGCCAAACAAATTACGCAGCCTCCCATCATGCGATTAATATATAGCCGTCCACACTTGCAGGGGCGGAAATTATTTCATGGTGTATTAAAATATGGAGAGAACTGGAGACTTGGTGCCAATGAAGCAACGGAAATAGAATTTTTCCGTGACGTAACTATACAAAATAAGAAAATCAAAGCAGGACGTTATGGTTTGTATTGTGTCCCCGGAGAAACCAGCTGGCAGATCGTTCTCAATACAAATCTCGACACATGGGGACTGCAACAGGATAGTACCAAAGACATCCAGCATTTTGACATACCCATTACGCATGGTAATTCCGTGTTGGAGTTTTTTACCATGTTATTTGCCAAAACCGGCAAAGGCGCTGAATTGATCATCGCATGGGATGATGTGATAGGTAAGTTGCCTATTGACTTCTGATCATAGAACCGTTACGGTCATCATTACAGAAATTTAGTTGGATATTTACAGCATGTGTGGCATCGCAGGCATTATACAGGCGGATACGGTCTCATTTAATAAAGATGTTCTGAAAAAAATGACCGGCTCGCTGGCTCATCGCGGGCCCGACGGAGAAGGTTTATGGCAGAACCGTAATGGTAAAGCTTTATTGGGTCATCGACGGCTGGCTATTATTGATCTTAGTGAAGCAGCAGCCCAGCCCCTCACCTCCGACGCTTCGGTCGGAGTCAGACATTTATCGTCAGACCCGACCCTCTCCATAAATGGAGACGGAGATGGCCGCTACACCATTATTCACAATGGTGAAATATATAATTACATAGAGCTGCGGGAAGAACTTGTCAAAAAAGGTTATTCGTTCCGCACTTCATCCGATACGGAGGTAATAGTAGCCGCTTACGATCACTATGAAGATGAATGTGTCGATCATTTTGACGGTATGTTCTCCTTTGCGATCTGGGATGAACAGGAACAGGAACTATTTGCTGCCCGCGACCGTTTTGGTGAAAAGCCTTTTTATTATTCTTTTAATGGCCATGAACTTGTTTTTGCTTCTGAAATGAAAGCATTATGGGCAGCAGGCATTGAACGAAAGCCAAACCTCCAGATGCTTTTTAATTTTATAACGATCGGTTATACCGACAACCCCGGCCGGCCTGAAGAAACTTTCTTTGAAAATGTCTTTAAGCTACCGGCAGCATCTACTTTGTATTTTACCCTGTCAACAAAAGAACTCATCATTGAAAAATATTGGGGCATAGATCCTGATATTCAAAATAAAAAGATCACTGATGATGAAGCGATCGAACAATTCAATCTTCTATTCTCAACATCAGTTAAAAGAAGATTGCGGAGTGATGTAGCTATCGGTACAAGTTTAAGCGGCGGCTTAGATAGCTCTTCCGTTGTTGCGACGGCCTCCGGACTCACGACTCACGACTCACGACTCACTTCCTTCACCGCCACTTTCCCCGGATTTAATAAAGATGAATCTGTGTATGCCCTGCAAGTTGCAAAGCAATTCCACCTGCAACCTCATACTATTGAGATCACCGTCGACGATCTTGTAAATGACTGGTCCACATTTTTGGATCACCAGGAAGAGCCATTTGGTTCAGCCAGTGCCTATGCGCAGTATAAAGTGTTTGAACTGGCTAAGCAACACAACATAAAAGTTTTACTGGATGGACAGGGTGCAGACGAAACACTCGCCGGCTATACTAAATACTATAAATGGTACTGGCAGGAATTATTTCAAAAAAGAAAACTGGTAAGCAGCCGGGAACTGAAAATTGCCAAAGAGATGGGCATAGAAGAGAGATTTACATTTAAGAATATTATTGCTTCTTTGATCCCGGATATTGCTTCCGTCATATTAGAACGACAATACCTTGTAAATGCCTTACGTCATGAAGATCTTACAAAAGATTTTGTACGATTGCAAAGCAAAGAAGCTTATTATAGTGCACCCGCCAATTTTAACCTCAATGGCGTCTTATATTTTAACACCTGTATGCATGGGCTTGAAGAACTACTTCGTCTTGCAGACCGGAACTCCATGGCACATGGAAGAGAAGTGCGTTTACCCTTCTTAAATCATGAGCTCGTTGAATTTGTTTTTTCATTGCCTCCTCATTTTAAAATACGCAAGGCATGGACAAAATGGATACTGCGTCAAAGCATGGCTGGTCAGCTGCCTGATGATATTGTATGGCGAAAGAAAAAAGTGGGTTTTGAACCTCCCCAAAAAGAATGGATGGAAGATAAACGGGCGCAGGAAATGATCCATGAAGCGAGAAAGAAATTGGTGAATGAAAAAATATTGAAGCCGGAAATGCTGAATCGTCCTATTAACGCCATTCCCGCACACCAGGCCGATAACTATGACTGGAGATATTTGACGGCAGCGGCTTTTCTATGATCTTTTGTTGATGTACATTTTGATGTCTCGCAACGGTGCCACGTTGCAACGAGGATACAATAATTCGCCTGCGTTCCGTATTTTGCGACGTTGCGTGAGATGTATTTCGTCATTTTGGGTGGAACAAAGAAAAACCGTCCCGACATAATCGGAACGGTGCCCGGACTGTACACAATGCTGCAAAAATTTAGTGGTCTCAGTTATCAGCTCTTTTGAACTTTTCAGTTTGTTCAAGGTTACCATACACATCTGATTTCACCACGTACCAGTTCTTTTCATCTTTCATGGTAACGAGAAAAGCTACTCCTTCATCGGAGCTTGTTTCAGTGACACCAAATATTTCTTTGTTGCCATATCTCTTTTTGAGTTTGGAAACAATATTGGGTAACAATTGTCTTTCTCCATAATAACGGATCGTTTGGATCAGGGTACCTTCCTGGTCGTATTGTGCCCGGATCTGTATATCATCCTGTTTAAAATTTGCCTGGAATACATTATCATATTCATGCCATACAACATCGGTGGCTTTCGCAAATGTTTCTTTGAATGATTTCAGTACTTTTTCATTGACTTCATAAGGAGAGGCTGAGGCTACTGCAACAATACTTACCAGCAATGCGGCAGACAAAATTATTTTTTTCATGGCGTTTAATTAAAAAATGAACTAATACTCCAAATTAGTTTAGCTATGGAGGCAAGGCAAGGGGTAAAGAGGCAAGTGGTACGAAGTGTTTAGTATATAATTTCTGTGAAAGGGTACTGAAAGCAGCAAAGAGGGGATTGAAAAATCATTTTCTTATACCGAAGCATGAAAATCGAATACAGTTAAGTTCATGTTAAGCAGAAAAGCAGGGAGGATGAATGGTATTAACAAATTGTGTGATATTATTAGTTTGAAGTAAAGGCCACGAGAAATGCTAATGCTGCATACAGGTTAATTCCTGCGCTGGTATTCATCATCCGCAGTCGTAGGTTTACTAAATGCGATAGGTTGGGCCATAGAACCCTTATTTCCGGATTGATCAAATAAAATAAAGGTTACTTCATAGTTATCTGTATCATCAAAATAAAAGGGGCCCGAGCACATGCCATGACCAAGGCTGACCAGTCCATCTTCCACCGGCAAAATATAATCGGTTGTCCTGCCCGTCGTTTTATTTTTTACGCTTGCCCTTACAAATAACTCCGACTTGTCCTGTCCCGAAACTTTGAAATACACCAACCTTTCCGGGCCGCAGCCAAACGCTATATATGATTTTTTGGTTTCAACGGGCGGACAAATGAGAACAGGCAGCTCGTAATCTAAATAATCAGTGGCTTTGAAGGTGTAACGTTCCCATTTCATTTTGTCGTTGTAATACCCGGGTTCCTGCTCATACCTTGACTTCGGCAAATCGTCGATATGCAATTCATAGTTTTCGTTTGCCAAGAGTTCTGACGTCGGTTTAAAAACAACCTGTATAGTCCTGAAATCACCTTTTAAAATTTCTACCACCACTAGTGTCACTTTTGTTTTTCCCGACTGAAGGTATATGGGATATTTTTTATTCAGGTCAGGGATAAGATTTTGGCTTTCAGCATAAAATTCAAGGATGACTAAGCCATTCCTGTTTAATTCCATTTTTTTGGATGTAGGCCAGATACCGAAATATCCGCATTTGGCAGACGCAATACCTGAAATAAGAACGGTGAATAGCAATAAAACAGAACGCATGTGATTAGATTAGTGATGATCTTTAAATGATATCCTATGGGATGCACCCGATGCCTGAAATACATACGATGAGCCCCGATTACTTACAATCATTTTGAAGAAACCGTATCGGGATTATTTTTCCACTGGGGCTCAATTTTTGGTGGAACTAAAATGACCGGTTCGTATTCGTCATCAAGATCATACCGACAGATCTTGCTGCTTATTTGAGGCGGGGGAAACACAAGAATGAGGTTTGCCTTTAGCAGCTTAAAGGCGGTATCATATCCCTTAAAAAGAGGGATGGTGATCATTAGTCTTTCAAAATTATTCTTTGGGTCATAGTTGATGATCCATTTCTCTTTTGGAGGCAGTCCGAATTTCTTGATGAACTGGCTTGCCTTGTCGACATAGAATTCCCGTGATTCCTTTTCGCTGATCTTATAATCAACGTTATGGTACGTATAGTTAAGAATATCGTTGGGACGGTTTTGTTTTAAGCATTCCAAAAATTTGTCGGCGGTTTTTATCCGGCTTTCGACAAATGATCCGTTTTGATGGCACGAGGCAAGGACGAGGATCAATAAGATAATTGTATATCGCATAATAAGCTGTTACAATTTAATTGATTTATGCGATGCGTAGCGTCTGTTCCGGAATTAAATTAGAGAGAATAATAGACAATAATAACGTAATAAGATCAGGTCGATTGTGATTGTTATGCTACAAAGATCATAAGTTTTGATCATAGTAAAAATAAGACCTTGCTACCAGCGGTGGTTTTAGCAACTAGTATTTATAAATATTTCCTGTTAATAACATCTTTTCGCCAGAAGTGAATTTGTAATAATAGATGCCTGATGAAAGATAAGATAGGCGAACTTCATTGTGTCCATCATTTATTATTCTGTCTTTCAGTATCAGCTGACCGAGCATGTTATACAAATTCATCTTTACTTTACAGGTGGTAGGATCTTTATCTATCGTTAAAATATTTGCGACCGGGTTTGGATAAATCTTAGTTTTTATATCCAGCTTGCAGGTAGAATCAATAGAAACGGGGGGCTGTACAATAGTTTTTCCTTCCCACAAAAGGGCGTATAATTTTTTGGAAATATTATCGTAACGGAATTGAATTAAATTATCTTTTTCCATTACATTATTATTTATTGGAATTGAGGGCTTATGAACAACATTACCGGTTGAAGTACTAACAACGTAGAGGCGGGTAGTTGTGTCATTCCGTTCAAATCCTGCAAAAAAATACAGGTTATTATTTTCATCTAAGGTTTCAGAACCGGGAGTAAGACCCAGGAGATTTGGAATATCTGCCAGGTTTGTTATAACACCCGTTGCAGGATCGACAGTACTCAGGCTGAAAATATAAGAATTGTTTGGCGGGGCGCCATTCCTGTTGGATATAGCGTAAAATTTATTCGTTGATTTATTATACAGCAGGTTATTTATCCTGGGAGTAATAACCCTTGAAATAATATTGCCACTGCTGATATCCATTGTTACCAGTGTAAGATTGCCAACACCATCCGGCCCTGCTATAATGAAGCGATTGTGCAGGTCGTCTACCAGGAATTTCACTACGCTTACCAGTCCCGGCACAGTCCGGATGATCGAATAAGCGCCGGTTGTTATATTAACAGAAGCCACAGAAACGAGACCGGCGTTGAAGGTTACCCCATATAAAGTATCGCCTGACCTTGTATAGTCTAAACCAACAAAATTTACGTGATCTGCAAATAATGTATTAGATAGAATATCGCCGGAAACTGCATCAAGCGTAAAAAGGTAAAATGGATTACCAGTTGGAACTTCGCCTGCTACAAGAGTATAACGATGCCTGGTTTCGCAATAAGCAGAAGTATAATAGAGCCTGATCCAGGTAACACCGGGAATACTATCGACTTTTGTGAGTGCAGCGTTTGATGGGTTAACTACTACTAAGTATTCTGTTTGAGCAATCGTTGAGGAAGTAATTGATAATAATGCAGCCAGGACAAGAATTTTAGAAAAGCAGTTTTGCATAGATTTTTTTTAAACGCCCTTTGAAAATCCCTTGTTCCAAAAATAAATAACTTTCTTTATTGAATGGAACAAATCCTCCGGGCCATTGTAAACATCAATGCGCAACTTATTACTCAATAGCGTTGCTTCGTGCTTCGCTCCGCTCGCAGTCGCAGTGATCTCACTCTGCATAATTCCGATAGCTATCGGACGCTACGCAATTAATCTATCGGGACTGGCTAAAAAAAAATTCAACACTACTGCGGCATCTTCACAACCGTAATAACCTTTTGCAGCGATTTATTTTGCAGTCGTATAAAATAAACGCCTGACGACAAGCCGTCATTATAAATATCTATATTATAAGTGCCGGCTGTATAATCCTGGTTAGTCAATGTTTTGACAACTCTACCCAATGAATCTATCTGTTGTATCATCGTATGGCCACCATAGGTTGAGAACTGGATCGTAGCAGCAACGGTATAAGGACTTGGCCAAAACTTCAATAATAATTTATCCGCTGCATTGTTATTATCATCCGGTGTTTCGGGTAGACCGCAAGGGCCACCTTCTACCAATGGCAACGATTGATAATTCTGCAATAATATCTGGTTCAATGCAGGTTGCTTTACACAAAACCATTGTTCCAGTACCGAAGCATACACGCTTCTAAAATCGTATTGGAATGGAATATTATTGACCACCTGTATGTCAGCAGGTATGTCAGGGCTGTTACCTAAAATGCCTTTCTTCGCATGTTTACCAAACATCAGCAAAGGTGCAGCAGCCCCATGGTCCGTTCCCAAACTTGCGTTGGATTTGATACGACGGCCAAATTCAGAAAAGGTCATTCCCATTACACGGTCATCCAGCTGCATTAACTCAAGGTCATTTTGAAATGCATTGATACCATCAGACAGATCTTTCATCAGCCTGGCATGATTACCGGTAGTGGTATCACTTGGGTTCACCTGCTTTTTATGAGTATCAAAACCACCGATAGTTACCGTGTATACTCTTGTCTTTAATCCGCCTTTGATCAAACGGGCAACGATCTTTAACTGGTCAGCCAAACTATTATTTGTTGGATAAGCTGCCATCGTGGACGCTCTTTGATAAGCTGCACGGATGAGATCAGAATAAATCTTTGTTTTCTCCGAAATAACCCGAAGGAATTTTAATTCCTTATTAGCAGGTGCTGAATTCAACGGGTAGTCAAAGAAAGGATTATCGAACGTATATATTTTTTCAGGATTAGTTATCGATAAGCCCATTGAATAGATCTCGCCCTGTACCGTCAATGTAGGCACATTACTTATTTGTATGGCCAATGGATCAGGCATCGCTGCACTGGGAAATGCATCGGGATAACCGGGAAATTCATTTTCCAAATAACGGCCCATCCAACCTGTATGCACTCTATCTCTTCTATTCGTTCTTGTATCACCACTGTTCCAGATATCAGTAGCACGAAAATGCGAGAAGTTAGGATTGTCATAACCTACGGACTGAACAATACTCATCTTGCCATCATTATACATATTCTGCAAGGCGGTCATCGCAGGATGTAGTCCCGATTTATCCGTTCCATCCAATCGCAACACCTGGCTCTGCGGAATGGCAACATTTGTTCTTGCATTATAATAATTTGCATAGAGGTCCAGGGGTATCACCATGTTCAGGCCGTCATTACCACCAGCTAATTGTATCAATACAAAGACATGGTCGGTATCTGTTGTTTGACCCAATAACCAGTTCAATGAATTTTCTGCCTGGCTATGCGCCGTAAATGAAAACCCATTTAACAATGCGGGCATAGCTACTGCCGCCGGTACTGTTGTGCCTAAAAATTCTCTTCTTTTCATAGTTATGGTTTTAACCACAATAAGCAATTGTTCATCGCCTATTGATCATTGACTTAACATAGATGAAACTCAGGGAGGTTCATCAAAAACTTAAACATCTCTTTCAGCGAATTATTGATCACCGTATTGTTATTGCTGTTCCATGCATTGGTCCAAATCGTATCGTCGGTTGTGTTGTTCGTTAAGAAATGTGTCTTTACATAGGTCTTTGAATTCGCCGACAATGGATAACGAAGCAGCAGCGCCGTTACATCATTGATCAGTTGATTAGGATCTGCCGGGTTGGTTGAATAGTTGGCAAAGGCCCTCACATCGATCACTGAATCATTTACCAATGCATCTGTAAAATCAGCCCGACGCGGCAATGAATTACTGTTTACCCATAACTCATAGTACATGGGATCCTGGTAGTACGACTGCCAACCCGCCACATCAGGTGGTTGAAACAGATCCTGTTGCATATCGGCAGTATTGCGATACAATGACCAGAACAAAGGATAACCAGTTGTGTAATTAGTGTATGCCGGGAAACTCACGCTGAATTCACGCAACGTACCTACTACCATGTCAAAAGGCGTTTTGATATAACAAGCCTGGTTAAGCACATCAAAGAAGTGTTCACTCTTTAATAAAGCAGAAAGCGCCGGCTTTATTTCAAAATTGTTGCTTTGCAAAATGGTTGCCATTGGTATAATGACATCCTGTTCTGTTGCATCCGTTATATCATAATATACAAACCAGCGATACAATTTGCGGCAAATGAACCTCGCAGTTTCCGTAGTATTGAAGATCATGTCTACCAGCGCATCCAATTCCACGTTTTCACCTGTAGCGCCGGGGATCGTTCTGTTATTATAAAAAGCAGAAAATGTTTTAGGACCTGTATCATGAGCTGATGCATCAAAATAAGAACTTAAGGGATCGATATTAATGCGCCAGCCTGTCAATACTCTTGCTGCAGCAATTACATCATCTTCTGTATACAATGAATCCTGCCCCCTTCCCACTGTAAATAATTCCTGCAACTCGCGGGCATAGTTCTCATCCGGCGCCTGTTTGGAGTTGACATATCCATTCAGGTGAATAAGCATCGCAGGATCTATCGTCACTGCTTTTACCAGGTCTTTAAAATTGCCAAGCACATTACTGCGTAACAAAGCATGATGGCGATATAAGAACTGTGCATTCTCCACTTCACCCTCTTTAACAGAAAAATGATGATGCCAGAACATGACCATCTTTTCCTGTATGCTTCTTCCCTGGTTGATGATAAGACCTGCCCACCATTTTCTTAAACTTTGTACACGCAATGCGTTTATTGCTCCTCTTATGTCGGGATTGCTTAATTGGTTAGGATCGTTGACCCATGTTTGCCCCTGCACTACACCGAGGTCATCCCACATCACATTAAATTCATCAGGGATCAATCCATAATCTCTTACAGGAGGAGTTGGCGCAACAATATTGTTGAGCAGTTCATCCACTGCAGCATCTGAAGTCATGGCAGCGAAATAATCAATGTCTGCTTTTTTAGCACCAAACATTGTTCGCTTTAATAAATGTGCGACTTCATTGGTTGTCCAGCTGCCGGCATAAGGGGCCATCCCGGAAAACATCTGCTGTTTCCCTTTTCCTTCAGCAGTTTTTCTTGCTCTTCTAAAAAATTCTCTTCTGTCCATAGTATTGGTTTTTCCTGAATCGAATTACCGTATCAGCATGAATGTTCCTTTTTGCTGATGCGATTTATTTTGCAAGTCTTTATAATCGATCAAATAAATAAATACACTGGTGGGCTGCAATTGACCCCTGAACATACCGTTCCATCGTTGACTGATAGATGAGGTTTTGAAAACAACTTCGCCGTTACGGTTGAACAATTGCATTTTGAAGCCTTCGGGCACCTTACCTATAGGTCCAAAAAAATCATTTAATCCATCTCCGTTGGGTGTAAATGCATTCGGGATCATAACGACCGCATCCGTTAGCACAACAACAGTGAACTGGTCAGATACCTGGCAACCATTTGTCAGCGTATTCGTAGCCGTATAGGTAGTAGTTATTTGTGGTGATGCGATGGGATCGGAACAGCTCGTGCAACTAAGGGATGAATGTGAGTTCCAGGTAATTGTTCCGTTACCATTTGTATGTAACACCACGGTTTGCCCTGCAAAGATCGAATCGGCTTTCCGGATATTATTGAACGGGCCGTTAATCATTACCGGCTTATAAGTAACGATAGCTGAATCATAACCGCAGGCATCTCTCAACGTATCCTGTGGTATTGCACCATTGATATTACATACTGCTGAATCTTTGGTTTGCAGATCAGGTAATTTCAATTTGATAATGGCAAAATCCGTTTCTCCTTTTGTATTGTTAAAATCACCATCATCAGATTGGGAGTCGCCGGCGAGATAATATTCATTTCTTGCCGTGTCATTAATAACAAACCGAAGATGATCGTTGTCTCTTCCACCCCAATTTCTTTTCCATACTACATTGCCTGTCGGACTTAGTTTTACCGTCCAGAAATCACCTTCTCCCAATGCACCGGTAATATCTCCATCGCTTGAATAACTGATACCACCAATAAGATAACCATTGTCCTTATCAGTAATAATTGTTTTGGCATATTCAGCGTCCGAACCACCCAGGTCCTTTTGCCAGTTCAATTGTCCCTTTGTCGTGACATTAAGGATCCAGTAATCCTGTCCTCCTTTTGCACCGGTGACATCTCCATCTGTTGATGTTGTATAACCGGCTAATGTCAATGAACCATCGGTCCCTTTGGTCATACAGTAAGCAACATCATTTTGTGATCCGCCATAGATCTTGCTGAAGATTTTGTTTCCGCTTGCATCGATTGCAAGCAGCCAAACATCATAGTTCTTTTGATCAGGCGGAATATCTCCGTCAACTGAATTGGTAAACCCGGAGAGAAAGGTTATGCCGTTGATGATCTCGAAATCGAACAGCTCTTCATTCTTACTGCCGCCATAGCATTTACTCCATTGCACGGCGCCGGCTGCGGATATTTTCATTATTACACCATCTGTATATCCACCGGTACCATGATTGCCGCGGATATCACCGTCATTGGATGAAGAAGAAGCGGCGATCAAATAACTGCCATCAGTTGTTATTTCAATATGATTCCCGATATCAAGACCCGTGCCTCCGTATCTTTTTTGCCATTGCAGGGTTCCTGTTGCGGTGATCTTTAATAACCATATATCTTTTGTGCCACCATAACCACCAATCACTCCTCCATCTGTAGAATTCGTTTCACCTAAAACAATATAACCGCCATCAGCTGTTTGTGCTATATCTCTTGCGCTTTCATATCCTGTTCCGCCAAATGATTTTTCCCATTGAATATTGCCGCATTTATCCAGTTTCAATATCCACAGGTCCCAATAATCGCGGTTAGGTTGGGGGCTTACATCACCGGTTTTTGAATCGGTATAGCCGGCGACAATAGTTCCGCCGTCTGTTGTAAATTTTATTGAATAGGGAATATCGACATTGCCACCACCATACTGTAATGCCCATTGCATAGGAGGCAGTTGAGCTTGTGCAGCAAGTTGGCCGGCACAAAGAATGGCGGCCACAAATAAGTTGCTTATCAGGGAGTGTTTGATTCTCACAGGCTGGTTTTGTTATTTCACAGTGTCCGGAACGGGCGGTTAAAAGCAAGGATTATGCTAATGTGATAATTTTTGATATAGGTTTTTGCGCTTTATCAATGTATTTGTTCTAGGGGATTTTACTGTAATGGTTGTTAATTGAAGCATTAGTTCGAAAACACTTTAGATATCTGATTCCTTCTTACTTGTTGTTTTCTTTTTCCCTTGATGGAAAAAGAAACAAAAAGATCAAGCCGATTCGATAGTCATCAGTTCCGCAAGCTGAAGTTTTCCTACAACGAATCGGCAAAACCACTCCGCTATTCGGGATGCTTATAGTCGAACCCTCTGCTGCGTGCTACACGAAGACACTGGAGGCGCTGTGTTCTGTCTTGCCTTTGCTGCAGTTGTAATATCATTAAGTTAGGACAGAACAAGGCGCCTGACCAGTCATTAAAATTTGAAATGGCTGTTACTGACAACACCATTAAAGAATTTTCCAGCGCCTCGTTTTCGTCTACATTACAGCACCGCCAACTTTAAACAGGGCAAACGAAAACGTTAGCGCCTTCTTGAGCTACTAATATCACGCAGCAGACTCTTCCTCTGTATGTCCTTCGAATTACACGATGTTCCGGCGCCGATTCGTAGCAAGACTGTGCGATCATAATGAGTGTATACTTCGAATCGGCTTGACTTTTTTGTTACTTTTTTTGTCAAGAAAAAAAGTAAGACAGCATGTGACACAGAAACGAGTTCGCACCAGACCTCTTCTCTCTCTTTATTCAACTGATACAGTTAAAATCTCTTAATCTGCATCAGTGTCAATGCTGTGTAATAGCTGACCTTTATCCCTGTTCCAAAATATGTCAGACAGGTTACAACCGTTTGAACAACGGGAACCTTCAATCCCCTAAAATTATCCATCTTTGCACCTCAAATAGAAATATGAAGCAAGCAACAAAGTTTATCCATGCAGGTTCCGAACCCGATCCATCGACAGGAGCTATTATGACACCGATCTATCAAACCTCCACCTATGTGCAGGAGGCACCCGGAAGAAATAAAGGTTATGAATATGCACGTTCGCAAAACCCGACCCGTAAGGCATTGGAAGATGCACTGGCCATTATTGAAAACGGTAAATATGGTCTGGCTTTCAGTAGTGGTGTAGCGGCCACGGATGCGGTGATTAAATTATTGAAACCGGGCGATGAAGTGATCGCAGGCAATGATATGTATGGAGGTACTTATCGCCTGTTCACCAAAGTTTTTGAAAAATTCGGTATTAAGTTTCTTTATATCGATATGCATGATGCAAATAATATCAAAAAACATGTTACCGGCAATACAAAACTGATCTGGACTGAAACGCCTACGAATCCATTGATGAACATTTGTGACCTTGCTGCAGTTACAACTATAGCGAAACAACATAAGATCCTTGTTTGCGTGGATAATACTTTTGCTTCCCCTTACTTACAGAATCCTCTTGATCTCGGCGCTGATATCGTGATGCATTCATCAACAAAGTATCTTGGTGGGCACAGTGATGTGATACAAGGTTCATTGAGCATGAATGATAAAGCACTCAGGGACGAACTATATTTTATACAAAAAAGCTGCGGCGCTGTGCCCGGACCGATGGATTGCTTCTTAGTATTACGCGGCATCAAAACATTGCATGTAAGAATGAAACAGCATTGTGAAAATGGAAAGGTCATTGCTCATTGGTTACGCAATCATCCGAGTGTGGGAAAAGTATATTGGCCCGGGTTTGAAGATCACCCCGGACATGCTATTGCAAAAAAACAAATGCGTGATTTCGGCGGCATGTTGAGTTTTACGTTGAAAGATGACAGTGTTGAAAATGCGATGCGGGTGCTGTCGTCCACCAAATTATTTTCACTGGCAGAAAGTTTAGGAGGTGTAGAATCACTGATCAATCATCCTGCATCCATGACACATGCCTCTATTCCAAAAGAAGAAAGGATCAAGAATGGTTTGACCGATTCATTAATTCGTTTAAGTGTGGGCATTGAAGATGCAGATGATCTTATTGAAGACCTTGCTAAGGCCATAGGTTAATTATATTGCCTCTACTATGAAGGTGATCTCATTCCTGCTTTATTCGTTTGTCTTACTATCCTGTGGTGCGCAGGATAAACCGGTTAATGTCGGGCCGATAGCTGACCGGTTGGTTAAGCATTATAATAATAAGAGCTATGACAGCATCTTTTATTTGTTCTCAAAAGAAATGAAGGAAGCGTTGCCGTTACCGAAGACAACAGCCTTCTTCTCGCAGATGCAGGAAGACGCGGGCAACATAACCAAATACGAGTTTATAGATAAGAAAGAAACTTATAACCGCTACAGGGCAGATTGTTTAAAGGGTATTTACTGGATGAACATTTCTCTAAATGAAAAAAACGAGATCAATGGCCTGTATTTTTTAGAATATGATGGCCCCGGTGATAAACCGTCGATGCTGCGTAATACAACTAAATTATCATTGCCTTTTTCCGGTGAATGGTTTGTATTCTGGGGTGGTGATACCAAAGAACAAAATTATCATGTGATATCAAGAGCGCAGAAGAACGCTTTTGACCTGGTGATCGCTGATAAAAACGGGAAGTCATTTAAAACGAATGGCAGGACAAACGAAGACTATTATGCCTTCGGTCAATCATTACTGGCGCCTTGTGATGCCCAAGTGATACTGGTAACCGACGGCATCAAAGACAATATACCCGGAGAAATGAACCGCGAACAAATTACCGGCAACACCGTAATATTAAAAACAGCAAATGATGAGTACATTTTGTTTGCTCACTTTAAACAAAACTCAATAAAAGTCAGCAAAGGTGAAACTGTAAAAAAAGGACAACAGCTCGGTCTTTGCGGTAATTCAGGGAATTCATCTGAACCTCATTTGCATTTTCATATCCAGGATAAAGAAAACATGATCGGCTCAACCGGTATTAAATGTTATTTTGAATATCTTGCCGTTAATGGCGTCTCTAAAAAAGATTATTCTCCTGTAAAAGGCGAGCGGATACAGAACAATCCATAATAAACCTTGGTGCTCATTATACATGTTGCATTTGCAAAATAAAATGGGGTAATTATTCCACTATTATCTAATTCTCACCTGCATAAAACCACTAATTGCAATTTTATTTCGCACTGGCACAAATTTGGTAAAACCAGATAGTGGAAACAGTTAATTGATCGGATAACAATTTAAATTCTAAACTATGCTTTACTTAATAGCAGTTATCCTGCTTATTGGATGGTTACTTGGATTTTTTGTCTTTTCAGCAGGAAGCTTTATTCATCTTTTGTTAGTGATTGCAATTATTGCGATATTGTTCCGGGTGATCAGGGGCGACAGAGTCGTCTGACACCGGTAAATGAATAAAAAAACCCTAAAGGAATTTTTAAATAAGAAGGTTGATCAATACAATCAACCTTCTTTCATTAAACATGACCCCGTTTCTATCCCTCATCTCTTCTCAAAAAAACAGGATATTGAAATTGCAGGTTTCTTTGCTTCCATCTTTGCCTGGGGCAATCGTACTACGATCATTAAAAAATCTAAAGAGCTGATGCAGCTGATGCAAATGCAGCCTTATGAATTTTGTATGAATGAAGACCTGGAAAGATTACAACAATTACTGGAATTCAAACACCGAACCTTCAAAACTACCGACCTGCTTTATTTCGTCGCATTTCTGCAGCACCACTATTCCAAACATGCAAGCCTGGAAGATGCGTTCACCATGCATGGTGATAGCATTGAAGAAATGCTGACCGGTTTTCATCATTATTTTTTTTCATTGGAGGATGTTCCACCGAGGACTAAAAAACATATTTCAACGCCGGAAAAAAAATCCACCTGCAAACGATTAAATATGTTTCTGCGGTGGATGGTGAGAAAAGATAACAATGGAGTTGATCTTGGTATCTGGAAAAAAATCTCTCCCGCAGCACTGATCTGCCCCATAGACCTCCATGTAGCAAGAGTCTCCCGTCATTTTAATTTATTACAAAGAAAACAAACGGACTGGCAGGCTGCGATAGAACTGACCAATAACCTTAAAGAATTTGACAGGGACGATCCTGTGAAGTATGATTTCGCATTGTTTGCATTGGGTATTAATGAAAAGTTTTGAGCTAAGAGTTTAAAAGAGAAAAGGGACAAAGAGGAACAACGCTACTATCGCTAAATGTTTAAAGTACTAAGAGCAGAAGGAATTTTGCATTATATCCTTTCCTCTTTTTCTCCTTTACCGCTTAACCTAGAACAAGAAAAACCGTTCCCTTCCGCCAATCCTTTTCTTTGCACCGGCAGCTCTTACATTATAACTGAATGTGGCGAGGAAATATTGACCTAATATATTGTTCTGGGTTGTGGTGATCATATTCCTGATCGCATTGACGGATATATTCTGGTTGCGGTTCAATATATCATTGACGGATAATTTCAATACGCCGACTTCATCTTTCAGCATGGTTATATTCAATGCCGCATTCCACCTGATTGCAGTTTTGGGCAAGCCCGCAGGGATGTTTCCGTTATAAGCATAAGACAATTGTGTTTCCCAGATAAGATGTTTCGGCCAACGCAATACAACGTCGCTGCCCAGGTCATAACTGCCGACTTTTAATTTTTTGAAATGATCGCTGGTATATTTTGTAAAGTTCTTGCCAAAACTATAGTTGATGTTCCATTCAAATTTATCATTCAAATTTAGTCCTACGCCGAACCAATGATTATAGATAAACGTTGTTTGCCAGCTCGAAATATTATTGAAGAATAAACGGCTTTTTGTTACGTTCATCCAGTTGCCCGTATTCCAGGAGAACATATTATTTTGCTTGTTCTTGTACTGCTTGTTCACATTTACATTCATACTATAGTTACGGGTATTATCGGCATTTACCGGTACAGTCGTTTGCACTCCCCTGTTATCGACAACTATACTTTGCACAATATCATTGTCAGTAAATGACACATTGGCCCAGCCACCGGCATTCAGATAGCGTTTTGCATCGTTGAAATAATAATTAAATGAAAAATTATCTCTTCTCGATGCCAATAGAGTTGGATTACCCATTGTAATAAAATAAGGATTGCTGATATCCTTCACCGGGTTGAGATAACTAAATCCGGGTAAATTGACATCTTTGTTATATCCTATTGACAGTTGCTTATAGACGATAGACAAGCCCGGTAAGATATCAAATTGCTTTTGCTTCAGTAAAACAGCGGATGTAATGAGTTTATTGGTTACATGCTGGTCCAGGATCCGCAGCGAAGGCGTAACGGTGAAATTATCTTTTATTTTATATTCAAGCCCGGGATTGATAAAAAGACGATTCCCGATCCTTCTGAAATCACTGCTCAATAAATTATTCAATATTTCAAATTTATCATTCACACCGTTTCGGTTATAGGTATTGACGCCATTGTTAAACTTGCTGTACTCATGACGCCCCCCTATCCTGATCGTGAACTTTTTATTTATCGGCTCACTATAATTGAAACTCGTGACAACGTCTGTCCTGGGTATTCGTTCTTTTCTTAGCTGGGCATAAATACTATCGTAGGTGGCAGGATAGAAATAGCTGATATCCGATTCAGACGTGTAATCATTGAACCGGTTGTTGATATCAAAATTGTGATTGATGTTAAACCTTCTTCCTTTTTTCTTTTTTGACGCACGGCTGATGCTGAAGCTGTGCCGGTACCAATATAACTTCCCATCATTATTCTGTATCACATCGCCTTCACTCAACGGGCCTGTCTTGTTGTTATAGCCCGTTATCCGGTTTATCCTGTCTTCCTCCTGGAGCCCGATCAGGTAGTTTACATTAAATAGAATATTCGTTACTGAATCCGGTTTAAGTCTTGCACCAGCCCCCATATTATGGCCATGTGTGATCATGTCTCCGGTGAGCCTTGTATTATTATTAATCACCGTATCGTTCGTAAACTGGTTTACATCGGTAAGCGTTGCTCTCCGCGAATGAACATTCCCATTGAAATATTGCAAATAGAGCGAACGCTTTTGGTTGGGCGCATGATTGAGATTAAAACCGGCTCCCTTACTTGTTGAAATACCACCAAAGCTCTGCTGTCCGCCGAAGTTTATACCGTTGATCGAAACACCACTTCCCGAACTGCTGCTCCATACACTTGTACTGGTGCCGTTACTGTTACTTCTTACCCGATCAAAGCCGCCGGCTGATAACAATTCGGAATAACTGAACCCGGTCCTGTTGAGGTTGTTCATGTATCCCAGTACACTTACCTGCAGCGTGTCACGATAAATATTGGCGATACCGCCGGCCTCATATAACTTGTCGGTGCCGCCGCCTGCATACAGCTTTCCAAACCATCCCTTCTTCACACCTTTCTTCAATGTTATGTTCACCACTTTCCCCACATTGTTCGGATTGTCGTCACCGTTACGCATCATTTGTTCTTTATCATCTGTTACCTGTACTTTATCGATAATGTTAGCGGGCAAATTTCTCGTCGCCATTTTTGGATCATCGCCGAAAAATGTTTTGCCATCGACCATTATCCTGTTTACCGGTTTGCCATTAACGGTAATGTTGCCGTCCCGATCAACCATTACACCGGGCAGTTTTTTTAGCAGGTCCTCGACCAGGGCATTGGGTAATGTCTTAAAGGCAGCCGCATTGAATTCAATCGTATCCCGTTTAAAAACAACAGGTGGTCTTTCTGCAATCACCAACACTTCATCCAGCGATTTTGTATCAGTTGTCAGGTAGATCGTTCCCAGTTCAAGAGTTGATTGATCTTTTGTAATAATAAATTCCTTGCGGTAAACACCATAGCCCGAAAAAGAAATCACCACCCGGCAATTAAAGTCAAATGGCAATCCGGGTACTTTAAATTCGCCTTCCGTGTCGCTCAACCGGTATGAAATGATAGCGGTGTCAGCGGCTTTAAAAACAGTGATTGTTGCGAAGCTTAGCGGCTGTTTGGATGTTGAATCAACCAGTTTACCTTTTAATATCCCTTGCGAAAAGGAACAATTATATAAACAAACTGCGGCGAAGAGCGATAGCAGAATTCTTTTCATGGCTTTGGTATGAAATGAAAAAACAAGATACGATAAAATTCGTACGAAGTAATGCCGACCCTATTTTTTTGGGGCCTTTTGGATAAATGGTTATTAGAAAGGATAAAGTGGCGTGCTGTTATTTTAACAGCCGTTGTGCCAATCCAATGACTTTGATCTCATTTCTTATTTAGGCTGAAAAGGTTTTAGATTTTGCGGGGCCGAGATCACTTTATCTTTGAACAATGCAGGATAAAAACGGGACTACAGAAATTTTACTGCAACAACTGGAAACAGTAAATGAAAAGGATGCGGTGACGAGTGATCTTCTTCAAAGACTATCTGAACATATTAACGACCTGGTCAATTCAGATTTTGAAAAACTGGTCCAACTTCTTTACCGATTGGACATAGATGAAAAAAAACTGAAAAAAGTTTTGCAGGAGAATCCCGGACACAACGCAGCGGAAATGATCGCTGGTATGATCATCGAAAGACAATTACAAAAAATAAGATCACGACGACAGTTCAATCAGAGTAAGGATGAGATTGATGAAGATGAAAAATGGTAATGCCAGTCGGCAGTCAGCAGTCCACAGCCGGCAGTCAACGACTTTGCGATTCTGTAATTAATTTCATGCTCTAGGGTTCTGACTGAGAACTGGAGACAGTCGGCAGTTTGCAATCAGCAGTCAACAATCCGGCGATCCAGTAGTTATTTTCGTGCTTTAGAGTTCTGACTGCAGACTGGGAACTGAGAATTGTCAGACTGATTTCTTTTTTTCAAACATCAGCTCCTTCACCTTCTCTTTATCTTCTTTTTCTTTTTTTAGATCAAACATGGTCCCGAATACATGATCCCATATCGTAGAGCTGACACCAAAGCCGTTGTGTTCATTTTTGTAATGATGCAAATGGTGATTTCGCCATAAAGGCTTCATCCATCTAAAAGGCGGGTTCCATGCGTGTATCGCATAATGCATCGTTCCATACATCAGGTAACCCAAAATAAAACCGGGAAAGAACATGAAAGTATTTTGCCGCATGATCAGGTACATCAAACCAAAAATTGCAGAGGAGATAATCACACTCGGCACGGGTGGCATGAATAAACGTTGCCTGTCTCTTGGATAATGGTGATGATTTCCATGCAAGGTATAAGCGAATCGTTGAGCCCTTTTACTTCCACCTACCCAATGAAAAATAAAACGGTGAGCAATGTATTCAAAAAGGGTCCAGAAGAGCATACCACCCAAAAATGTCAACGCGACCCGCCAACCAGAATACCCAATGTTTACATTACTATGATATAGCATATAAATGATCACCGGCAGGTACATACCCCAGATCACTAACGGATGCGTTTTGGTCAGCATTTCAAGAAAATCATTCCTGAAAAGCCTCGCCTGTCCTTTGTTGTGGATCTTTTCAAATTCCATTTCGCAAAGATAGCCTTTTGCAAAAAAATGAAGCGGCAAAGAACCCAGTTTTAAGATTTTACCTGGTAACGATCAGTAGTTTCTGCTACTCTTTTAAAAGCTGGTCAACGGTTTGAAACCGGTATCCCTTTGCTTTCAGGTATTTTATCAATTCCGGAAGCTTTTTATAAAATTTATCAGTCCTATCCGGTCCGGCACCGATATGCATCAGTAAAATAAAGCCATTTAACCCGGATGGTTTTGTTTTTTCATAGTTAATGATAGAATTATAGATCGTTTCAGAACTTCGATAGTTCTTATCTTTTGCTGTTGTATAGTCTGCATGACTGAGTGTACCTGGAGTATAACAGATGAGTTGCATGTTCAGCTGTTTTGTCCATTCAGCAATGGTTTCGTTATACCATTCATACGGCGGTAAAAAGTATTTGGTGTTGAATGTATTTACACCAAGCTGGTTCAATGGATCAAGGTTAGCGATAACATCATCAGTAAATTCTCTCTGGGTAACAAACAAGCTATCTCTCTTATTCCAATCGCAATACAACATATGCTGATCTGAATGCGGTCCCAGCAAATTGCCATCTTGTCTCAAACGCTGTATGACTTTCTTATGAGATGGGTTGCGGCAAAACCTTCCCGTAAGAAAGAAAGATGCTTTTATTTTTTGTTGTTGTAATGTTTGAGCAATAAAGTCTCCGCCTTCTCCAAATTCATCGCCGGTGAAAACAAGGGCCATATTTTTTTGAGTTGAATCACCCCTTATAATTCCTCCATGACTATATGAAAATCTTTTTGCTGTTGATTGCCCGGCGAGTTTCCCGGCTTCGGCCTCCTTGGCTGCCAGCAAATAGATCAACGATGCTGTTCCATCCATCGTCGGTTCGTTAGTACTGTAATCACCATAGTCATCATGATACACTGCTAAATCACTTTGAAATGCTGCATATTCATCCGGCTCATACAATGTGATACCAATAAGATTTTTATAAATGCTGGTATAAACAGGGCCATCAATGAGTCCGCCATCGATCGGGTAATTCTTTAAATGCGTAAATGCAGAATGAGGATCAGCAGGTGTATCACCCCATGATGGCAAACCATAAACCATACTTGTGCCCCATGGATTGCAACCAAATAACCAATCAAAATTGGCCTGCTCCAATTCAGAAAACATTTTATCGCCTGTTAACTCACGATACCAATAACATTGAATAGCAAATGAGGTTGTGAGGTTATTACTGCACCAGATAAATGGAACGCCGCGATAAAACGCATTTCGCCTGGCCCTGTTCCAAACTCGCTGAATACCTTCCTTATAATAATTTGTAATGGTGTCCCTGTATTTCTTTTTCAGCTGTCTTGCCAATTCATAATGGCCAAGATTAATGAAGGGATACCATTGATAATGCTTTGCCGTATCCGCTCCCAGCCATTCAGTAATAGGTTGTCGTTTAGCAAATTTCAGTGCCGAATCTAAATAAGGCATGTCGTACGCAACCATTAAATTCTGATTAATCGCTGCTGCCGCCAGCTCCATGTCATCCAGCCAATTTTCCTCACCATATATATAAGGGGATCTTACGGAGGCGGTTTGGGTATATCCCGGTTTCATCAATCCGTAATGAAAGGCGGAAAATGCTTTCAGGAGCAGGTGTGACCGAAAAGCTGAATCATGCGCAAAGAATTGGGCATACAATGAAAATACTGCGGCAAATTTTCCAGCAGTAGATGAAGTGCCTGTCGTGTTATTCATAAACTTTCCCCGCTGGTGCGGCTCACCACTCACAAAATAAACAGGTCGTTCATATCCCCTTCCATAAAAACTATCTTCTTTCGGTATCCGCATTCCCATATGATCACGGTCATCGCCCAACTGGTTAAACATAACATCCGGCGAAGGATGCATTTTTAGTAACCAATCCAAACCCCATTTAGCTTCATCAAGCACATCAGCCATTCCGTTCTTTCCGTCTAAACCATTGGCCTGTTTTTCATCTGTAAAAATCTTAGGGAAGTCACGGTAAGCCATCAGCAAATGATACGTAGCATTGGCTGATGTTGCGGAATATTGTAAATAATCGGAAGCATCATGCCAACCGCCCACCACATCAATATGCGTACTGTCTTTGAGGCCCGCCTTTTCTCCATATAACGTATAACCGTCATGCGTATGACAACTATCCTTTAAATATGGATTGAAACCGCTTCGTTGTTGCCGCATATAGCGCAAACAAAAATCCGCGGCGCCTTTATATACATCATCGCCAATAGTAAATACCGGCGATCTTATTCCTGTTGATTTTATATAATAACGTCCTGGTTTTTTAAATGCTGAAAAATACAGGCGATAGGTTTCTTTAAATGGACCATAGCTCCCATAATCCTTACCTATAGCTCCATTATAAACCTGCTGATCCGTTATTGCATCATATACTCCCCAGGTTAACGGAAAGTGGACAGGTCCATCAGGGTGACTCTGGCGATCATATTTGGTACACCACACCGCTACTTTTATTCCATTGGGTGTATAACCCAATTGATTGATGCGTATCCATGTCTCCTCAATATTGTTTTGTGCAAAAGAAAAAACAGGTAATAATAAAATAAGAAGCCACAGTTTCATATCATCAAGATACAAACAACATCGCTAACTTAGCGCCTGCATAATTAAATTACTGATGAAATTAGTTTCTTATATCAAAGACGAGCATGAACAGCTTGGCATCCTGATCGATAATACTTTTTATAGCATGGAGGTATTGCATCCGGACCTTCCGGGGACGATGAGCATGTTCCTTAATTACTGGGAAGACACGTTTCCGGTTGCGCAGGCAGGAGAATTAATGTTAAAAGAAGGCACAAGAACAAGTAACCGCGGAATTCCAATCCAGGAGTTGCAATTGCTGGCACCCGTTCCCTTTCCCACTTCCTGTCGCGATGCATACGCCTTTCGCCAGCATGTAGCAGCTGCAAGGAGAAACCGGAAAGTAGAAATGATACCTGAGTTTGATCAGTATCCTGTTTTTTATTTTACCAATCATCATAGCATCCAGGGTCCCGGCGAAATAAAATGCATGCCTGATCATTTTGAAAAATTAGATTTTGAACTGGAAGCAGCGATCGTCATCTGTAAACACGGAAGAAACATTAAAGCCGAAGATGCAGATGATCATATCGCCGGCTTAATGATCATGAATGATATCAGCGCAAGAAGGCTGCAGATGGAAGAAATGTTATTGAACCTTGGTCCTGCCAAAGGAAAAGATTTTTCTACTGTTATTGGTCCATGGCTGGTAACATTGGATGAGCTGGCAGCATTTGAAACCGAAGCAAAAGAAAATCACACAGGAAAAAACTGGAATCTTAAAATGTCCTGCGCCGTCAACGGTATAAAAGTTAGTGAGGGTAATTTGGGTGATATGGACTGGAGCTTTGCCGAGATCATTGAACGGGCCTCTTATGGTGTTGATCTGTATCCCGGTGATGTGATCGGAAGCGGAACGGTGGGTACCGGTTGTTTTCTTGAGTTAAATGGAACCGGGAAACTAAATGACCCGAATTATGTTGAGCAGTGGTTGCAACCCGGTGATGTTGTTGAAATGGAAATTGATGGGTTGGGGAAACTGTCGAATACGATTGTTGCTGATGAAAGTGATTGGAGTATACTGGAACGAAAAAAATAAGTCTTTTTCAAAGGTTGAGTTAATGAAAAAAGAGATGATTATTTTATTAGAAAAGGCATTTCACCCCGGAAATTTCTTTCCTTACTTTTTTTCTTGACAAAAAAAGGTAATCCGATAGGATTACGTAAAAAAGTCAAGCCGATTCGAAGTGTACATTCATTATGATTGCACAGTCTTGCTACAACCCGAACGTTCGGGTCGGCGTCAGAACACCCTGTAATTCGAAGGGCATAGAGCGGGAGACGTTGCTGCTTGTTATCAGTGACGCAGGAAGGCGCTAACGTTTTCGTTTGCCTTGTTGAAAGCAGTTAGAGATTTGTAACGGACGAAAACGAGGCGCTGGAAAATTCTTTAATGGTGACCGTATTGATATTCTTTTCAAATTCCAGTGACTGGTCAAGCGCCTTGTTCTGTCCTGTGATAGTAACCTTACAACTTTAATGAAGGCAAGACAGAACACAGCGCCTCCAGTGCTCCGGCATAGCACGCAGCGAAGACTACAACTATAAGCATCACGAATAGCGGAGTGCTATTGCGTATTCGCCGTAGGAAAACGTCAGCTTTCAGGACTGATGGTCATCGAATCGGCTTGATCTTTTGTTTCTTTTCCATCAAGGGAAAAGAAAAAGAACACATTAATTAGAAATGTTCAAACAATAACACGCTGTTCGTAGGTTTCCTAAGGTTGTTGGGGACATCAAATAAAGAAGTCGCCGGCCTCAACTATTGAACACACTACATGCACGTAAGAGAATTCAAGAATTTTGGAGCCTGGCGACTTCTTTATCCTAAGATCATATCACCACTTTCTTCGTTCTCTTTATCGTCGCTGCCCCTTTGTTGCTGACCTTACCTAAAAATGATTCCTTCACTTTTATTTCTTTTTCCGCGTTCACGACAGCAGCACCAATCCCATTATTATCAATATCCATTTTTTGAACAACAAAATTGCCCGCCTGGATACTTCCCACACTATTGTTTCGGATCACCGCAGACTCTGCCTTACCATCCAGCTTCACGCTGCCTACACTTTTATTGTTGAAATCTATTGTTTGAGCGGTTAGTTTCAAATCAACAGATCCTACACTCTTATTGCCGAGCTTCAGATCATCAAAGCTTAAATTCTCTTCTGATGAAACATTGCCCACTGTTTTAAGGTCCATGCTCTTGAGTTTTTTGAAAGTGATATAGACCTTCAACCCTTTTTTGCTATCGAAGTTTGATTCTTTCTTCATGGTAATAGAAAGTTTGGACCCTTCATTCTTTACTTCAAAAAGATCCTGCAGGTTATCATCAGCCTCGATCTTTACTTCTTCTTTAGAGCCCTGTGATAATTTCAGGCTAAAGACACCACTTACATCGAGTTGGTCAAAGGACGAAACATTTACTGTCCTGGTGATCACATTGCCACTTCCTTCAATCTTCGGTTTGTCCTTCCAGTTTTTTTCCTTTTCATCCTGTGCATACAGGTTCACCGTTGAAACAAGTGAAGCAACGGCAAACAATAAAAACATCTTTCTCATGACTAATTGGTTTAGAAATTTAGAATTGAATATAACGAAATCCTTCGTACGAAGATGCGGTAAATTTTGTTACACTGCCTTTAAAAAAATTATAGAAGGCGATTAATTGAGCTGGACGGCTGATGGTCCGCCCTGTTTATTTTTCCTGATATTTGCTTCGTTTCAATATTTTAAACATGACCATTGATCTGAAAGATCTGAAACCGGCCGAAAAACAATACTACTTGCAACACGTGATTGCCCCCCGGCCTGTTTGCTTTGCCTCAACGATCGATAAACAGGGAAAAGTAAATCTCAGCCCGTTCAGCTTCTTTAATCTTTTTTCTTCCAATCCGCCGATTGTCATCTTTTCACCGGCAAGGCGGATCAGGGATAATACTACCAAGCATACGTTGGAAAATGTGTTGGATGTTCCGGAAGTCGCGATCAACATTGTTACATACGACATGGTGCAACAAGTCTCCTTAGCCAGTTGCGAATTTCCAAAAGGAACAAATGAGTTTATAAAAGCCGGCTTTACACCTGAACCATCAACACTTATTCAACCCCCAATGGTAAAAGAAAGTAAGATGAAGATGGAATGTAAGGTGATTGAAGTAAAACCGCTGGGAAAGGAACATGGCTCAGGCAATCTTGTTATCTGCGAAGTGCTGCGGATGCATATCGATGACGCGTTGCTTGATTCAAATAAGAAAATGGACCAGCGAAATATCCATCATATAGCCAGACTTGGATCAGATTGGTATTGCGTAGTGAATGAAAACAACCTCTTTGAAGTAGAAAAACCCAATACACAAATTGGTATTGGCATTGATGCGTTGCCTTCAACGATACGTGACAGCAAAATACTTACGGGCAATGAACTCGGGCAATTGGCTAATGTAAATGAGATACCGGTCATTGACCCCGCCTTTGATGATGCCAACCTGAAGCAGATCATTTTATATTACAGCATCAATCCTGCTGAAATGGAAAAAGAGCTGCATGACTATGCAAAGAAACTATTAGGCGAAAAAAAAGTGCGGGACGCCTGGCAGGTATTATTGACCGGCAGTTGAGAACTATTTTATGAGATATTATTACTGCATTTGCTTTTGTTTGATCATAAACGTCGCAATAGCGCAATCAACCCCGGGTGAATTTTTTCCCGAAAAATTTCCTGCCGCAACGATCTACCTCGATGACAATAGCCTGATGCAGGGAACAATCATGAAGATCTCGGATAAGGTTTTGACATTATCCGCTTACGCTGCCGACACATCCAAAACCAAAACCTTTTTCGAAATAGATATACCTCACATCAGGAAGATCCATATCAAAACAGATGTCGCATTAAGCATGGCCGGCGGAGCGGTAATAGCAGGACTTGTTGGTTATGGATTAGGATACATAACTTATAGCGATAAAAATTCCATTTCAGAGGAAGACAACAAAGACAGGCAAAAACTAAGGGGAGCTATCGGGGCGTTGATCACGGCTGTTCCCGGAGCCTTCATTGGTATGATCACGGGCCTGTTTCGCAAGCAGAACTTTACGATCAATGGCGATAATGAAAGAATGAAAAAATTAAAACGTGCGTTGCGATAGAAAAGATTGGATGTCGCAACTCAAGCAAATATCCAGGCTGGATACGATTAATTTAGTGAAGGATCTTTCGGTGAGAAATAAACCTTATCTATTTTAATCCCAGCCTTGCCATCAGCAACTCTTTTTTGGCTTTGCTCACCGATAGCTTTTCACCATTCTTCAACACAACATACCCGCCATCGGTGCGAAGGAACTGTGAAATATAATTCACATTTATCAGTGTTGAATGATGAATCCGCTGAAACATCTCCGGGGGCAATAACTCCTCCACATCTCCCAATGTCCTTGAGATCAGCATGGTTTTTTTATCGGCAATAAAAACCTTTGTATAAGCGCCTTCGGCCTGGCAATAAATGATAGATGACACGTCGATGAACTCATACCCCTCTCTTTGCGGCAAGGCGATCTTGTGTTCGGTAGAAGGTTGGCGAATGTTTCGTAAAAGGTTAGTGATATGTTGCAGGCTGCTTCCCTCTTCCATTTTCTTTTCTACTTTTTGCACGGCCGATTTCAGGTCATTTGCATCAATAGGTTTTAATAAATAATCAACGGCGCTTATCCGAAAAGCTTTGGCAGCAAATTCATCATGGGCGGTAGTGAAAATAATCGAAAAACTTACATCTCCCAGTACTTCGAGCATTTCAAACCCGTTCATCCAGGGCATTTCGACATCCAAAAAAATAAGATCAGGACCTAGTTTCTTAATAGCCATTATCCCTTCCTTTGCGGAGTAACAACTGTCCGCTATTTCTATCGATGGACAATGTTGTTTCAAGTCACTCATTAATGCTTTAACGCAATGCTGCTCGTCATCTATAATAATGGATCGTATCATGGTTATTCTTCTTTAATAGTAATGACAACTGTAGTTCCCAGCGATTTGTCAATCTCATTTTTTTTATCAATGATATCCAGCTTCGCCTTCCTTTGCTGCAACAGGTTATTTAACTCTATTCTTGATTGGGTAAGGTTAACTCCTTTGGATTGATGACCGATCTTAGCTTCAGTTTTATTTTGTAGCGATGCTTCTCTGCCAATTCCATTATCATCAATAATTATTTCTACGGCGTCTGACCTTTGTTTTACCGTCAATTCAATATTGCCGTTTGCCCCTTTAGGCACAATGCCATGCCAGATAGCATTTTCAATAAAGGGTTGAATAATCAATGCGGGAACCTGAATTGATTTCAAATCTATATTTTCGTCAATAGCAACCGCATAAGAAAACTTTGCATCAAAACGCATTGCCTCCAGTCGCAGATATAATTTACAGGTCTCAATTTCATCATACAGGCTGATCTCTTTTTTATCAGCATTATTGAAAAGGGTTCTGATCAATTTTGAGAAAGTGGTAAGATAGTTAACAGATTTTTCTTCTTCATGTTGCTGGATCAAAGATTTGATGGAGTTCATACAATTGAAAATAAAATGTGGGTTCATCTGGGCACGTAGCGCTTTGGCTTCCAGTTCTAAGAGATCCTTTTCATGTTTCGCTTTTTCCTGTTCTTTTTTTCGAACCGAAGCAACCCGGTATCGAATAATGAAAAATAAGATAGTACCTGTTGCGATGATATATAAAAAAATAAACCCCTTGCTACGCCACAGTGGCGGCAAAACCTTAAAAGAGTATTCCACCGGCTCACTCCAGATCCCATCCGGGCTCTGTGCCTTTACTTTGAATGTGTAATTGCCTTCATAAATATTACCAAATGTGGCAGACGTCTGAGTGGTGACCGGGCTCCATTCCTGATCATAATTTTCGAGTATATATTGGTACCGAACCTGGCCTGGTCTGGCTGGTTCTATGGCAGCAAAATCAAAAACTACAGTATTATATTTATAGGGTAAAACGAGATGTACAGGGAGAGGATTGAACGGAGTTATACTATCAAATGCTATACCCTTGAATTTCTTTTGCATACTGTCCCGGATATTCTCATCCTGGGCTTTCCCATAAATGATTGCTTCCTCAGCGAGTATCGAATTGACTAATTTCTGATGTTGAGCACTATCATTAATTTTTACATTTTTTGCAGCTAACAAGTTATACCATCCTATCGGTTGATTATTCGCTTTTAATTGCTTGATCTGCACTACAGGCGGATTGATATTCTTATGGATTGCCCTGTAATCAAATTTTATAAGCTTCTGGCCTGTTCCTACCCAGATGTATCCTTTACTGTCAACCAGCATGCTTTCGGCATTGATATCTTTAATCGGGTATCCTGCCTTCCAATGGTAATACTCAATTTGGTCTTTCTCAATTTTTTTCTGGGTTGGCGAAAGTCCATTTTTTATGACTGTAAGTCCCAGATTGGTTCCAATGATAATATTTCCCATACTGTCTTCTACAACATCATATGCAGCATCGTCTGACAATCCATCCTTGGCTGAAAAATTTTCGAATAGCTGATCACCCGCCTTGAGCTCTGCTCCATCTTCTATTTGCTGAACGATCTCCTTATGCATGATACTGATTCCACCATCCCCGGTACCGATCCATATATTTCCATTTCTATCTTTAATTAGTGTAAAGACAAAATCATCTACCAGGCCTTGCTCAGTATTAAAATTGATAAATGATCTGCCATTAAAGTAGCTGATGCCGCCACCATGAAGCCCGATCCAGAAACAACCTTTGTCATTTTCCAAAATGACTCTCACGTCATTTCCCGGAAGACCTTGTATGGTACTGTAATTTCTAAAAACTTTTCCATCAAACTTTGAAAGGCCTCCATCTTCTAAGGCAAACCACATATTTCCTAATCGATCTTCAATGATATGACTGATATTATTACCTGGTAATCCATGCCTGGTAGTATAATTTGTAAATGACTTACCGTTAAAATAAGAAACGCCTGTCCGGGTGCCAATCCAAAGGCCTCTTTTACTGTCCTCGTATATACAGCGACCGTTTGCATTATATAACCCTTGTGCATGGGTTAAATGGGTAATCCTATTCCCGTCATATTTACAAACACCTTGAGCATCTGTGCAGAACCAAAGGTTTTTATCTGAGTCTTCCATAATTCCCCAAATCTTGTTGTCTGAAAGTCCCTGGTTAGTTGTAAAACTGGTTATCGAGTTCCCGGTATAGCAACTCACTCCCTGGCCATAAGTACCAAACCACAGGTTCCCGGATTTGTCTTTAACGATAGAACGAATGACGTTAAGTGCAAGTCCCTGGTTTGAATTAATGTTTAAAAAAGATCTTCCGTCGTAACGGACAACCCCATCGCCATATGTTCCAAACCAAATATTTCCTTCATCATCCTGGACTATACTATGAACACTATACCGATCTGATCCAACTTCCCGGGTTATATTAAAAAATGATTTGCCATTAAATTGTGAAACTCCGCGTCCACCCCCAAACCATAAATTTCCATTTCTATCTTCAAGCATACTCACAATTCGATTATCGACCAACCCGTCTGCTTTAGTATAATTTGTAAACTCTTTTCCATCAAATTTAGATACGCCATTGTCATTGGTACCAAACCACAAATTGCCGTTTTTATCCTGCAGGCTACATATTACATTATTACTTGTGAGCCCATCCTTAGTTGTAAAATTCTTAAAAACACTTCCATCGAAAGAACTAATGCCTCCTGAGGTACTAAACCATATATTTTTTTCTTTATCGATGGTAACACTTTCCACATAATTACTTGCAAGTCCCTGCGCAGTCGTAAAGTTTGTAAAAGATTTTCCGTCATATTTGGATACACCGGCACCGGAAGTACCCAGCCAAATATTATTTTCGTCATCTTCACCAATACAATGTATATCGTTTTTACCTATGTTCTGTGACGTAGAGAATGTCACAGAAGAACTGCCATCGTAACGTGTTACACCGCCGCCATGTGTACCAAACCAGAGAACACCTTTTTTATCACAATAACTGCTCATAATACTATTAATGGCCAGCCCGTTTTCAGCATTATAATTAGGCATCGTAATGAAGAAATCGGATGTCTTAATAGTAGCAGGCCCAAGTTTTACCGAATAGGGACCTTTTAAAGTGTTATAAACGTGAACTACACTGTCTTTGACCGGCATGACTGCATAATAAGGAGGAAAGCACGTATCTAATCGGACCACGGCAGGTGCGCCCCCGGTAATAATCACGGGACGTTTTATTGCTTGCTTTTTTGCCAAACTGTTTTTTTCATGTGGTTTTTGATCAAAACAGGAGGCCAGGTTTAAAATCAAATAAACAAAACCCAGTTGCAGGAACAAGGGCTTAAATATAAAAACTGATTTCATCTCTTATGATTATAAACTTGTTTGCCAATTCATATGCCGATGACAATAAATTTAGATGGGTAACCGCGTACTATTATGTCCTTCCCCTTTATTGATAGATGCATTACACTTACTCTTCTTTTATCTTAATAGCAACTGTCGTTCCTCTTGAAATGCCTTGCTCATCTTTCTTATCGATGACTTCCAGTTCTGCCTGCCGTTGCTGCAGCAGGTTATTCAACTCTAGTCTTGATTGAGTAAGATTCACTCCCCTGGACTGATGGGCCAAACTACTGGCAGACTTATTTTGTTGCGACGCTTCCCTGCCAATGCCGTTATCATCAATAATGATTTCAATGACGGAAGCTTTCTTCACCACATCCACCGAAATATGCCCACCACTTCCACGTGGCACGATGCCATGCCAGATCGCGTTTTCAATAAAAGGTTGGATGATGAGGGCGGGAACCTGTACAGATTTCAGATCAATATTCTCATCGACATTTACTGCATAAGAAAACTTTGCATCGAACCGCATCGATTCTAACTGAAGGTAATACTTGCAGGTCTCAATTTCATCAAACAAACTTATTGCCTTTTTATCTGCATTGTTGAAAAGCGTACGGATCAGTTTGGAAAAAGTAGTGAGATAAGTTACCGATTTGGATTTTTCATCCTCCTGTATCAGCGACTTGATGGAATTAAGGCAATTGAAAATAAAATGAGGATTCATTTGGGCACGAAGGGCTTTGGCTTCGAGTTCAAGAAGATCCTTTTCATGTTTAGCTTTTAATCTTTCAGACCTGCGAACCGAAGTCACTCTGAATTTTACAATTGAATAAATAAGTAATGCAAGGCCAGCTGTTACCAATAACCAAAACCACCAGGTTTTCCAAAAGGGCGGGTCAATTATGATGGTTAATGTTGCCTCATCTTTTAACCAGGGACCACTTCCTTTTTTGGCCCTAACGCGGAATCTATATTTGCCGGGACTAAGATTATCAAAGCGAGCCATATTTATTCTTTCATCCAGCATAGAAAAGGCAACATCGAACCACTGATCGCTTCTTCCCTCTAGTTTCCACGCAAAGGTGATCGTGTCAGAGGAATTGAATCCTCTCATAGCATATAAAATATCAATTTTATTCTCATAATAACTGAGATGAATTGTCTTAAGCGAATCCAGCCTGCTTAAATAATTCATTTTTTCGCCATAAGGCACTCCCTGTATCATAATTTCTCTTATAAAAGGAGCTGAAGGATAGTTCTTTTGTGTTGGCGAGCTTTTCAAAAAATTATGGCTCACATAAATATTCTTGTCTTTGAGCAGGGCAGTAATATTTCCATTACCCCTTTTGATATTTATCGTGCCGGTTTTGGATGACCCGAATGAAGTATCATTGATAAATTCGTAATTGTTGGTCTCAGTATTGAAAATTGCGGGCAGGGAGTCACTTGCAGCAACGAGTAACTCCTTATCAGATATCCGTATAAAGTTTTGAACAGGGCTCGTTGACAATTCAATCGTTTTGTAAGGATAGTATTGAACAGATTTTGAAAATTCGCTGTAATAGCCCATACCATTTTCCAGCGTACTAAACCAAACAGCAAGTGGCCGGCTTTCAATGGCAGTTATGGTTACTTGGTTTGATTTTAAGTCCTGGAAAATATTAAAAGAAGCACCAGTCTTTTTTTCAAATTCATAAATCCCATGATTGGTACCAATATAAATTGCATTGTCATCGCCGGAGTTAGGCGCAAAACAAAAAATCATTACATTTTTACCAAGCGTGAATCGCTGAATTTTTTTGGCACCCCGGGTGACAACGATATTACTATCCTTATCAAATTCACTTTTAAAACTTACATTTTTTGTTTTGGGATCAAACACCTGCGTGGCGTCCTTGATGATGTACAAGCTATCTGCTGCGGCAACAAAAAGATCCCCGTCCCGGTCAATCCATATTTTCCTGATATCAATATTATTCGGAAAGTTAAAAGGCGGCATGCCAAAGCCCAGTCCCACATTATAGTCTATCCACCCAAAATTATTATTATCGGATACCATGTAAATAATCTGGCCCGGACCTTCTGCTATAGCTTTGAAACCCGTATGCAGGTAATAGGCGTCTTTAAAAATACTTGATCCCGGCCAGGATGTTCGCGGATTGCCATTCTCATCGTCCAGGGTTCCGGACGGGTAACTAAAATTCAATTGCCTGTCACGGATCTCAGCAAAACCAATAGATCCAATTATCAACATATCACCCCGTGAGGTAGTGAGAATATCTTTAAGAATTATGGGCTTACCCGATTTATAAAATTGCTCAAAAGATAATTTCTCAAATTGCTGAGCTGAAGCCGATGAGAGCGACACATACAGACTGAATAAAACTTTGACTAGTCTAACCATCAAAGGCTTGTTTATTCCTCTGAAGTTACAAACTCCCCTCACCAATTTACAAACTCTTTGGCAGTTGCACCCTCCCAATTGATAATTGTACTGGGATAAACGACAACTTTATCTAACTAAAATTCTTTAAAGTTATCAATCCATGTGGGACAATTGCAAAGTCCCGGTTCGAATACGCCATTGTTGAAAATAGTTTAGCTGAAGCATAGTCAAAATGACTCAGGTCACCACCTCTTCACCAAACTTAAAGATCATGAAAAAGCTCTGCTGTTGTTGTTCAATAGGTACCGGCATCCATTCTGTCGGAGAAGTAAAGGAACATAAGCATCTGTATCAAAAGCAACTTGCTCAAACGATCCCACATTTATTGGGAGAGAACTTTATACCTGCCTTTCACGGGCACTACTCGCCCCCTTTATGTTGATTTATTCATTAATAAAAAGGATTGAGGCTGCACATGCCCGAAATATAATTGAATCATCTGTTCTAATCCTAAAACAAATAGTATGAAAAAGATAATGATTATCGTAACAGTAAGTTTGTTTTTATCAAACATTACCTATGCCCAGGGACCCAGGCTTGGTTTTACCGGCGGCACTACTTTCTCCAACTTTAAAGGAAAAGCGTCCGGCAACTCCACAACCGGCAATATCAAAACAGGTCTTACTCTTGGGATGATAGTTAATGTACCGGTTGGAAAAAAATTCGCTATTCAACCCGGCATACACTGGGTACAGAAAGGAACAAAAGATAAAGAAACAGTCGGCAATGTCTCTTACAAAACAACTCTTTCCAACAACTATATGGAAATACGCGGAGACCTCCTTTATTACTATTCAAAATTTTTTATAGGAGCCGGGCCTTCTGTTGCTTTAGCCATGGCGGGAAAATGGAAGACCGAATCGGGTGGCCAAAAAAAAACGGAAGACGTTATGTTTGGCAACAAAGAGAAAGATGATATGAGGGAGCTTGACTTTGGCCTTGATATACTTGCGGGGTATCAGTTACCTGGTGGCGTCGTCTTTTCAGTAACCTTCAACCAGGGATTGAACAATCTTGTAACAAGAAACACTGACAACACTGAACTGAAGAGTTACTACTTCGGTATCAGGTTGGGATACCTGATAAAAGCAAGAAATTATTGAATCGTATTCCTGTCAAAAGGATTTGCCAACCATAAACAACAATATAACTGCTAATTCAAAAAGGCTAATTATCAAATGTTCGATCCATCGGGCTACATAGAGGGTTAGCTTTCCAAATGAACACTGAACACACTCTAACAAAATCAGGCCGCGATATGGAAAGCCCGGAAAACATCATTTTATTCATTAACCATTAAATAAATTGTATGAGAAAGAAATTCTTGCCTGCTGCTAAAATTATCAAGCTTGCAGTGTTGCTCTATGTCGCTTTCCCAATTGCTGTTAAGGGCCAGGGATTTTCACCGGCCACCACTACCCGGCTTCAATTTGTCATTGACAGCTTTCAAAATAATCCGGCTAATCCCTATATCGGTGGTATGTCGGCTGCCATAAAAGTTGATGGACTTGCTTTCTGGCAGGGTGCAACAGGCCATGCAGCACGGAATGTTGACGCACAAAATAACCTGTTACCAGGTGGTACTCCTTTTACGACAAATGTCCTTTCACGAATGTATAGCGTTACCAAAACGTTTACGGCAACGTTGGTATTGGAACTTGCAAAAGAACATGTATTTCATTTAGATGATCCTGTCAGTAATTTTCTGCCGCTGAACCTGATTAATCCTGCGCTGAATGGCGGAGTTACGATCCGACAGTTGTTGGCACACGAAAGCGGATATTCAGAATATACTGATGAACTGCAATTGCAGATCGCTGTGGCTTTTCAACCCACTCATTCATGGACGGCTTTCGAAATATTGAGCTTCGTTCACCAGGTCAATACTCCCGGCACAGAACGTAAATATTCCAGCACCAACTACATAACCTTAGGCGCTATCATTGAAACAGTCACTCACAAAACCATTCAACAATATTTCAGGCAAAGGTATTTTACACCCCTTCACCTGAGATCTATGTTTCTTGCAGTAAGAGAACCATTATGGAATGGAGCCACCTTAGCTTCACCGCATGACAACCTCAGTGGATTCAATCCCATATTTCAACTAACCGGCCAGCCTACTTTTCCGGATGCCATTACGAACGTTTCGGCATTCCCTTTTACGGCTGTTGCATCAGCTGCTTTTACCGGTGGCGGTATCGTTACTAATGTAGCTGATATGGCAGAATGGGGAAATGCACTCTATGGCGCAAGGGCCACCAACAAGTCGATTGTAAAAATGATGATGCAATCTATCTCCTCTACTCCTGATGAGGATGGAGACTATCTTGGATATGGTATCATCAGGAGCACTAAGATCAGCGCAACCGATGTTTTTGTCGGGCATGATGGGAATGGGCCCGGATATCGCTCCGTTATGTTTTATCAACCCGACCGAAAAATGACCATCGCTATTCTGACCAATTATCGCGGTGCAAAATTGTATGATGTAGCCAAAGCATTGTTTGAATCATTACCTGATTTTACCTGTGGCAAAAAAAGAGGAGGCCATCATGGCGATGATGAAGATGATGACGACGACAAAAACAAAAAAGAAGACAAAGTATTGATCTGTTTTAACGGCAATACCATTTGTGTCGATCGCGATGCGGCCGCCAATCATATCAGGCGGGGTGCTTATCTCGGCAGTTGTGAACGTCGTCACCATCACATGGATAATAAAGTAGAAGAAATGAGTGGATCAAAAACCACATCAGCTATGGAAAGGATAAAACCAGATGCTGAATCTTTTCCAATGAATGTTTCACCCAATCCGTTTAACGATCATATCACTGTTACATTCAAAACAACAACTTCCGGAAAAATTAGTCTTACCCTGTTTGATATAAATGGCAAACCAGTAGTTACTACAATTAACGGCTTCGCAGAAAAAGGAGTCTTGCAAAAAATCGAATTCAAAACTGCTAACCTTTCACCGGGGACCTATATTACCCGGTTGCAAGCAGGCAACGGGGTTAGTCAGCAGAAAATCGTTTTGATCCGGTAGGTCCAAAGTGCAGGAATCCAATGAGGAAGAATAGTCACTACACCAAAATAAGTTATCTATTAAAAAATCATTGATCATGAAAAAGTTTGTTTTTGTATCATTATTGCTTGCAATGTCTGCTGCATCATATAGCCAGGACGTTGACGCTCCGGAAATATTAACCAAGGCAGATTATTTGAAAAAAAGCAGCGGGCAGCGTACCGCAGGTGCTATATTATTAATCACCGGGTCAACCTTAAATATAATTGCTACCCTATCAGTCATCACCCAAACAGCAGATGAAATTGGCCGCGGTATTGGTGGTATTATAGATCCTTCCAATCCACCGCCACCGCCAAAAAACAACAAGGCAGTTAATGGCGTCCTTTTTTTTACCGGCACTGTGGCTATCATTTCCGGCATCTCATTGCTCGTTGCCGCGGGTAAGAATAAAAGAAAAGCGGCTTCAGTTTCTTTTAAGAATGAAAAGAGCCTGCAGTTTCAAAACAATGCACTTGTTTACCAGCATGTTCCTTCGCTATCGTTAAAGATCAATTTCTGATTACGACTATCCCATAAAATAAAGTGGCTGGCTACCTTTTAAAGTAACCGGCCACTTCTATACTGTAGCAGATAATAAAATTACCGAACTACACTTCCAAATACTTTCTTCAATATATCTGTAGCTCTGGCTGCCGGATTAGCCCTGATATTGGCTTCTTCTTTTGCTACCTGGTCAAATAATGCATCTACAGCCTTACCCACAACATAAGAGGTGAGATCAGGATTGATCTTTGTGAACGTGGTAGGAAAATTATTGTAAGTAGTTACTATATCTGTATAATATTTTGTAGCATTTACCTTATCCAGGGATGACTTTACGGATGGTGTAAAGGCAGCGATTAATCTGGCAGTTGTTTTTTGCCTGAAATAAGTGGTAGCTGCATCATCAGATCCTTTTACAATATTGATAGCATCTGTTAAGGTCATTTCTTTGATGGCATCTACAAAAATGGGTTTGGCGTATCCAACGGCATCTTCTGCGCCACGATTTATTTGCAGGATAGCTTTATCTACTTGTTTACCGAGGCCAAGGTCACGCAGGGTATTTTCTATTTTCTTTGCATCCGGGGGAAGAAGAAGTTTATAGGCCGCGTTACCAAAAAAGCCATCGGTTTTGTTCAGGTTGAAGACAGCCGTGGTAACTCCCTGGGCAAGGGCTTCTTTAATACCCTGGCCGGCTTCCGCTTCAGTAATGCCGCCCTGGCCGGCCGGCAGATTCTTAATTACATCACAGCCTGATAAAATAAATGCAAACAGAAAAGCACAAAATGTCTTTTTCATTTACATCATTATTTACCACCAAAAACTTTCTTTAATATATCTGTAGCTCTTGCAGCAGGATTAGCCCTGATATTGGCTTCTTCTTTTGCTACCTGGTCAAACAATGCATCTACTGCTTTACCCACGACGAAAGAAGTAAGATCCGGGTTTACCTTATTAAAAGTAGTGGGAAGCTTATTATAGGTATTTACCAGATCACCATAATATTTTGTAGCGCTTACTTTATCCAATGAAGACTGAACAGAAGGTTTGAAAGCAGCGACTAATTTCTCAGTTGTTTTTTGTTTGAAATACTGAGTAGCGGCATCTTTATTTCCCCTGACAATATTCAATGCATCTGTCAGCGTCATTTGTTTGATTGCATCAACAAAGATTGGTTTTGCAAAGGCAACAGCATCTTCCGCGCCGCGGTTAATTGACAGTATTGCCTTGTCCACCTGGTCATTCATTCCCATCTTACGAAGAGAAGTTTCGATTTTTTTAGCATCAGGCGGTAACAACATTTTGTATACCTCGCTGCCAAAAAAACCATCTGTCTTATTGAGATTCAAAACAGCATTGGTGACTCCCTGTGTCAATGCTTCTTTAATACCCTGCCCGGCTTCATTTTCCGTAAGGCTTGAAGCGGAGTTGTTCTTGGTTAATATCTTCGGAAGCTTGAGCTGCGAAAATGCGGTTGTGGAAGAAAGCAAAAGAAATGCTAAGGATGCGGCAAAAATGGTTTTCATTATTTATTAGTTTAAAGACGGGGCCAAATTACCTGTAAGCAATTAATAAAACAACAGGCCCCGGCCAATTTGACGATACTTTAAGCCTTTTGGTTCGCAGGAAGGGAAAAAATCCTCCTGCCTAACAGGATTTTTACTTATTCACCTGCTTTTCCGGAAGTTAATGTCTCCTAACCGCAGTTCTTGCCGTATAAACAAGTAGCTATGGAAAGAGCCTCTTATTTTGTAAGTTAGTGACCCCTTATGACCCTAAAGAAATATATTCTTTACTTTATTATAGCTGTAGCCAATACTTTCTTATTTCCAGTCATTCCGCTTTATCATTTTTTCATTTTGCCTCTTATGATCATGATATGGGCTTGCATTTGTTTAGCTGTTGTTGCGATCGATGTAGCTGATAAAACAAGGCTATGGCAAGGGGCATTTTATTGTTTGGGGCTTGGAATTTTAAGCTACGCCCTGGGATTTTATCTGTTCTACCATAGATAACCGGTAAATTTCAACCACGGCATTCCTGCTAACCTAATTTGAAAATCCAATCAGTATAACAAGTACCTTTGCGGCAATTTTGAAAATCTATTCATGAGCAACCCACATTTGTCAGAACAGGAACTATTGCGGAGAGAGAAATTAAACGAGCTTGTAATCATGGGCATCGAACCTTACCCTGCTCCCTTATATCCCGTCAACAGTAATTCGGCATTTATTAAAGAAAATTTTACTGCTGAAAAGAAAGAAGAATTTGCAGATGTATGCGTTGCCGGCCGCATCATGAGTGTTCGTGATATGGGAAAGGCGAACTTTGCAGTGATACAGGATGCGTATGGGAAGATCCAACTCTACCTGCGCCGCGATGATATATGTCCGGGTGAAGACAAAACATTATATGATATCGTCTGGAAAAAATTGCTGGATATTGGTGATATCATTGGTGTGAAAGGCTATGCCTTCATTACTAAAACAGGTGAAACATCTATCCATGTAAAAGAGATTGTGCTGTTGAGTAAATCGCTGCGACCATTGCCGATCGTAAAGGAAGCGGAAGGTCAAACTTTTGATGCTGTTACCGATCCTGAATTCAAATACCGTCAACGTTACGCTGATCTGATTATCAACCCGGCAGTAAAAGAAACTTTTGTAAAAAGAACAAAGCTCATCAATTCGATCCGGGAATTTTTAAATGATCGCAATGCGCTGGAAGTAGACACCCCTGTGTTGCAAAGCATTCCCGGCGGAGCGGCTGCCCGTCCATTTATTACTCACCATAATGCATTGGATGTTCCATTTTATTTACGCATCGCCAATGAACTTTATTTAAAGAGGCTGATCGTCGGCGGATTTGATTGGGTATATGAGTTCAGCCGCAACTTCCGTAACGAAGGCATGGACAGAACCCATAATCCTGAATTCACGATCCTGGAATTCTACGTGGCCTATAAAGATTATTTGTGGATGATGGAAACGACGGAGCAATTATTGGAAAAGGCTGCAACGGATGTTACCGGCAGTACCGAAATACAGGTGGGTGATAAAAAGATCTCCTTCAAAGCTCCTTTTAAACGCATTGCTATTTATGATGCAATAAAAGAACATACGGGTTTTGATGTAAGTCGTATGAACGAGGGTCAACTCCGTTCTGTGTGTAAGCAATTGCATATACCAGCCGACGATAAAATGGGCAAGGGCAAACTGATCGATGAACTGTTCGGCGCAAAATGCGAACACCATTATACCCAACCGACATTTATTATCGATTACCCGGTTGAAATGAGCCCGCTGACCAAGAAACATCGCGATAAACAGGGACTGGTTGAAAGATTTGAACTATTGATCAATGGCAAAGAGATCGCCAATGCCTATAGTGAGCTGAATGATCCCATCGATCAGCGGGAACGATTTGAAGAGCAGGTAAGACTAATGCAACGCGGTGATGAAGAGGCTATGTTCATTGATCATGATTTTTTGCGTTCGCTGGAATATGGCATGCCGCCTTGTTCGGGTATTGGTATTGGTATCGACAGGTTGTGTATGTTATTGACCAATCATGTATCGATACAGGATGTATTGTTCTTTCCTCAAATGCGTCCGGAAAATTTAAGCCAGTAATAATAAATTTACAGTAATCAAACAACGTTCATGAAAGTTGTCGGGTTCTCTTTTATAAGAAATGCAGTAAAGTTTCAATACCCGATCGTTGAAGCGATAAAATCTATACTGCCTATCTGTGATGAAGTGATAGTAGCCGTTGGCAAATCAGAAGATAATACACGAGAACTGGTGGCGGCTATTGGTCCCAAAGTAAAGATCATTGATACGACATGGGATGAAAACAGCCGTAAAGATGGTCGTGTACTGGCAGAAGAAACCGATAAAGCATTCAAGGCAATCAGCGCAGATGCAGACTGGTGTGTGTATATCCAGGGCGATGAAGTAATGCATGAAGATGGTCATGCCGAAGTAGTGGATGCAATGACAAAATGGAAGGACCACAAAGAGGTTGATGGTTTGCTTTTTAATTATATGCATTTTTTCGGTTCTTATGAATACGTAGGCGCCGAAGGGCATTGGTACCGCCATGAAATAAGAGTGGTACGAAATGATAAAAGCATCTGGTCATACCGGGATGCACAGGGTTTTAGAAAAGGAAAGAATGAAAAGTTGCGGGTAAAACAGTTGAAAGCCTATATCTATCATTACGGGTGGGTGCAAACGCCAAAGACGATGGAAGCAAAGTTTTTGGTCAAAGACAAGATCTATCACAACAATCCGAAGGATGAAGATAATTTTGTTGTGCGTGAAGAGTTGCCTTATCTATTGGTAAAAGCTTTGCATAAATTCAAAGGCACGCATCCGAAGGTGATGGAAGAACGGGTAAAAAACATCACCTGGAAGTTTGAGTTTGATGTTTCAAAGAACAGGTATAAATTAAAGGACCGATTTAAATCCATTGTAGAAAAGATAACGGGCAGCCGGCCTTTTGAATATAAGAATTATAAGATTATTTAACCGGTCTGGCCAATTCTAAATTAGTTAACGTTTTTAAGTAGTATTGGCCTGCCCGGTTTATCGCCTTCAAACCACCAACATGAAAGCATTTATTCCCACCAAACTGGCAGAAGTGATTTTTGCATTGATCATTGCTTATTTTGGATATTGGCATTTTACCCATGCCGATACAATGGGCCAGGCAGTTCCCCGTTTTATTCCGGGTCCCGGTAGTTTATGGATCTATATTACCGGGGCTGTTTTTATTGTAGCAGCTGTCGGCATATTAGCTGATCTTAAAAAAGTATTGGCTTGTTATTTACTGGCAGCTATGTTATTACTCTTTGCATTTTCCGTTCATTGGCATGATCATATGAGCGCATTGAAAGATGCGGCGCTGGCGATGTGTGCTTTGATCATTGCGAGCGGGAAGAAATAATTTTCCTGAGCCCCTTGCCTGTTCCTGATTGATCCTGGCCTCCCGGCGATAATAACCTTTTAGAAAAGAGAATGCTATATGCTTATTGGATCAGGTTTTTCAACCCGCTGAAAAATCTATCGAACAATTTTCTGTTCGCTGTTATAATTTCGGCCCGTGCCATGAGCCCTTCATTAAAAAAAATTGTCTTTTTATTGTTTGTCACCAATCCATTGGGCAATGAAACTTTGGCGAGATAGCCGCTGTCAACAGGAATGTTTTTTATATGCTCAATTCTTCCTTTCACGCTGCCAAACTCCTGCGAAGGATAACTTGGAAATTTTAATAAGACCTCCTGGCCCGGCTTTATTTTTCCAAAGTTGGTTTGGGGTATCAGCATTTCCACATAATAGTGACTTGATTCGTTTGTAATAAAACCAATCACCTGGTTGGCTTGTAATTGTTGATTCTCTTCAAGAAAAGTGGCATAAACCAATCGTCCCTTTATGGGTGCAGTAAGCAGGAATTTTTGTTTCCAGTCTTTAATAATGTTTATATAGGTATTGAGTGATTGGGTAAACAAAGCCCGTTGCTGTTCAACCTGGTTATCGAGGTCCATTATTTGTTTTTGCAGTTCATTTTGCTGCCTTTGGTTACTTATGATCGAAGCCGTGATCTGGGGAATGCTCATTTTCTTGTTTATTAATTGACTTTTTTGGCTGCGGTATTCAATATCATTGATCAGCGTCTCATTATGTAAAGTATCATGGAGATTATAGTTTTGAACGGCCAGCGCTAAATCCTGCTGCTGCAGATCCTTCTGCTGGTCCAGCGTTTGGAGCATTCTTTTCACATTCTCCAGGTCATGTTTCAACATTTGTTTTTTGGCGACATAAAAACCTGAATCCAGGTATTCAAGAAAAGTAAGATAGGCTTGCATAAATGCCTGGTGAGAAGCCTGTAGTTCGCCGAGGTGGGCAAAAGAACGGTCCGTTGCTTTCCAGAATGCAGGAATTTCTTCAATACGATCGCTGTCAGTGAGATTCTTAACTATATCCAACACGGCAGAGAGCTTTAGCACTTCCTCGTGGCTGGCTGTACTTTCAATGTAACCGATAATTTCATCTTGCTGTATTTCTGTGTCGTCTGCCTTAAATAATTTAACCAGGCGACCGCTATTTTTTGTGATAACCGCTTTGGGAGGATTAATAGAATTAATTCTTGCTGTTGCCTGGACTATATCAGGATATTGAATGAACCAACTGCCTGCTACTAATCCAACTAAAATCGAAAAAAACAATAAAACTCCCCATCGTATCAGCCATCCCGGCCGATGACTGATAAAGTCCCTCAGTCCTTCGCTTCTAAATGATTTATCAATTTGTTCAGGCATCGGTATAGATTTAATTACCCAATTCCAATTGGTTCTTTACTAATTTGAAATACTCACCCCGTTTAAAAGCCAAATCTTCATGCGTGCCTTGTTCGACTATCACACCATCATGAAGTACAATAATATTATCGGCATTCCTGACCGTACTTAGCCGGTGAGCTACCACCACTACCGTTTTGTTTTTGAAAAACTCTCCCAGGTTTTCCATTATCGCCATTTCATTGTTAGCATCTAATGAATTGGTAGCTTCATCAAAAAAAAGATATTCCGGATTTTTATAGATGGCTCTTGCGATTAATATCCGTTGCTTTTGCCCGGAACTAATACCATTTCCTTCTGCCCCGATCTTTGTATTGAAACCCAGCGGCAAGCTTTCTATGAATGAAAGTATGTTCGCCAACCTGCACGCTTGAACCAGTCTTTTATAATCCGGCATGTCGTCGGCTACCGTAATATTCTTAGCTATGTTATCATTAAAAATATAACCATCCTGCATCACACTTCCGCACTGTCTGCGCCAGAACCGGGGACCGATATTTTTTAAGGCAGATTCGCCAACTTTTATTTCTCCCTGGTAATTTTCATAGAACTTCAAAAGCAATTTCAGCAAGGTGGTTTTGCCACTCCCGCTCATGCCAACGATCGCAGTTACTTTTCCTTCGGGAATTTTCAGGTGAATGTTCTTTAACACAGGTTCATTGCCCGCACCGGGGTAAGTATAGGAAAGATCACGAACCAGGATCGTTTTATTATGCGGCAAATGGGTAATGAACACCTGGTCCCTGGGTTCTTCTTCTTCCAACTGATGAATTTCGTTCAATCGTTCAAGAGATATCTTGGCATCCTGGGCGGATTGCACAAAACCTATCAGTTGTTCAACGGGACTGTTCAACTGGCCAATAATATATTGTATGGCGATCATTGCACCCAATGTAAGCTGACCGTCTAATACAGCTTTTGCAACAAAAAAAGTAATCAGGATATTTTTTCCTTCATTAATAAAAAATACACCGGCTTGCTGATATTGGCTCAGCGAAAGACCTTTGAATCCCAATTTGAATTGTTGTGCCTGCAGGTTTTCCCATTCCCAGCGTTTTGATTGTTCAGCATTGTTCAGTTTTATTTCCTGCATGCCATAGATCAATTGCATGGTCGCCGTATTTTCTTTACTGGCAATAGAAAACCGTTTGAAGTCTATTTGCCTCCTGAATTTCAAAAAGAATCTTATCCAGAAAAAATACAGGATACTGCCGGTAACAAAAATGAAAAAGATTGTTTTGTTGTATAACAAAAGAACTATTGAGAACAGCATAATATTGACTAAAGAAAAAAGAACATTGAGTGTTGAACCGGTCAAAAAACTCTCGACCCGGCGATGATCGCCAAGGCGCTGAATAATATCTCCCGTCATCTTAGTATCAAAAAAACTGATCGGAAGTTTCATCAGCTTTATCCAGAAATCAGATAAAATAGAAGCATTGATATGTGTACTGATAAACAACAACAACCTGCTTCGGATAAACTCTACCACCATGCGACTGAAGAGCAATACCAACTGGGCGATCAATACCAAATAAATAAAGGGAAGGTTACCGGTATTAACTCCGTTGTCGACGATACTTTGAGTTAAGAAAGGAAAGATCAGTTGCAGTAAGCTGGCTATTCCCATCGCTAAGAAGACCTGCGTGATATAATGTTTGTGTTTGGTCAGGTATTTAAATAACATGCTCCACCCAAGGCCTTTATTATCCCCTGTTTGATGAGCCATGTCTCCTTCCTGCTCATAAAAAACCGGCGTGGGTGTTAATAATAAAGCTACACCCAGCCCCTCCCCGGTTCCTTCGGCCCTGGTGCTTATCCAATGTTTGCAAAATTCTTCAGTGGTACAGGTTATGATATCCCGGGCCGGATCAGCTATCCTCAGTTTTCTTTTATTGATCCTTTTGATGACAACGACAAAATGATTTTGTTCCCAATGAATTATCGCCGGCAACTTTACTTCTTTAATGAGTTCAGCATATGTAAGCGTAACACCTTTTGCATTAAAGCCAATTTTTTCTGCCGCTTCAGCTACACCCAGTAATGAAACGCCTTCTTTGCTTAACTGTGCTTCATTCCGTAAATTCTCAAAGCTGAAATTCCTGCCATAATATTTTGCCACCATGCGCAGGCATGCAGGGCCGCAATCCATTACACCAGGTTGTTTATAGAAAGGAAAAGGCTTCATTGAGGGATTTGAGTTGTGCTGGTTTTAATTATGATGAACTATGACGGAAAGACCGGCGGTTCAAGTCTATTTTTTAAATAACATTTTTTCAATCCTCTTGTGCAATTCATTACTTCCAGGGTCAGGAGCATGCGCATCTTCCAATGTTCCATCCCGCCTGAACAGGAGATATCTGGGAATATCTTCAACCTTTAAATTTTTCAGGTATCCTGAAGTCGACGGATTCACTACCAGATAATTTTCCGGATAAGTATTTAGTTTTTCAAATGCTGAGGCTTTTTGCCAGGCATCGAAACTCCTGTCTATAGATAAATAAACAAAGGAGATTTCTTTTCCTTTATATTTTTCCCTGAGCAGTTTTGATTCGGGCATCGCTTCGCGGCAGGGGATACACCAGCTTGCCCAAAAGTCAACATAGATGAGTTTGCTTTTGCTCTTTGAAAGTAAGGCTGCAAAAGTTAGTTTTTCTTTCTTACCGTTGATTAAATATAGTGAGTCTCTCAGGAGTCGCAGATCATCAAAATCGATAAAATATTGCTTGTAAATTTCGTTCGTTAAATAAGATGATGATACTGTCTTAAAGAATTTATTTGCATAGAATTTAAAATCGGGGGTTGAAAAATTATCAGCGACCAGCGTTAAGTATTTAAGTAACAGCAAATCCTTGTATTTTCCCATAAAATAAATATGATCCTTTTCGATTTCATCATACACCTGCCTGTAATCAACTACAGAACCACTCCCGGATCGAACTCTTTTAACACGCGGGACGATCTTTTTCAGCACAAGGGCCTCCAGAAAATCCTGTAAATAACTATAGGGCAAGCCGGGTGAAAAAAATTTATTCCCGGAAATAATCTTGCGGATGGAATCTTCTGTAAGCTCATCTTGTTCGAGGTCCAATAAATTCGATAAATAATATGCCCTGTTTGAAAACATCAGGTATTGTTCATCTGAAAGAAGGGATCTGTCTTTAAGAGAGTCGAGGTAAGTCCTTTCGTTTGCAAAACACTTTTTTGCTTCGTGAAAGGCTGTTAATTTTTTATCGCCGGTAAGGAGGCTGAATTTCGGGTCGTACAAAGACAATCCAACAAAAGGGTAAGTATAAATTTCATAAGCAGAAAATTTTTTATCGTTGGAAAGGGATGATTCCCGTAGTTTTTGGGAAATGATCTTTTCAGCGCTGTCAATAGTTGAGTTTGTTAATTCTCCGTTGGGAACACTATCCTTAAATGAAATTTTTAGCGTATCCCCGGCTTTAAGTAAATAATCGGTTGAAGATATCCCCTGGAATTTGTGCTGAACAAGTACCAGGTCCCCGCTTAATTCATAGTGCAACGTATCATTGAAACTAATGCTGTCAGAACTGATATCAGTTTTATGAAAAGAATCCCAAATGACCAGTACGCCAGCTACATTATTTACAGAAATACCTTCTCCAAGTTTTACACTTTGAGGAGACGGAATAAAACCATTGAAGATTATCGTAACTGTTTTTTGGTAGTCCCGGGACTTAAAAGTGTTGCTGGCGTTATTTCCACGGCCACCCACAATAAGAGCTGAAAGAAACAAGATTTTGTATATCCCGGTAAACATATTCGGATTCGTTTATTTTTCAAACAAAGGAATAAGTACTTATTCCTAAATACTTATTCCCTTTAAATCATCAGCTCTACAACCAGCTTGCAGTAGCACAACTGGCGCAACACCAACGTCCGCCATTACCTAACAACGATTGTGCCTGCGAGTAGGTTAACCCCTGGAAGGTTGAAGTCCCATTATTATTATTGATGGTAAGAGTAACACCGGGGCTATTTGAAAAATCAAAGCTGCCCCAGCCATGTCCCGGATACCATTGCACTGCACAACCGCCACCACCACCGCCTTCTTCCTCAGGAGGATAAAGCCCTCCCATTAAATTTTTCATTTCTGTTCTTTCTAACTTTTTCATTTTAGGAAAGTTTAAGATTAATAATTACTTGTTTTTGCTTTACAGCAGGGCACAAGCATTGAGCCCTCTTTCTCGGCCAAGAAATATTTCTAATGTCTTATTTCAAATTCCAGGGCGTCGGTAAACTCCAGCCCACTATACAATTCCGGCAACCGTCTTCCATTTACAAAAATGGTAGGCGTAGCTACAATCTCGGCAGTTCTGCTCCAGGCTATATGTTTGTCGATTGCTGCATCTACCTGCTCACCATTTGTGTGATGCAACGCTTTAAATTTTTCAAGATTTAATAGATTGTACCAGTCCTTCACTGATTCAAATGGCTTTGCCCGGGCCACTTTTAGTATTTCTTTTACTGTTAAGACACGACTGTCGCTGTCATCATTCTTTTGTAAAACAAATCGTATCGCAACTGAAATCTGGCCGGGATATTTTTCATACAGCTGCTCAATTGCCTGGTGGGTTTTAGCACACGGTCTGCAATACGGGTTGCAGGCAATAACCAACTGGTATGGAGCTTCCGTGTTCCCAAAGCGAATAGCTTCATCAGCCTGGGGTAGGTGTATAAAGTCACTCTTTTGTTTCAGTAATAGCGAATTAAAGATGTTCGGGTTTCTTTTCAGGCTGGTAGCATTTATTTCACTAACAATGGATAGATGACTTTTCCGATATAATGCCTTTAGCAACTGCCATCCAAAAAATATAAATACAGCAAGAAGAAAGAATATTACTCCTTCGTTGGCCATAGACCTATTTACAAGCAGGGGGCTGTTCCAAAAAATAACGGGAACAAGTGAATTAAGCAGTAACATCGCCACGACGCCGATGCATAGCATGCACCATTGCTTAATAATTTTCCACTGGAAATAAATAGAATAAAACGGAAACAGCAGGGCCGCAAATGAAATCGTATAATAAAATTGCAGGCCAGAAAGATTGCCACCATTAACTACAAAGAATAGATACAATAAGGAGGTGGTAAAATAAATTATTCCAACATCACCCCAGGTAAGCCATGTGAAAAGCTTTGCCCCCTTTGAAAAGAGGACCGACTCACAACTGGAATGTTTGGCCATGCTGCATATTTTATGACTTACGCTGTTTGTGATGCCAGATTCTTTTTGCACAATAAGCCAGCTAAAGTACAGTCCTGCCATATTGAAAAGGAGAAGTAACAAACCTGCTACATTATTCTTCCATAGTGCTATGCCCGTAAAGAAAGATAGTAATCCAATAATCGCTGCAGTTGAAAAAAAACGAGTTTGCAATTCCTGCTTGTATTCTCTGTCGTGCTCCTGGTTGCCGTATTTTTCCCATCGATCAATCAACATGACGACCCCACTCCAGTGCTTGTCAAAATCTTTAACTTTTCTTTGAGCCGCCGGTAGATTCCTAAAAGAAAAAATTTGGCCCTTACCGACATTTAAATGAACCAGCATAGGTTTCCCGGTTTTCATCAGTTCTTGTTGGCTGGTTTGATACGCAGTACATTCAATATTTAGTTCACTGAGAGTATCCGCTACGGCTATTAATGACGGATAATCAGGGTGTGATCTCATACGCAATCGCAGGTAATTTTTTGACACCGGGATAGATTGCATTTTCAGCCATTTGATGACCTCCCTGTACATAAACACCAATTTTAAAGTGAGTTTCGAATTTGATGCATTTTTGCGGTATGATCAATTTTTCCAGTTGTAGTATTTTACTACACTTCTTCCCGCAACAGGAAGCCTGTTCTTCTAATTGTTTATATCTATATTTTTCTTTTCTTTGGAGACCATTACCATTAGCCTATCGTTATGTTCACAGGAGAAGAATTACGCTTGTTACGGCAAGCAAGACAAATCAAGCAAAGAGAAATGGCCCGGCGACTGGGTATCTGCCAGCAACGATATTCAGTCCTGGAAAGAAGTGAAAGGATAAATGAGCAGCATGTCAATAAGATACTTTCTGTATTAAAGTTTTCAAGGGGTCAGGCCATTGAGATCATAAGCCTACTTCCTCCTTCCTTTTCAGTTTGAACTATAAATGACTTTACCCCGGTCAGGGGCGGTTATCATTTTTTTTGCACCAGTCAATAAAGTATAATGATAAAGAAAGGAGTGATATTTTTTTCTTTGCTCCTGCTGCAGCTTGCAGGATTTAGCCAAACTACTCTCAACGAGATGATCGAAGCTGCACAAATGAACAGCTACGCAAGTCAGTTGTCAAAAAAAGACATGCAGTTAGCCGATTTGACTTACGTTGCTTATAAATTAAATTATAAACCTTCTCTTTCTATATATGGCAACATCCCGGGGTTCAATAAAGACAAATATGCCGTCACTCAGCCGGATGGAAGCGTCCGGTTTCTAAGCCGAAGCCAGAACTATAGCAGTGTTGGCATCGGGTTTTCGCAACCGATTCCGTTCACAGGAGGAACCATTTCTGTTAACACTGATCTTTACCGTTTTGACGATTTTGCCGCCAAATCAAAACAATATAACGGCACACCTGTCTTTGTAAGGTTTGCGCAGCCCTTATTCAAATACAATGCTTATAGATGGGACAAGCAAATAGCTCCCCTGAAATTGCAGATAGCCAATCAAGAAATGAAAGCCTCGATGATGCAACTGGATTATGATGTTTGCCAGCTTTATTTCGATATTATAGAAGCACAGATCAATGAGCAACTGGCAATAAGTAACCTGCAAAACTGCACGGTCAATCTTGTGATCGAAAACAGGCGAGTGCAATTGGGAGCTTCCACCGAGGATAAAGTTCTGTTATTGGAAATTCAACAGGTCAATAACCAGCAGCAGCAGGCTGCGGCGCAATTAAATATCCGCAAAGCATTCTTAGCGTTGCAAACATATCTCAACAGCGGAGATACAACGATCAAGCAACTTCAACTCCCGCAGCAACTCCCATCAGTTATTTTTGATAAAGAAAAAATTATTGCGTCAGCCAGGCAAAACCTGCCACAGTATTTATCGTTTCAGCAAAAAAAATTGGAGGCAAGAAGTAATACAGCAAAAGCAAAAGCAGGAGGCAGGCAAATAGATCTTATTGTAAGCTATGGATTGAATAATGCGGGAACCGATATACCCGCTATTTACCAGCACCCACAAGATCAGCAACGGTTCAGCATAGGATTTAATATTCCCGTCATGGACTGGGGAAAAAGAAAAAACAGCGTTTCAGCAGCGATGATCCGGGAAGAACAAATTGAGATTATTAATAAACAGGATGAAGCCAGGTTGATAAATGAAATAACCGATCTTACCAACCAGTTAGCTTTCCTCAGGTATAATGTTCAGCAAGCGCTTTTATCAGATACATTATCGCAAAAAAGGTTTGCCATCACCAACCGGTTGTTCCAATCTGGCAAAGCCAGCTTACTTGAATTGCAGGCTGCACAAACTGAAAAAGATATTGCCCGGAGAAAATACATTGCTACTTTAAGAATGTTCTGGGAAAGTTATTATTTATTGAGACTAAAAGCCGTTTTCGATTTTTGATTATCCGCTTTTCTTCAATCCACAAACAAATCCCTGTACAACTTCGCACCCGGTACAACTGAATACTTTTCCAAATCAGTAATTCCTTCCTTTGCCAATACATCTTCATCAATAAAACAATTGCCTGTACATTCTGCAGCTGGTTGGGAGAAAATATAAAATGCTGCATCAGCCAGTATATCAGGGGTGCGGCTCATTTTCGCCAATGCTTCGCCTCCCAATAGATTTCTTACGGCTGCTGTATCGATGGTTGTCTTTGGCCACAGTGCATTGGAAGCAATGTTGTTTTTTTTGAATTCAGCTGCCCAGCCCATTGCGAGCATACTCATATTGTATTTAGCCAATGTATAAGCCACATGGCCGGCCAGCCATTTAGGGTTAAGATTTATCGGCGGGGATAAAGTAAGTATGTGTGCATTGGACGACTTTTTTAAATGCGGGATACATGCCTTCGTTACAAAAAATGTTCCTCTCACATTTATGTTATGCATCAGGTCATATCGCTTCGGTTCTGTTTGTTCTGTCGGCGTCAATGATATAGCCGAGGCATTGTTAACAACAATATCGATCCCGCCAAATTTTTCAACGGCTTTATCAACTGCCTGTTGTATCTGGTCTTCAAATCGAATATCACATTGCACGGCTAAGGCCTTACCTCCGGCCTTCTCCACTTCTTCGGCTGCGGAGTAAATAGTGCCTCCGAGTTTAGCATTTTCTTCAACCGATTTTGCAACGATGATGATGTTCGCTCCCTCGCTTGCCAGTTTTAGCGCAATCGTTTTACCAATTCCCCTGCTGGCCCCGGTAATAAAAGCAGTTTTGTTTTTCAATGACATATCTATGTATTTAAAAACTGAAGTTAGGAAAACAACTGCATAGCGGGCTTGTTTATCGCCGTAGTTCTACGGGTTAACCAGTATTTTCGGTTGCAGCGAGAAAGGAGAATAATGCTCTGGTGCTAAAGAAATGTGAACGCTACTTTTGATTCAGAAGTTGGTTGATGGTTTTAAATATCCGATGTCTCTTAGAAAAACCAAACCGTCCCAAATTTATAACCTAAAAAACAGATCCGTCCATTAGCCAGCTTCTCTTTTTTTTAGCCCCGTTTAAATCCAAATATCTGTATGAGAACACAACCTTGAGTCCAAACGCTAATTGCTAACCCTACTTAAGTTTGCCCCTCAAAGTGATTCAACCCCGTTCCGAAAATCGGAACGGGGTTGTTTTTTGCAATAAAGGTGACACCGTTTTAAAAAGGTGTCACCTTTATTGCCCCAGCCCGTCTTTAGGAATCTTCACAGGACCTGTCGGGTATTTGAAAGTTACTTCTGTCATATCCTGGGTTGCGGTCAGTCCTTTGCCGCCATGGATATGTTTGTCGGCAGCATGGTATTCAGCAACTGAATCCGTATAAAAAAGCTTTGCCTTTTGATCCCACCAAAGTTCAGGTGCTCTTAGCGTATCGCCTTTTACAGTGATCACGATAACACTGTCACGGAGGTAAACTTTATCCTGCTGTTCAAAATATTTTCCATACTTGCTGTCCAGCCATGTCTCAATTTGCGTACTGTCGTTATAGAAATCAACATGCAATGCTTTTGGAAATTCAACATAGGGAGAGTCGCGGGCCAAAACCCGCAGCATGAGCGGGGCTGTCAGTTTTGCTTTCATCATTCCTTCCTGGCTGAGGAAGCTTTCAACGTTCTTTGCTTCTTCTACTTCTATTCTGTACTCTGTAAATTTTTTGATCTCAGCTTCATCATTCTCACAACCAATAATAAAACAGCAGCCCGTAGTGAGAGCTGCTGCGTAAAAATATTTTTTGATTATGACAATAAGCCTATTCATATTTCTTTTTGGCAAACCAAAGGTCACTTAAAGAAAATCCTACTGAGAAACGAAACAGGTTTTCCTTCAGCAAATTACTATTATTGCCTCTTTTGATATATTCAAAAGCAACGTTGATGATGGTGACCTGGTTATTCAACCGGTTAAAATTTCTGAGTGGCAAGCCTGCACCTAATGTAGCACCAAATACAGGTAGCTTGTTTTTCACTTGTATATAATCCGGTCCGATAAAAAATCCTGCACGATAGGCTACATTACCAAAATAACTTTTTCTTGCCGCATCTATTGAAGGCCTTAATTCGCCACCGATATGTACCTTCCAACTGTTGCGTAAAGAATCCGGTTTCCCATATTCCGTATATTCTTTCCAGTTGGTCTGACTGAAATCGATTCCGATTAACCAGCCTCCTTTCTTATTTACAGGAATCCGTTGAAACATCACCCCTGCTGTAAAGGATGCCGGGTATTCGATCTTCCCTTTTACATTGTTATTTTCATATACACTATCTATTCTTACATTTCCGGAGCCGGGATCGAAATAATAAGTTTCCCTGACCAGGTCCTTTGATGCACTTAACTTTTGTTTCAAATTACCATAGGCGCCAAATGTAAGGAATGTAGTAGAGTCTAATTTCTTCATATACTGCACGCCTGCATTCAAATATAAACCGCCATAACTCGTCTTTGTTTGAAAATTGCCACTGGTAAATGCTACGGAATCATTGATAATAGATTTACGGGCACTAAAATCTTTTTTCCCAAACATATAGCCGCCGTTCAAGCCAAAACTGAAATCCTTTATTCTAAATCCTGTACCTGCAGAAGCAAGATAAGCGCCTCCATCCCCCGTACTCTCTGTAATGGTGCTGTCGCCGAGCCCGCCTGGTGGAATAATTACTCTTCCGTACTGGTTTATTTTATAACTGATCCTCGAAATAGGTCGCAAACCAAAACTAAGTCCCCAACCACTTCGAAGGGGAACGCCAATCTGCACATGAGAAAATAATGCGTTGCTTACGGTAAATTTTCCAACTGTGTTAGGCGCTATTAAAGTCCGGTTCTCTATGTTTACCCCAAGGTCGAGAATGGCCCTTCCATACACAAGCTTTTTTGATTTAGCTTCCCTTACCGCATAAAAAGAACCATAGGAAGCGGGGTTATTAAAGTTGATCGTAAAAAAATCATTATAGCCCGTCGAAATACCTCCCATTGCCCGGGTATTGATATTGGAAGAAGGAACTATGTCGCCTAAACCATAACGGGTATAAGGCGAGTTATCCTGCGCAATAACAGGGGCCCAAAATGCGATAAATAGGAGGCTGAATGTAAAATGTAAAATCTTTCTCAAAGCATTGGTTTTCTTAGGGGTTATTAACTTCGCTAATAGCATAAAGACCCTTAAAAATTAAATCAGGGTCTGCAAATATCTTGTTTTTAAGGTGGCAGGCCAAATGCACTAAATCACCCCCGGTTAAAAGCACGTTAAAGTTCCCATACCTCTCTTTATAGGCATCAATAAAGCCATCGATCTCTTTGGCTAAACCAAGCACGGCCCCGCTTAAAAGATTTGTGTCCGTATCATACCCTATCAAAGGAACATTGCTATCTGCTTTAACCAAAGGAAGCTTTGCTGTAAATTGGTGCATTGCTTTCAACCGCATTTCCATACCCGGAGAAATGCCACCTCCCAAAAACTCATGGTATTTATTGATGAAATTATACGTAACACATGAACCCATCCCTATCACTAAATTATTTTTATTGGGATAAAAATGAACAGCCGCTGCAGACAGAGCTAAACGATCTGCACCAATCGTTGCAGGTTTGCCAACCGGCGTGGTAAAAGAAAGCTTCGTTAAATGATTCAGTTTATGAAATTTTGTTTTAGAGGCCAGCAATTCTTCCATCGCTGTATTATGATCGATCACAGAAGACAAGATTGATTTTTTCGGCTGGTAAGTGTCGATCAATGACTGGATCGTTTCAACTGAATCATTATCCAGCACAATAGCTTTATCTATTTCATCTTCATTAAAGACAGCGACTTTTTTTCTTGTATTACCAAAATCAAAACAAATGGTGATGGACATGATTGATAGTATAAAACCAGGTGGGGTGAATGAAAATTATATTGCATCAAACCCGGGCAGGTTTTTAAAGTGCCCGTTCAATTTTATTTTTTCCTTGAGCTGTTCCATGCCGGCCACCATCGGTATCACTTTTGTCAAATGTCTTTTTACATACTCCTGTCGCTGGCGCTCATCCAGCAAGCCCAGCAATTCATATTCTTCTTCCAACGACAATCCAATGTGATGGGCCACTTCATAACAACGTATCTCTTCATCAGGCTTATTGAACTCTTTAGTGACTTTTAAAAGCCTGTGCAAATCGCGGATACCGGCCATTACTTTTCGCATCAATTCGATATTTCCTCTTTCATAGGTATCCGGATAATTAACAATGGCGCCGCTGTATAATTTATCCGGCACCTCTTTTATCACTTCTAATACACGAAATACCTTTTCTCCTTTTGTCTTAATATCCATCTCACCGCTGTCATATACTTTAGAGACCTCTGTAATACTGACCAATGATCCAAAATCCTGCATTTTATTTTCCAAAACAGTGGGAATGCCAAATGATTTTTTTTGCTCATTACATTCCGTGATTAGTTGTTTATACCGCGGTTCAAATATATGCAGGTTAAGATGCTCGCCGGGATACACCACAATACCAAGAGGAAATATAGGAATGAAATTTGTCACGGGCGCAAAGTTATTTATTTTGAATTTGTAACCATTTCCACCACCACAAAATGGTAAAACAATAAATAAAAATGCCAAACTGAATTTCAAGTGTTGTTTCTACCACGCAGCACCCCATTGCTGCCGCAATTAGCATCGTCCAGAAAAAACGATGCCGGATATTTTTTATAAACAGGGGCAAAAAAATAATAATGGTAAATAACAAAATTGCAGGCCAGCCTGCCATATCGCCATGAACAATCCATTCGCTGCTGGGAAAAAGAACATCGGCTTCCGTAATACCCGGAACATTTGCATCATACCATTTATCCGCTTCATCTCTTATGTCTCCCGCTCCCACTCCAAATGGATGTTGTTGGAGGATATTCCATCCTGCTTTTAAAGAAATCAGTCGATTAGCATCGCTGGTACCGGGAACATCATTATTGTGCTTAAGAAACGAAAAATCATACAGCACATATTTTATCCTGTTTTGTAAAGTGGGAAATAACCACCAGCTCAAGGCAGCAAGGGCCAGCATTCCGCCAGGAATAAAAACAAAAATTTTTCTCCGTTTCGCAGCACAGTAAAAAGCAAGACAAAAAAAGAAGAAATAGGAAATTACTAAGCCTGTTCTCGCTGCCAGCAAATGCATAAAAACAAACAACAGGATAATTGCTAAGATCAAAAAAGATCTAATTCTCTTGTCATTGGTAGTATAACTCAGCAAGCTGCCACACATAACAGCAATACTTATTAACCAGCTGAATCGTACATGATCGTTTCCCAGCGGCGCAGGTATTGTTTTTGCTTTTAAATAATTTCTATTGATCGTTTCCGCATCCTGGAAATAATGCCAAAGGCTCCAGCAGCAGCTGATCAATACAAGCAGTACAAAACAATAGCCGATGATATGCCATTGTTTTTCGGGCAATTGCCAGTTGCCGGCAAAAGCCAGTGGCAGTAAAAGGAATGGTAATTTAATTATTGAAATGTTCAGCCAGGTTTCCGAATTACTGCTCCACAACCCCGATATAAACGGTATGAAAAAAAGAAAGCTCATACCCAGCAGCAATGGGGATCGGAAAAAAGAAACAATTTGTGAAAGGATGTTTCGGTTAATTACCGTGATCGCTAAAAAAATGATGATACTTACTGATAAAAAAGCACGGGAAACAAAAAGACTTATCAGCATGATAATGATAACAGCAAAAATGGCACGGTTGCGCCACTCATTCTGAAGAATAATCCCCATACTTTTGTAAACATACAATTAGTTTTTCATGTGGCAGGAGCTGTTAACGCAATTACAGGCAGGAGATATCAAAGCATTGGCCCGTAGTATTTCATTGGTTGAAAATGAACAGGACGGTTATATGCAATTCCTTCAACAGTTACCTGCCCGGGATGCAAAGATCATTGGTATTACAGGTCCGCCCGGTGCCGGCAAAAGCACATTGGTCGATTCATTGATCGGTGTGCTGGTTGAAGCCAATAAGAAAGTCGGCGTCCTTTGCATTGATCCCTCCTCTCCTTTTAATCTTGGTGCTTTATTAGGCGACAGGATCCGGATGAACCAATGGTATACTCATCCAAATGTTTTTATCCGTTCATTGGCCAGTCATGGCAGCATGGGAGGTTTGAATCCAATGATCATTGAAATAACGGCTTTATTAAAGGCGGCTGCTTTTGATCATATCATTATTGAAACAGTGGGTATCGGTCAAAGTGAAGTAGAAATAGCCGGGTTGGCCGATGTAACAGTTGTTGTATTGGTACCGGAAGCCGGTGATGAGATACAAACAATGAAAGCAGGATTGATGGAGATCGCCGATATTTTTGTGGTGAATAAAAGCGACAGGCCGGATGCGGATCATTTTGTAAAGAACTTAAGGCAACTCCTTGCGCCTGCTTATAGCCGGCAAACACACGAGATACCTGTTATTAAAACAATTGCTTCAGAAAAAAAAGGGATCAGTGAGCTGGCAGAAAAAATAATGGATCAATCTTCCAATCAAACAGTGGAAAAAAAAGTATTCCTCTTTACCCGTAAAGCCTGGCATATCCTGCAGCGGATGCGGATGAAAGACCTTGACATAAAAAATATTGAACAACGCATTACCACGGAATTAAAAAAAGGAGATTTCAACTTGTTCAGATTTGTAGAGGAACTGGAAAGCATCCGCACTTAATTTTCCCTTAGCTGCTATACCGGCAATTTTTTTATCGCCTCGTAAAAATAACTTTCTAATTGCGCAACAGTTTTGCTAAAATTAAAATTAGCGGTGAGGTATTTATTTCCATTTATAGCTAATTCGATCCTGCGCTTATTGTCTAAAACGAGTTGTTTTAATTTTTCTTTCATGTCATCTGGCTGCTTCGGTTGCACGAGCAAACAAGTCTTCTGATCAAAACCATAATCTGCATGACCTCCGATGTCTGTACATACCAATGCACAACCACAGGCCACTGCTTCAGCGGGTGGTAAGGCCCATCCTTCCCCGAGACTTGGAGTAAAAAAGATGGCATTGGCATTGTACAGCTCCGGGAGGTTGGATGGTTTTTTATGATAGCTTACCCATTCTGGCAATTCCGGCTTATCATATACACCGAATAATGTCACGCTTAATGATGGAATTGTTTTTTTTAATTCCAACAAGGCTTCAAGACCGTACATAGTACCTTTTCTTGGTTCTTCCGAATAAAGCATAATGATGCTTTCAGGTTTTCTTTGTTCTATTGGTTGGGTGATAAAGAATTTTTCCATATCGGCTGAAATAGTAACACGCAAAGGTTTTTTACCCCCATGCTTCGTTACAATTTCTTCCAGGTATTTAGCGATCACTATATGATACAGGGGAAGACGATAGGAAGCATGTACAAGCTCATTGTTACCATCCCAAACTTCATAATCCTGGATAAAATTAAACGGCACACCTTTTTGTGAAGAAAGTTCACTGACGGCATAAGCCATTTGCCACCATGTACTCATCACGATATCCGCGTCGGGCAGATACCGATCGGTGATGTGGGGAACAATTAAACTCTTGATATCCTTCTGCAACGGGAACCATTTTGGACGTGCTGCCCCTTTTAATTTATAAGAGATCTTCTTTAGCCATAAAGGCGATTTCATTTTTTTATAGGGCCGCCTGATCGAATGCAGCACAACCACAGTATGACCATTTGCATGCAGGCGGTTAGCGAACTCATATATAACCCTCGCTCCTCCTACAGGCTTGGTAACAGGAAATGGAAGAATAAGTGTTATACGCATTGGCGTCATGAAATGGAATGCTATTTAATTCAAAAATATTTCATTTGCATAATAAACCTTGTATGTTGGTAAAAAAGAATACTATTCATTCTTTGTTATAGAATCGGGTAATCGCTCAGTCTGAAAAATTTGAACCACATACAGTTTCACATAGATTTCTATGTTCTATCTTTTGTTCTCTATGACCTATCCCGTATTAGGGTACGGGACAAGTTGTGGTTCAAAAAAATCTTTTCGCCATATTTTATATAAAGCCGGCGACCCAAATTGCGTTAGCAGTTAATGAACCGAATTTGTATAATTTTGCCCGCTTATGGCAGACGCTGGTCTCGTTTCGATAGTATTGTGCACATATAATGGAATCTCATTTATTGATGACCAGCTAAACTCTATTCTTAACCAAACCTATAAGAACATCGAAGTGATCATCGCAGATGATTGTTCTTCGGATGGTACGTTTGAAAAGCTGAAATCCTATGCAGCAAGCAACCACCTGGTAAGATTATACAGGAATGAAAAAAACCTGGGCTATAATAGTAACTTCAGTAAAGCCTGCACTTACTCAGCGGGTGCTTATATTGCAATAGCCGACCAGGACGATATTTGGGAAGTTGATAAAATTGAATCAATGCTGTCCGCTATCAGCAAAGAAGGTATTGTTTTGGCGCATTGCATCTCTGCCAGATTTGAAACAATGAATGTCCCGCACATTAAAAGCACAAAACTTATATCACTATTCGAAGGCAATGACATAAAGCAGCTATTTATACGCAATCCAATTCCGGGACACAACATGCTTTTTAAAAGATCGCTGCTGGATCAGGCATTGCCTTTGCCACCTGGCGTTTTTTATGACTGGTGGTTCGCCGCTGTCGCCTGTGCAACCGGGAAGATAGCGGCCGTGAATAAAATACTTGTGTGGCACCGGATACATGCAAGCAATGCTACAGGTGCATTAAAAGCCAAAACTTTTTTATATGAGGAAGTTCAGAATATTTTACCGATCCTTTTTCAGTTGAAAAGCATAAGCAGCGAGGACAGACATTTTGGAGAACAGTTGCTGAAATATTATAAACAATTCCCGGCGAAAAGATTTTCATGGTCACTATTTTTCTTTTTATTGCAGCATGCAAAAACTCTTTTTGCTTATAAAAAAAGGATTTTTCCCTGGTTCTCGTATCTGAAGCAGGCATGGAAGTTTTCAAAAGCAACAACATTGGTTTAAAATAAGCTAAACAATATTTCATTTCAATAGCAGGGATAAGATCATGGAATGTAAAATTTGCGGAAATACTGAAAACAATCAATCCTTCAACATACAGGAGCGCCAGGTTTGCACTAAAGAATGGTTCCCCTATTTTCAATGTGCAGGCTGTGGTTGCATCCAGATTGTTTCCATCCCGGTTAATATGGAAAAATATTATCCGCAAAATTATTATTCCTTTCAGCAGGGCGAATTCATTGATCGAAAACTTTCATTTTTCAAAAGGTGCAATCCGATTATTTAATACATGGCAAATCGAGATTATTGGGAACTTTATTTACATGGAAATACTGGCCGCCACGGGTTTTTGACTGGTTAAGAAATATGCAGCTTAGGAAAAATGCCGCAATACTTGATATTGGGTCGGGAACAGGTGACTCGCTGAAAAAAATGCACCAGCTGGGATATACCAACGTTACCGGTGTAGATCCTTACATTAAAGAAGACTATTTTTTCACAGACAGTTTTCAAATTTATAAAAAAGATCCCCTTCAACTGGATGTCGAAAAAAAGTTTGACTGTATTATGATGCATCACAGTTTTGAACACATGGAATTTCAAAAACCTATTTTGCAAAAAATAAAACAATTGTTAAGCAAAGAAGGCAGGCTGCTGGTCCGTATTCCCGTATTCAGCGAACCTTTGTGGAACCGGTACGGAGTAAACGTCGTGTCGTTGGATGCACCGCGTCATTTTTTTATTCATACGATAAAAAGTATGAAAATATTATGCGCTGATGTTGGGTTAAAGATCGACAGGATCGAATACGATGCGGATGAATTTTCATTTTGGGCAAGTGAAGAATATACAAAAGACATGTGTCTTTCTGATGAGAATTCTTTTGGAAAGAACAGGAAGAGATCAATTTTCACCAAAAAACAGATCAAAGAGTTTAGAAAAGAGATAAGAAAACTAAACAGCGAAGGGAAAAGTGATTGCGCTGCCTTTTATATTTCTTCGACCTCTGCCTGAAGACCCTATTTTCCGCGGGTCTTATTTTAAGAGCCTTACTCCCGCTTTATTAATATTTTCCAAAACAAGTTTCGTCACTTCTTTTAAGGAAATCATTTTCTTACCGGATTGCCGGGCAATGTCTTTAAAAGCCTTCCTTCTCTTATGAACGGCCGATAAGTTTTTAAAATATTGAAATATTGCCTGTATATAATAGAAGCGGAGCACAAACAGGTTCAGCAGGCATTCAAAGAATAACTGGATATGCCATAAAACTAGTAAGCCACCGGGTAAATGCAATGCATGCAGGTACATTTTATTCCGGTAATAAATCCTATTGATCTTATTCTTCTTTGCCTTTGTTTTTATTGTCACCGATTCTTTATGACGACAGGTAGTGGAATGATCATAATAACATTTCCATCCAAAACGCCAGGCACGAACACTCAATTCATAATCTTCTACATAAAACGGAGCGAATAACTCATCAAAACCTCCCAGTTGCATGAGCTTTTCTTTATCAACGAACGCATTGGCGCCGGATAAATACATGCTGTAAAACCAATGATCGCTTTTTTCGTCAATGGGTATATAATTACCAGATGTTTTAATCTTTAATCCGTGAAAGGATGGATATTTTCCACCATCCTGTGTGATGTCGTCGTCCCAACCAATCATTCTGCTCATTACGCCGAATGTATCGGGTTTATCAAAATACCGGTATAACCCTGAGAAATAGGATGGAGTAAGCTTTACATCACTGTTGAGTAAAAGCAGATGCGAATATTGAGATACAAAAATGCCCTTGTTGATCGTTGGAGCAAAACCCTTGTTTACACCGTTGGCTATCACTTTTATCAGGGGAAAGGCAGACCCTAAAAAAGAAACAGAATCATCCGTTGATTTATCGTCTGATACGATTATTTCATAAGGAAGCCCGGCGTTTTCTAGCGCTTCCAGCAGCGGTGGAATGATCTCAGCTAATAAATAACGACCATTATAATTGGGAATGACAACAGAGATTCCGGAAACAACAGGATTGGCCATTGATCTTTTTTACTGCAGAATGAATGATCAGCAATAGTAGCTGGCAAGATAAAAAATATAAAATTGCTGTAACGGCAATTATTCGGCCCTTTTATTACTTCTCCACCACCTGTAACCTATGATACCGAATATCGCCAATGGCATAAAGGCGAGATAGAGAATACCTGAATTTAATCCTTTGGCAGGTTTTTCGCCTAATTGTTGTGCGGTTTTAGTGCAGATCGAGCACTGCGCTTCTGCATTTGTAGAAAAGGATATTGAAAAAATTAGAATAAATAAATATATCAGCAGCCTTTGTTTCATGGGGCAAATTTACAGAGGAAATTTCACCATTTATACATAAAACCTATAAGGTTTTACCAGAAGTCTCAAATTGAAATGACCCGGTAAATCTTCTGGGTTTCTAATAAAAAAGCGACCCGTATTAACGGTATCGCCAGCCTTAACCTCAAGGAAAATTGTTTTTGGTTTTTCAGATTATTAATTCGTTTTGGTTGACTCCCATTTCCCGCCGTCTGTTGCACTGTTGTCATACCCCCATGTGCCAATTAGCTTTTTGGTAGCGGGATCATAAGTAGCTATAATGCTAAAGACGGTATTCATTGGAGCCTTCCACTGGTAATGACCGGTAAGCGTGTTCCCGTTGAAATTCCAGCTGCCGCTTCCTTTGGAATTACCAGCTGCGTTCAATTCTTCAATCGTTCCGTCATGTTTGATATTAAGCCTGTAAGAGATGGAAGGAGCATCAATACCGTAACCATACAAGCCATTCCAGGTTCCTTCAACAGGTTGTACAGTATCATTATCTTTTTTACAGGAGAAAAAGATCACCGGCATCAATAGCGCCACAATAGAGAATTTTACGAATTTCATTTTGTAAGATTTAATAGTAAAAGATTAATTGAGCGGCAAAACTATTGCTGTGGTCAAACATGGTAAATCAATGATGAGCAATTGGAATCTTTATTGAGTGGTTGTAGTGTCGAAGGGTGAATCACAGGTTTCAGCAATCGGTTTGTCCCGATAGCTATCGGGATTGTTTCCTTTTCCAATCAGGGGAAAAAAGAAAACTCCTCAAGGTGGCTAGTGAGCTTAATGCAAAAAGCGGCTGTTACACCGCTTAGCTACATCAAACCTCTGTATATATAAACCGTCCTGTTATGCTTTTGTATTGTATTTGCGTTTTCTTTTTTACTACTGAATTCTTCTCAAAAATATATTCTTGATCCGGTAGTCGGGACGACAGATGAGTAAATGGAACATTTATTGAGTGGTTGACATGGGGTAATTTTAGTTGAACCTGCTCATGCCCCAGCTACCTCCATTGGAATTATTGTTGTCAAAGCCCCAGGTCCCCTCGATATTATCGGGTTTATCGAAAAAAGTGCTTCTAACTGAATAGGTTATGCCTGTAGCCGTGATAACGTATGCAGCTGTGAAAACATCGTTGTCAAAGCTCCAGGTGCCTGCTCCGATCACCTGTTTGGATGCGTTCAATACTTCGAGTTTGGCATCAGCTTTAACATCGAATCCAAAAGAATAAGGCACACTCTTATCATGGCTATACCGGTTGCCCATCCATTTCCCCTGCACAGGTTTTGTTTCCGGAACAGGAATAGGTAAGCCGTCTGGCGTTGGCTCAGGAGCTGCCACTTTTTCCTTTTCGCAGGCAATAAAAAATGTTGAAAGTAAAATTGTAAGAATAGAAAATTTCAAGAATCTCATTTTTTGTAAGGTTTAAAAGTTAATGATTTTCGAAGGGGCAATACTATGGTTAAAAGAAAATCTGCGAAAGACCGGATGAGCAATCGGGAAGTTTATTGAGCAGGGAACGTTATGATTTTTTCTTAACGGAAAAAGCTAAGTAAGGGGGAGATGATAAAACAGGTAGTAGCTATTAATATTCCTGTAAAAGGAATGCTGAACCAGTATTTCTTTGCCAGCCAGAGATAGAAAACAGACGTAACGATGGTACAAAAAGAAAGAAGAAATGAATTTTCAAGTATAGAAAAGTTTTCTACAGCAAGTATAATATTTATTAAGCCGATAAAAATGGCGCCGCTGCTATGACTGGCATTAAAACCGATCCATGTCTTCCACATCGTTGTTTCATTGGTCAAACGTGGAGAGGTGTTCTTCATGTCATCAATGACATTCTTATTACGGGGATCAAATTTTGTCGTGAAAAATGTGTAATACAAATGAATGGTGCCAAGCACGAGGAAAATAGAAGCACCCGATATCCATAATATTTTTGACAGCATGATAGCGGTTTAATTATTCTGTTCCTTCCTGATTTCCCATCTCCATACCTTTCCATCTTCAGGATCGATCAGTTCTTCCATCTTCTTCATCCCGCATTTTAATAAAACACTACCGGATTCATTTACTTCAGCCAACGTATGCGCCTGCACCCGGTTTACCTCACCCGATTCAAAGGCTTGTTGGATCAAAGCCTTCGCCATTTCGGTAGCCAGTCCCATTCCCCGATAGGCTTCGGCCACTTCATAACCTATCTCCACCATTCCATTTTTGGGATCACCTTTATAACCACAGCTGCCTAAAAGTGTTTTTGTTTTTTTCAATACAGGCAGGTAGGACCACCATTTGATGTTGCCGGATCCCCGCAGGATTTTTTCATACGTAAATTTAAAAGCCGGCTCGCCAAACTCTGTCCATTTCGTCAGTATGTTGACATTGAGAACTTTTGCCAGTGTGCTATCGCCTTCAAATATTGCTTCCAATACTTCTTTATTACAGCAAACTAATTTCAACCGCGGCGTTTCAATATAATAGTTTGCGGAAACATCTTTATTCATTACACCTCCATTCAGAATTTTGAGAACTGATCCATGAACTCCTGTCGCTTACTTCGTGATATGCTGATAGTAGCGCCATCGTCCATGATAATATACCCGCCTTCCCCGCGAACATATTTTTTAATATGATTAAGATTAATAAGAAACGAATTATGTACCCGGAAAAAATCAGCTCCGCTCAACGTTTCATCAATTTCCTTAAGCACTTTAGACACCAAAACTTTTTTACCGCCTGTTAACACAACAGAGGTGTAGTTGCTTTCAGCCGTGCAATACAGGATATCCTGTGTGGGCACAAAGATCATCCCGTCGCCGGTAGTTAACGCAATTCGTTGTGTGGTAGGTTTTGAAGCATGCTTTATATTTTGAAAAAGCAATTCCACCTGCTCTTTCGATGGACTTGTTTTCCTTTCTTCTATTCTCCTGATCGTCTCCTTCAGATCTTCGGGATCAACAGGTTTTAGCAAATAATTCAGCGCACTGTACTTAAAAGCCTTGATGGCAAACTGATCATAAGCTGTGCAAAAAACAACATCAAAGGTTAGCTTTTCGAACTGCTCCAACATATCAAAGCCATTCATATGCGGCATTTCGATATCCAGAAAGACGACATCCGGCTTGTACTTGTTAATAGCTTCAATTCCTTTGCTGGCCGCATTGCACATAGCGTCTATCTGCACCTGCGGGCAATATGTCTTCAGCAACCACTCCATCATTTCAAGGCTGTTGCTTTCATCGTCGATCAATACGCATCTTATCATAACAGAAATTTTTTAAGTTCGTGAATCGTGAGTCGTGAATCGTGAGTGAGCTTCAAAGCAGTGAGTCCTACTCACGTCTCACGTCTCACGTCTGACGACTCACGTCCATCACACCGGTATTTTCAACACCACCTTTGTCCCCGCAGCTTCTTCATGGCCATTCTTCAGGTCCACAATTTCAATACTGGCATTCAGCTCCGCATGTTTATTCAAAAGACTAAGCCTGTTCTCTGTCAACTGCATCCCCAATGATTTTCTCGAAGTGGCGGTTTTACTTTTTAATTCCTTTGCCTTATCTCTTCCCACGCCATTGTCTTCAATGATACATTGCAACATAGAATCACCATTCATACTTACACGGATACTCAGGTGACCATTACTTTCTTTATGCAGCAACCCGTGCCATATCGCATTTTCGACATAAGGTTGAATGATCAATGGTGGCAACTCAATTGTGTCCGTACCCAGGTGGCCCTCCACCTTTATCTCATAACTGAACTTCTTATCAAACCGCAACGCTTCCATTTCAATATAAAGCTTCAATGCTTCGAGTTCATTAGTAAGGCTTACATTTTTACTGTTTGAATTATCCAGGATCAGCCGGATCAGTTTCGCAAATTTTGTCAGATATAATGAAGCCGTGGTCTGGTCACTTTTAACGATATACCTGTTAATTGAATTTAAACAATTAAAAATGAAATGTGGGTTCATTTGTGCTCTCAGCGCCTGCATCTCTACTTCTGTCATTTTTTGTTGTGTGCGCATTAAAATATGCTGCGCCTGCCTTTTTTCTTCTTCTGCCCTGACTCTTATTATCTTATTTGCACACAAAGATGCAATTGTGGTGAGAATAGATAAATGCTTTTGAGTAAAGAACCTTTTTTTTGAGTGCTCGCAGTCGATTACCCCTAAAACCTTTTCGTTGTAGATGATCGGTACCGATATTTCCGAAAACCTGTGTTCATCGTCCACCACGTATCTTGGGTCTTTTGAGGTATCATCAATGATCTCTGCCTTACCGCTGAGGGCCACGCTGCCCACGATACCTCTTCCTATCTCGAGCCCAATCGGTTTGTTGATCTCAAATGCCCGGGGACTCTTGCGGCCATGTGCTGCTTTCTGCACCAATATATGTCTTTCTTCATCCAGGAGGTAAACAACACAATCTTCAAAATGAAGTCGGCCAATACAATTCTTTGCTACATCCCACACGATGGATTCTTCTGTCTGCTGATCAGAAAGACTGGAAGCAAAATAAGTAATGGCCTGTTCTGTCTCAATTTCCTCTCTTTGTTCTTCTATCTTCCGGTTGCGGTTTGAAATGATCCAGTAGATGATACCAATGATGGCTGCGAGTACAGCCCCGATGAACCACCACTGTTGCCATATCGGCGGAATAACAGTAATATTTATTTCCTCTGAAACATTTATCCAGTTAACACGATCTGTGCTTGCTCCCAGTTTGAATGTATAATGCCCCGGCGGCAAAGAAGAATACCGGGCCTGCTTTATATCGATACCGGTTTGCCATTCCTTGTCATATCCTTCCAGTTTGTATTGATATTGAATATTGCGTGAGCCTCTTAAATTAACCGCTGAAAAGCGAAACGTAATCGTGTTGTTACGGTATTTAAGAGTAATATTATTCTTGTTCCCCAAATAAAAAGTTGAATCGGTGGTTTCAGCCTGGTAAATATTCAGTTTAATATCCGCAGGATGATTGATAAGAAGGTTGGGATAAAAATAATTGATCCCCCGGCGGTTTCCCCAGAATAATTCGCCGGTGCGTGTTCGCTGGCAGGCTCCGAAACGAAAACCTTCTGTTGACAGCCCGGAATTCTCATCAAAATATTGCATGGTTTTTTTGTCCGGGTCAAAACGAATGATACATTTTGAATTGGCCAGCCATATCATACCATCGTTGCCCTGCATAATGCCTTCGCAATAATCGTATTTCAATCCTTTGCTCTTATCATAAACGGTAATCTTTCCGTTCTCAACAACATTGAATCCCTTTACCGTGGCTACATACAATCTTCCCTCCTTATCAAATGTCATATTATAACATTGATTGGAAGAAAGGCCCTCTTTTGTTGTATAATGGTCCAAACGGTTGCTGCGCCGGTTATAGTAAAATATACCATTGAAAGAGGAGATCCACATACCATCCTGGTTATCTTCTAAGAAATCGATGACACGCTTTCCTGAAAGTTGTTTTAGCAAAGGGTGGTCATTAAAAGGATTGATCTTTAAGCTTACCGGGTCAATGGTATAGATCCCGCTACTGGAACCCACCCAGATATATCCATCGGATGCAGGATACAACTCATTAATGATATTGCTTTTTACAGCAATGCTTAGTGATGTATCACGCATAATTTTTTTAAACTGACCTGTTTGCTCATTTAAGATAGAAATACCATCTCCCAATGCACTTACCCATACACGACCTTGTTTATCGGTACATACGGAACGTATTTCAAGATTTTGAGCTCCCTTCCACCCGGGAGGAGTATAGTAATAATAGAATTTAACCTGGTTGTTCTTTTTATCCCAGCGTATCAACCGTTCCAATGCACCTAACCAAAGTATGCCGTTGTTATCTTCTTCCACTTCACCAATGAACGTATCGTAAAAATCACCCTTACCATCGCTGAACACACGTGTATAGCCAGCCTGCTGGTTATAGATATTAAAAATGCTGATGCCGGCTGTGGTGGTGCCCACGATCACATCACCATTCTTGCCTCCCAATACACGCCAGAGCATATTCGCGGCAATAGAATTAGGGTTGATTGGATCATGGGAGTACCGGGAGATGTTTCCTGCTTTATCAATGATCATCAGCCCCGCGAAGTAGGTACCTATCAACAAACTTCCATTTGCCGCAGGTCTTACTTCGGTTATAGTTGAATTGATCATTTTTTTATTGAGCTCACTGGTGATCTCGTACTGCTTTACTATTTTTTTTGAACGTATATCGACAATCAGCACGAGCCCCTCTCCCAATCCTATCGCCAGTTCATAGGCGCTGTAGCGGCACAGGCTGGTGACGTTGGTAAAGGGTTGTTCATATGCAATTTTATTAGTTGCATAATCCACGATCATTACAAGACTATCAGTAGCATAGATGATCTTGTTTTCATCAAATGGTTCAGCATCACTGAAGCGACGATATACCAAAGAGGCCGGTATCCAATCGAGTTTTTCCCATTTATTTTTTTGTTCATTAAAAACATATTCACCAAGACTGGTGTACAAAACAGGGCCATACTTTTTTGTATCCATTACTGTTCTGCATCCAAACTTTGTCACAGAATCATTTAGCACAACACGATGAAACTGCCTGTTCTCATCCAGCCATGTTATTCCCTCATGCGTTCCCAGCCATATTCTGTTCTTGCTGTCGCAGGTCATGTGGATGATGTTGTTATTAGCGATCTCGGGTTGCGTTTCTTTTTTATACGTTGTGATTGAATAGCCATCGTAAACGTTCAGCCCATCAATAGTGCCGATCCATAAAAAACCTTTTTTATCAATAGCTACTGATTGCACATTGTTTTCAGAAAGTCCGTTCGACGTATTGAGGTTGGAGAAAGAAAGAGATTGAGCCCCTGCTTTTACAAATACCAGGAAAAACAAGAGGTATAAAAGTTGATATTTTCTACAGCAGGTCCGGTTCAAAATGAAGTGATTTTTACTCTCTATAAAAATAAGTTATTCCTGCCCCCCTCTCAATTTTATTGAGTAGCAGGGCTTTTGCCTGAGCCGTTGACCAAATCACTGAGTAAATGGCGGTTTTTCCCGGACAATAATTACGCTTTTAAAAGCAGAATTAAATTACTACTTTGACAGTCATGACGACAGGTAAACATTTCGTCATACCGTCACCACTGCCAAAACTGACAATGATCCGAAAAACTACCCTTCTTTCGGTACTACTATTCTTTGCTCATTTCTTAGCTGCTCAAACGAACATCAGCGGCATTGTAAACAGTTATTATAAAGTAATCGACTTTATTCCGGCAAAAGCCTGTGTAAGGTTGTCTTCTGTTGCGGGTCTCGGCTTTAACGATAAGGCGATGATCATTCAAATGAAAGGAGCCGGTATCAATACCGCCAGTTCTACTTCCAGTTCTTTTGGCGATACAACCGGTTTGAACAACGCAGGCAATTACGAGATCGTAACTATTTGCTATATAAAAAGCGATTCTGTCTTTTTTGATTACATGTTCTTAAATAATTACACAGTCGCTGACCAGGTGCAATTGGTAAGAATACCTGAATATTTTTCAGCTACAGTTGTCGATACATTAAAAGCCGCACCATGGAACAATACAACAGGTACAGGAGGTGTATTGGGAATCTTTGTTGACCAGGACCTGGTATTAAATAAGCCGATCTCGGCAGATACGATTGGTTATCGCGGAGGAAGCTACCGCCTTAGTAATGGAACCTGTAGTAATACGCCAGGTGCTACGGCCTATGCATATAATCCAACATCGGCCACACAAAATGGTGCCTATAAAGGCGAAGGTGTAGCAGATGTTGTAATAACACAAGCTGGCGGAAGAGGTGCTCCTGCAAATGGTGGTGGTGGCGGCAACAATCACAATAATGGCGGCGGCGGTGGTGCTAACCTTACAACAGGTGGTGATGGCGGTGGTAATTCAAGCTCATCGGGATGTATGCTGCCTATACAGGGAAAAGGAGGAAAAGCATTAAGCAGTCATGGCGGAAAAAAGATTTTTATGGGAGGCGGTGGTGGTGCGGGCCAGGCAAACAATGGTTTTATTGCATCAAATGGTGGTGGTCATGGTGGGGGTATTATTTTTATCAGGGCGCTTAATCTAATTGGTAACGGTTATAAAATTTCCGCAAATGGGCAGACCGGCGGTGCTGCATTATCAGATGGTGCATCCGGAGGTGGTGCCGGTGGCAGCATCTTACTTAGTGTAAATAGTTATAGCAGCTCATTGAACGTTGCAGCAAATGGAGGACAGGGAGGACAGGAAGACGATGGCCTTAATATAAACAAATGCTATGGAAGTGGTGGCGGCGGAAGCGGTGGAGTAGTTTATTTTTCAGCCACTGTTCCGGGTAGTGTTACGGCAACCGCTAATGGAGGGAATGCGGGTCCGGAGGTAAACCATGATGTATCATGTAATGCTGCCGTAGCATCGTCAGCAGGTGCGGCCGGGCAAATTATCACTAACTACAGTTTCGCCAATTCAATGGTATTGGCAAATACGTATTGTTCGGTTTTATTACCGGTTGAATTGGTTTGGTTCAATGCACACTACTCAAATGGTGAAGTGATGGTAAGCTGGAAAACTGAACAACCGGAATTGGTCGATCGTTTTGTCATTGAAAGAAGAAATGAAAACGGAGATTGGATGGCATTGCATGAACAACCGGCAATTGACCGAAAGTTCATTTACACTTACAAAGACCTTTCACCTAAACCTGGTGCAAATTTTTACAGGATAAGGATCAGCAAACGGAACAATGTTGTTTCCTATTCCGTTACAAGAAGAGTATTGATTTCCGGCAAAAACGAAATGATTTCTATCTATCCCAATCCGGCTTCAAAGAAAATATTTATAACAGGCGTTCAATCGTCATCACAATTATCACTATTTGATAACTCGGGCAAATTGATCTGGCAGAAGAAGATCATTGCATCACAAAGTAGTATTGAAGTTGAACTGCTTCATCTGACTCCGGGCATTTATATGATCAGGGTTGGGGAAACGATAAAGAAACTAAGTATTTATTGAGCCGGTCTAATTCTCATTTGAAAGAAGGAAAAATCCCCCGTCACTTTACTAACGAGGGATCTGTTTCTTTTATTTTAAAAGGATAAGCTTATGCCGTCTCCATTTTCTTGCTTTGCTTTTTCCTTTCGTCTTCATTCAAAATAACCTTGCGCATACGAATATTCTTCGGAGTTACTTCTATACACTCATCCTGCTGAATATATTCCATACATTCTTCCAGCGTCATCAGTGTTTTGGGCGCAATGCGTGAAGCATCATCACTGCCGCTGGCACGGTGGTTGGTTAATTTTTTTGGCTCGGTTGCATTTACGACAAGATCACCCGGTTTAATGTTCTCAGCGATGATCTGCCCTGCATATACTTCTTCTCCCGGATCAACAAAGAATTTACCGCGATCCTGTAATTTATCAATTGAATAACCGGTTGTCTTTTCCTGGTTCTTAGAAAGCAACACACCATTATTTCTTCCCGGTATCGGGCCTTTCCAGGGTTTGTATTCAGTAAAACGATGAGCCATTACGGCTTCACCGGCCGTATTAGTAAGCATGTTGCTGCGTAAGCCGATCAATCCCCTTGAAGGAATTTCAAACTCGAGATGCTGCATATCTCCTTTTGTTTCCATAACGAGCATCTCACCTTTCTTTTGTGTTACAAGGTCGATAACCTTACCACTATATTCCTGCGGCACATCCACCACAAGGTTTTCAAAAGGTTCACACTTTTTACCGTTAAGTTCTTTTATAATTACAGTCGGCTGACCAATTGTTAACTCATATCCTTCACGACGCATGGTTTCAATTAATATACCTAAATGCAAAATACCGCGGCCGTACACCAGGAAACTATCTGCACCACCGGTGTCTTCTACTTTCAATGCAAGATTCTTTTCGGTTTCTTTCATTAAGCGATCACGTAAGTGACGGCTGGTCACAAATTTTCCATCTCTTCCAAAGAAAGGTGAATTGTTAATGCTGAACAGCATGCTCATGGTGGGTTCATCCACGCTAATGACAGCCAGGGCTTCCGGATTATCTACATCAGCGATCGTATCACCGATATTAAAATCTTCCAGGCCCACTACTGCGCAAAGATCACCGGCTATTACTTCCGTTACCTTCTTCTTACCCATTCCTTCAAATACATACAGCTCTTTTACTTTCGATTTTTTTATCGAGCCATCGGCCTGCATCAATGCGACCGTCTGATTTTCTTTAATCACACCACGGGCCACTTTTCCAATAGCGATCCTTCCGAGGAAAGAGGAATAATCCAGTGAAGTGATCTGCATCTGCAAAAAACCTTCATTTACTTTTGGCGGCGGCACATATTGTAAGATACCATCCAGTAAGGGATTAATATTATCAATTGGCGTCAATGAATCATTGAACCATCCATTCTTACCGCTACCATAAAAAGTAGGAAAATTCAATTGCTCTTCCGTTGCATCGAGGTTAAAGAATAGCTCAAACACTGCATCATGCACTTCATCAGGACGGCAATTCGGCTTGTCCACTTTATTAATAACAACGATCGGTTTTAAATTCAGGTGCAAAGCTTTTTGCAAAACGAACCTTGTTTGAGGCATAGGCCCTTCAAAAGCATCAACAAGTAATATCACACCATCAGCCATTTTCAAAACCCGTTCTACCTCCCCGCCAAAATCGGCGTGACCCGGCGTATCGATCACGTTAATCTTAACGCCTTTGTAAACAACGGCTGCGTTCTTGCTAAAAATGGTAATTCCACGTTCCCTTTCCAGGTCATTACTATCCATGATCAGCTCACCGGTTTCCTGGTTGTCGCGGAACACTTTGGTTGTATGTAATATCCTGTCCACCAGGGTAGTTTTACCATGGTCAACGTGGGCAATGATGGCGATGTTTCTTATGTCCATAACACAATTTTCAAACGAGCGGCGAAGGTACACTAATTAAGCCGCCAGAGCAAATGAATAACCGGATAAGATTGTTAATGATTAATGGCCCCGATCGGCTGAAATGAAAGATATTAGTTACTGTAAAATGAGTATGTCGTCTTCATTTTTTAAAACCCCTAACCGGCCGGCCGCCATTATCCTGGTCCTGGCGATCGTACAGGTGTTTTGTGTTACCTCGCTAACGGGCTTAAAGGGGTTTTCAACCATTAGCAGCCTGCTATTTCTTACAAGCGGAACAGCCATTAGTTTCTTTCTTCTTAAGATGCCTGCCATTAAGATCAACAAAAAGGCTTTTATAAATAAGCAGCTTCCCATTAAACTTTTTATCATTGTTTTGCTATTGCCCGTCAGCTATCAATTAGCGAGAAATATTTTGGATGCAACTCCAGTTGCAAAAGAATATGCAGATATGTTGCCGGTAATGAAAACAATGTGCACCCGTTTTGTCGATGGACAGTGGCGACAGGTGTATGAACCAATACCGGAGATCTGGAACGGTATACAACCCGCTTACCTTCCTGCCATGTGGCTTCCGTTTACTTCCTCAATCATATTTCATTTCGATATGCGATGGGTAACAGTATGCGGTATATGGTTAAGCGTTTTACTATGTGTGTTGCCCGGCGCATGGAAAAGAAATCTGTTACACCTCCTATTTGCAATAACATTGTTGGGCCTATTATACTGGCTGCATTTTGATACAACAAATAACGTTATCCGCCTGACAGAAGAAGGTGTAGTATTTTTTTATTATTCATTATTGGTGATAGCGATCCTTTATGGTAATCCATGGTTGGTTGGGATCGCTGCTGCTCTTTGCTTGCTCAGCCGCTATGCAATGATCGGCTGGTTACCTTTCGCAGCCCTATATTTATTATTCAACAAACAATACAATTATTTCTTTAAAGCATTGAGCGCCGGCATTATTGTTTTATTACTCATTGTTGTTTTGCCTTTTGGCTGGAAGCCGCTAATCTATCATGTTCAATTTCCTTCGGCATATATTTCACAGGCCGCAAAGGTTTGGACCGAAAATCCGGAATTTTTTTATGATTCGCCGGGGATGGCAAAATTCTTTGGCCCGGATCGTCTTCAATTACTTCACTACATTTTATTAGCAGGCAGCTTCATTCTTCCCATTCTTTTCTTCTTTTTTGTAAGAAAGAAAAGCTTTGCTTCACCCATGGTCATGCTTGCCGGCCTTCAACTCAGTATAACCTTCTTCTACAGTTTTCTTGATGTCAGTTACCTCTATTTGTATTACACTCCCGTGTTTGTCAGTCTAGTTATTACCGGCTGTGTATTACGATTAAGTCCGGTGACAGGTCATACAGTCGATAAAATGGTGTAGCACTAAATCTTTTTTGCAGTAGTTTTATATAAACAGCTGCTATGAAATTCCTGAAATGGCTGGGCCTGCTCCTTGTCGTGTTGATCATTGTTTATTTTCTCGGGCCAAAACCTTCCCGGCCTACATATGAAACAGCTTTGCCGTCATTACCAAACGATGCCCGGCAGCTGGAAAAGCATATCAGTGATCTTGAAGCCTTGCATAAAATAAAAAGAGATAATGGCGCAAGGATTGTTTGGTTCAACGATTCTACAAAAAAACAAACCGAATATGCCCTTGTTTACCTGCATGGATTCAGTGCTTCGCAGGAAGAAGGTGATCCTGTTCACAATGATTTTGCAAAAAAGTTTGGCTGCAATCTTTACCTGTCAAGATTATCGGATCATGGTGTGGATACAACAGATCCGCTTGCCAATTTTTCTGCCGAAAGATTATGGAACTCTGCACTGGAAGCTTATGCCGTCGGGAAACAACTTGGGAAGAAGGTAATACTGATGTCTACTTCAACCGGTGGCACTGTGGCCTTAAAACTATGCGCAGAGTTTCCGGATATAGCCGCTAATATTTTGCTTTCGCCCAATATCGCCATCAATGATCCGGCTGCCTGGTTATTAAATAATCATTGGGGGTTGCAGATCGCACATATCGTTGTGGGAAAACACAGGAAGATCAATGATACAACTGCTCTGTATAATCAATACTGGTACACATGGTATTCGACCAAATCGCTGGTTCAATTGGAGGAGTTGATTGAAACAACCATGAAGGAATCAACTTTTAAGAAAATAAAGCAGCCTACCCTGGTATTATATTATTATAAAGACGACGACCACCAGGATAAGGTAGTAAAGGTTTCTGCCATAAAAAGAATGTTTGGGCAATTGGGCACGGCAGAGAGTTTAAAAAGACAAGTCGCGATTCCCGAAGCGGGGGATCACATCATTGGGTCTTATGTAAGATCAAAAGACCTGAGGACAGTCGAAGATGAATGTCAAAAATTTGCAGTGGAAGTTCTAAAGCTAAAGCTGCGACAATAGCCGGATCATTTCCTGTCAGTACACTCTATCCTTCTTTTTGTCCATTAAAACTTTATGACCTTAGTGACAAACAGGGTATATAGTCACCTGACCTTATTAGCTTATTACTCTCTTTTAGAAAATAAGCTAATAAGGTCTTTTGCTTTAGGGATTCAATGTTAGTAAGGTAATAGGGCATCTCTAAAAACCTAAGGTACGATGCAATATTTTGCGAATAAATATTGTCATGCTTAAAACTTATCAGATGTCAAAATCAAGAGGATTATTCGATGAGCAAATTCGATTGGAGAGATTAAGCAAGAAGCAGGATCCATTGGAGAAATTGAGTAGCCATATCGATTTCGAATATTTTCGCAAACCTCTGGAAAAAGCGTTGATTAAAGGTGTGGAAAAAAGCAAAGGAGGCCGTCCTGCCTATGACGTAGTGTTAATGTTCAAGATCTTGATTTTGCAGAGATATTATAATGTAAGTGATGATGCGATGGAGTATGCAATCCTGGATAGGTTGAGCTTTATGCGGTTTTTAGGTCTGGGAATTAATGACCCTGTACCAGATTCAAAAACAATTTGGTTGTTCCGCGATACGCTGACGAAGCTGAATTTGGTGGAACGATTATTTGCCACTTTGGATAAGCAATTAGATAAAGATGGAGTCATAGTTCACCAAGGTAAAATAATAGATGCATCTGTAGTAGAGGTTCCAAAGCAAAATAATGATCGAGGGGAGATCGATCAATTAAAGAAGGGGACAATACCGGAAGACTGGAGCGAAAATAAAATAAGGCAAAAAGATACAGATGCACAGTGGACCAGAAAGCACTTTCAAAATTATTTTGGGTATAAGAATCATATCAAGATCGACAGCTACACCAAGCTGATTACAGATTTTCGGGTAACTGTAGCTAATATAATGGACAACCACATAGCTGATTCATTATTGGACAAAAAGGAGGACGGAGGTCAACCCCTATATGGCGATTCAGCCTATAGCAGCAAGGAACTGGATGAATGTTATAAGCGAAAGAGCCTTATTAACAAGGTGATCAAACAAGGCTATCGATACAAAAAGCTCAGCGAGGCAGACAAAAAAGCAAACACAAAAAATTCCAGGATAAGAAGTCGAATAGAACATGTGTTTGGCTTTATGACTAATAGTATGAATGGAATGTTTTTAAGGTACAGGAGCTTAATTCGAAACCAGATCGGAATTGGCTTAATGAATCTCACATACAACCTGTTTAGATTAGTCCAGTTGAATGTTGAATTGAGAAAATAACAGGCAAACGAGAGGCTTTTTGCTAGAAACACGAGCATTAAAACAAAAAACACATCCTAAAAATTGACAATCAAATTCAAGAAAATTCACAGGACCAATAACCTTATAAAAAATCGAGGTTATTAGAGATGCCCAATAAGGTTTGTCACCGATCCTTTGACTAGTTTGAATTATTAATTTAATGAACTAAGATGGGATATTTATTGCAAAAACAAATCAACACTTGATGAAAATCATAGTAAAGAACACCTGTCGCATTTTGATCACACCCTCACATAAATTCTTTTCTTATCCAATATATAACCCACCAGCCAGCAAAACAACATGAAGGTTATTGCAAACAGGAAGGACCCGAAATACATACCTGCATGCTTAAAAATATTTTGATACAACCAGGCGTAGAGTGGCTGATGTTTTTCACCAACAGGAATAAACCATAATAAGATGGCAGCCAATTCTGATAACAGGTAAATGAACAATGGGTTTTTGCCAAATACCTGGAAGAAATGGGTCCATTTTGTTCGCTGTAAAAAATCAATGACATAAGCCAATGCAGCCAGCAGGATACAATCGATGCCGACTGTCAGCAATACAAAACTTCCTGTCCATAATTTTTTATTGATCGGAAAAACCGGGTTCCAGGCCAATGCAATCGCTATCGCTATGGCACCGGCTAATAATAGTTTGGTAAGTCCTTCATACGTCTTACCTTTTCCCAGCATCCACTTCCCGGCAAGATAACCGAATGTAACATTTGTAATAGCAGGCAAAGTACTCAATACACCTTCGGGGTCGAAGGAGAATCCTTCGCCATGATACAAATGATTTTCTCCCAATAGCCAAAGATCCAGTCTTGCCCCCGCATTGGTCAACATGTTGTAGGGATCACTATGATCGCCAAGCGTCTTTAATATTAACCAATACACAAGCAGGAACACCAGTGATAAGATGAATACTGTGGATGGCTTCAGGTAACGGATCATCAATGAAGCAAATAGATAACCCAATGCGATCCGCTGCAATACCCCCATGACTCTTGTATGAGAAAATGGGTTTGCTTCCAGCTCATGGCTGGCATTCCAATGCACAAAAGGAAACCAATACATCAAATAGCCCAAGAGAAAGATGATAATAGTTCTTTTCAATATTTTACCGATCACCTGTGCATCGTTCTGCGTTTCCCATTTCTTCATGGCAAAGCTCAATGCATTACCCACAACAAACATAAATGTCGGGAACACGAGATCGGTAGGTGTAAATCCATGCCAGTGTGCATGGTTTAAAGGTGCATACGAAGTAGCTCCGTTTCCCGGTGTATTAACGATGATCATAAAGCAAACGGTCATTCCGCGTAATACATCAAGGGCGAGGAATCGCTGCGGGGAATTCATAAGCAGTAATTGTGATCCGAATATAAAGATTATAACCAGCGTTTCACAATATAAATGATAACAGTAGCTACTGCGCTAAACAATATCATCGTAGTAATGGGGAAATAGAATTTAAAATTCTCTCTTTCTATTCGTATGTCACCGGGTAAACGTCCGATCCACTGCAATTTGTCATGGAAGAAATAAATGATAACCCCTACTATAATGATCAAACAACCTGCAAGAATGATGTATTTACCAGTGTTGCTGTCCATGATGCAAATTTAAAATCCTATCGCCCATAAAAGACACCATGTACACAAAGTAATTCGTGTGACCTCCCTGTTCCCATCGCTACCGGGATTGTGGGAAAAATCTTTATCGTAACTTTCTTACTCAACCGTTTGCTATGCTCAAAACAATCATCGCCGGAATTGGCAGGTATGTGCCGTCAAACGTAGTTACCAATGATGACCTCACCAAAGTAATGGACACCAGTGATGAATGGATACAGGAACGAACAGGCATTAAAGAACGACGCTATGCAACCAGGTACGAAGATACCACTGCCACAATGGGTGCCGAAGCTGCGAAGATTGCTGTGCAAAGAGCAGGTATTACGGTAAGTGATGTTGATTTCATCATATTCGCAACACTAAGTCCTGATTATTTCTTCCCCGGTTGCGGCGTTTTGGTGCAACGCATACTGGGGATGAAAGAGATCGGTGCATTGGACATCCGCAATCAATGCAGTGGCTTTTTATATGGAATAAGCGTGGCTGATCAATTTATCAAAACAGGAATGTATAAAAACATTTTATTGATCGGTTCGGAAACACATTCCTATGCGCTCGACTTTAGCACAAGAGGAAGAAATGTATCGGTGATCTTTGGTGACGGGGCCGGCGCTGTTATTCTTCAACCGACAAATGATAACAACAGGGGAATACTTAGTACGCATTTACACAGCGATGGCAATGAAGCTGAAGTATTAAGTATGGCGAATCCGGGGTTTCATGCCGGTAAATTCTGGAATGATAAAAAACCGGTGCAACCGCAACAACCTTATGGCGGTATGTTCATCACGCAAGACTTAATCGACAAGGATGATCTTTATCCAAACATGGATGGACCATTGGTTTTTAAGAAAGCCGTTGTAAAATTTCCGGAAGTAATCATGGAAGCATTAAATAAAAATAATCTTCAGCCTTCCGATCTTACGTTGCTGATCCCTCACCAGGCCAATCTTCGCATCTCTCAATTTGTACAGCACAAATTAAAATTGCGGGACGACCAGGTGCATAACAACATCCAGAAGTTCGGCAACACGACGGCCGCATCAGTTCCGATCGCATTGTGCGAAGCATGGGAAGAAGGAAAAGTAAAAGAGGGTGATTTGATTTGTTTAGCAGCGTTTGGAAGCGGGTTTACATGGGGAAGTGCGTTGCTCCGATGGTGAGAGATAGCAAATTATTCCTTCATAGTGATAATAAACGACTCCTTTCTTTCCATTTCTTCTGTCCGGGCCGTTCTTAGGTATTCAACTTTTTTCATCCAGCCGTTAACCGGGGCAACAGTATATTCACTATGGTCTTTTATTTCGAAACCGGCCAATATAACTTTAGCCTTTTCCATAACCGAATCTTCAGGAATATTCATTTTCCTGAAAAGTTCTTCAAACATCTTGCCCGCACCTGCCATGTCTATTTGTTGATCGGTGGTGATTTTTATACCTGCCGCCCAAGGCGTTTCTGCAACGATCCTTGCAGAAATGACTGCTGGTATCTGATCAGAAGAAAAAGGACTCGGCAGACTTGTCTTCTCTGTACTTCCGCTCTTTGTAAAGAACCCACCATAAATAACATGATATAAAATTATTTCTTTGATAAGGGCCGCTTCTACCATTTGTTTTGTACCAAACATTTCTTTTGCCTTATTGAGCGCATCGGTTGTCTTCTCATCCATCTTCTTTGGCAACGAAACCTCCATCATCTTAACATAAGCATCTCTTACCTCTTCCCAATTCAGCAACTCATTGAACGTACCAACGGGACTGGTAGTGAATACCATTTTGAGTCCTTCATAAACGGGCATCTGTGCAGCTAAACCCGGCTCGGCCCGTTTTACTTCTTCCGGCAAATGAAAAACCCATTGCATTTTGTAACCTTCTTTTGAAGAATCCAAAACCGTAACGGCCGCTTCGTAAGAAAAATTAAAATCTGATTGGCTTGTCGTCTTACTGCGTTGAATAAGCAACCGTTTTTCCTCTCCCTTTTTCCAATTTGCAATACAAGCGAAAGATGTGTCACTGTTAACACTCTGCGTCAATGCGCCTGAACAGATAAGGAGGGAGACCAGTGTTGCAATGAATTTCATAGTTAAAGTTCCCGTTTGAAGAGTTTCAAACTCAAATATAGCAGAGATTATTAACTTATTTTAGCGCAACTTTACTCCGTCTGCCACGTCATACCGGTAGAAAGTTTTTTTGTCAAATATGAAAAAAATAGTCTTTATACTCGGTCTATGCTTCACCTGGTTGCTATCACAGGCGCAGTTTCCCCAATCCGATTCCTGGAAAATTAGCTGGAATAAAAAAGTTATCGCCGAAACCAACAAGAAAACTGAGGCGGCCGGCATAGGCAAGATAAAAACAGCCGACCTGAAGAAAAATTATTCTCTTGAGATCGTTTATAAAGAAGCCGACATCCAAAAAGAAAAAGAATGGATACGCTCATTCATGATCGTCGATGAAAGCGACAAAGAACTGGCAAGGAAAGACAGTATAAGGACGTGGAAGATCACTTCCGCTCAACTGAAGAAATTATTCGGCAATAAAAAGAAAATAATACTCTATACGATCGCCATCCCTTCTGATCCCGACTTAGCAGCGAGGGTTCGTGTGCGCAGGGTACAGCTGTGTACATTAGAGCTGAAATAAATCACAACCTTCTTTGTTTCCAACCATTTCATAGTTCATTTATGTACATTGCGGGTTCGACAAGATGGACCGTCATATTATTTATATCATCAATCCTATTTCGGGTACAAGAACAAAAAAGGACCTGCAGCCTTTCATTGAACAAAAAACAAAAGAACAAAACGTTCCTTTCATCACCTTTCCTTCGGTAGCCAGTGGCGATTATTCTTTCCTGCATCCTATTATTAAAGAAAATGAAACAACAGATATCGTCATTGCCGGCGGGGATGGCACGATCAACCAGGTAGTAAGCAACCTTATGAACGCTAACGTCAACTTCGGCATCATCCCCTGCGGTTCAGGAAATGGCTTGGCTTATACCGCAAAAATTCCTAAACAACCCGCAAAGGCGCTGGAGATTATTTTTAAAGGCCATGCTGCGCCCATAGACGGGTTTTTTATCAATGATCAATTTTCCTGTATGCTTTGTGGTCTTGGCTTTGATGCGAAGGTGGCACATGATTTTGCCCAGGACCCCAAAAGAGCTTTCCAGCACAGTGGGATCCGAAGCTTGGAATTCACGTGACTTGAAGTCGC
>JADMIO010603854.1_pt1 | contig 101289 bp, 88 predicted proteins | sample 8958161 | NCBI WGS metagenome assembly JADMIO01 (sample SAMN16585339, study PRJNA669376) | soil metagenome | isolation source: Crop rotation soil | place: USA: Cullars Rotation, Alabama | collected 2011 | reverse complement strand
CGCGACAACTTGTCCACGTGGAATTCTAAGCTTAGGATCCCAATGTGCTGGAAAGCGGCATCCGCATCGAATCTATAACTGAACCCGTTTCCGACGACGACGAAGGGCGGATGTCGCTGGGCATGAAGCGGGTCTTTGCCGCTTGGCAGCACCGGAAGATACGAAAGGTCACGATGTCTGGCCTATACGACGCCGCTCCGCAGGCAGGCCGGTATTTGGGCGGACCGATTCCGCTCGGCTACAGGGTCGAACACAGGAAAGAAGGCAAGAAGACCACCGCGTGGTATGTCGTAAACCGCGATCTTATCCCCGGCCTTACTCTGTCCGAAGCCGACGTCGTGGAGCAACTATTTAAGAGGGCCGACAAGGGTGAGCCGACGACGAAGCTTACTCTATGGCTGGAGGCAATCCAGGTCCCCACCGTCTATGAGCGATCCGAGAGGCCAGCCCCCAACAGTCGATTGGAAAAGCCAATCTGGCGCGCCAGCCGAGTGCAAGCGATCCTGAGGAATCCGATGTATAAAGGCAGTCACACTTACGGTGATCCGCGGAAGAAGCGTCGCCTTCGCCGTAACTCCAAGTTCAAGGACCGTGTAGCTCGTGATCCTGTACAGCGAGAGATGCCGGCCATTGTCAGCGTGGAGCTTTGGGAGCGGGTGCAACGGCAACTGGTCGCCAATCGCCGTGATTCTCGGCGCAATGCCCGGCGCGATTACCTTCTTCGCACGATGATGACCTGCGCTAGCTGCGGGTTTCGTTACGTCGCGCACTATTCGGTGAACACCAGCGGCAATCCGAGTTTTGCCTATCGCTGCTCGGGAAAACAAAACGAGCGCGGAACGTTTGGGCCGGACCAACAGCGCTGTCCCTCTCTCAATATCGAGGGGTGGCACGCTGAAGACGTGATCTGGGCCCAGGTTGAGCGGCTGATACGGAATCCCAGCGCGGTAGTGCAAGCGCTGGAGCAAAAGGCTGCTGGCCGTGGCCAAAGCACTAACCGACGACAGATTGAAAAGCTGCAAGCAGATTTGCGGCGGAAGCAGGATGCGAAGGTTAATTTGCTGAAGCGGGCTGCCGAGAACGACTTTGACCATGCGACCCTCCAACAGACGAAAGCCCTGTTAGATAAGGAAGAGGGTGCGATCCGTGCCAACCTGGAGAAGCTGAAAGTGGACGACGCTAAACTGGGCCAGCTTCAGGCTGATCTTGCCACTGTGCCGAGGACGCTGGCAGCCTTGCGGGAGCGTTTGGATGGTCCGTTACCCTTCGCCGTGAAGCGCAAAATCTTGGAAACCTTGGTTGATGACGTCCAGGTTGAAACCGTGCAGAAAGATGGACTTAAGCGAGTAAACCTCCATGTACGCTTCAGGTTTATTGATACCTGCGAGCCTTGCTGAGCAGGAACACCGGCGACAGCACCAGGGCCAGCGCCAGGCGCCGGTCCACCTGCTGGCCGTACTCGACCAGGTTCACTCGGCCGTACGCCACCCGCGTTTGCATCTTTCCGGAGTAGAACGCCAGATACCGATCGTCTGTCAGGACAATCGACCCTTGCATTCCCGCTGTCAGGTGCGGGGCCGTACCGCCCATATACTCCACTCGAGTCTGAGCAAGCATCAAACCCGGAACAACCAGTAGTCCGGCGAAATGCACACGCATACAAACTTAAGTCTGAAAAAGCCGCCGGAATTCTCAGGCCGGATACACTGGAAGTGAACCGGATTGTACCCCTCGGATTGTCGCTATGTTCGGAATGGATTCCTCCAAGCTCCAAGGCAAACAGATCCCTTCTCCTGACTCTCAGGAAGAGGGTGTCATCATCAGCCCGGATACCCGACGGGACAACCGCATTCCTCCCCGCCAGTCTCGCACCCTGAAGTGGCCGGTTCTGGACGCCTCCGGTGCACCCGACATAGACCTTGCCAACTGGCGATTCTCGCTGGAGGGTCTGGTGGCCAAGCCCGTCTCGTGGAATTGGGAGGAATTCCAGGCTCTCCCCCGAGTGAAGGTTTTCGCCGATTTTCACTGCGTGACGCGCTGGTCCAGGCTCGGCAACCTCTGGGAGGGTGTTTCGGTACGGGAACTGGTGGACCGGGCCGGCGGCATGCTGCCCAACGCGAGGTTCGTCTCGGTCTACGGGTACGACTACGGCTGGACCACGAACCTCCCCGCCGAGCACTTTCTGGCCGAAGACGCCCTGGTCGCGCTCCTCCACGACGGAGAACCCATCACCACGGAACACGGCGGCCCGGCGCGTCTGATCGTCCCGCGCTTATACGCCTGGAAAAGCGCCAAGTGGGTGGCAGGAATCGAGTTCCGGGAAAACGATCGCGCCGGGTTTTGGGAAGAGAACGGATATCATATGCGCGGCGATCCGTGGAAGGAAGAACGTTTTGGCTTCTAAACGTTTCACCTTTGCTGTCAAACGGGTAGAATAAAATTTACGACTCATGCTCCGGCTCGCCGTAGTGACCCCTAATCCGCTCGCAGCAGACGCTATCGAAATGCTGACTATGGAATCCGGGGCATTCCAGCCGTGTTACAAGCTCTCGCCGGTTCCCCACCTGAAGGAAATCACCCGGGCGCTGACCGTTCAGAATCCCGCGATCGTTCTTCTGGATATCGGCGACTGGATCGAAGCCGCCGGAATCGCCAAAGAGATCCAGCAGAACCTGCCCCGCGCCGCGATCATCGGATTCCGGCCGACCTGGGATCGGACCGAACAGCTCGCTTTCGAGGAAGCCGGTATCCTGGACCTGCTGGCGGAACCCTTTTCTCCGGGAGATATCGAAGCGGCCGCTTATGAGGCGATGCACCGCCGGTATCCCGTGTTCCATGAGAACATTCTGGCGTTCGTGCCCGCCAAGGCCGGCGGCGGATGCACCACGGTGGCGCTCCACCTGGGCGCTGCCATCGCCGCCTCAAACAAGAAGGTACTGCTGGTTGAATGCGATCAGCGCTCCGGGCCGCTTTCGATCATGCTGAACCTGGAACGCCACAAAGGGCTTCCCGAAGCTTTGGAGCGTAATGGCGAATTGCTGAGCCCTTTGGAATGGCGCCAGCTCACTGCACAGATTAAAGATTTGGACTTGCTGCTGTCGGATCCCCAGCGCCGCGGCCGTCTCCCATCCTGGGCCGATTACTACCAGCTCCTTCTCTTCGTGCAGAAGCAGTACGACTACATTGTTGTGGATCTGCCCGAAGTCATCAATCAGGCCACCGCGGAGTTTGTCCGGAATTCACGAGCGGTGTTCGTCGTCTGCCAGCCGGAGATCGCTTCGATCAAGCTCGCGAAAATGCGACGCATCGAACTCGAGGCCTGCGAGATTCCATCCGATAACGTCAAAATTCTGATGAATCGCTGGGAGCGCAGCAAGCTGACGATGGAGAACATCGAAAAGATCGCTGAAGGCAAGGTGTTTGCCACCTTGCCCAACGATTATAAAGAGGTCCGTAACGCGGTTCTGGAATCGCGTCTGGCATCTTCGGGAAGCTCGTTCAGCAAAGCCTGCGAGGTGGTGGCTCGCGCCGTCACTAACCTGCCCGAGGTTCCTCACACCCGGCCGAAGTTTACGCTGCTGCGCAAACTGGGCACCATCAGCAACTACAGCACCTAGTGAGCTGGTGGTGGAGCGGGCTTTAGCCTGCTACGGGGACTTCAGTCCCCGAGTTGCCCGCGGGCGTCTATTTCGGCGTGAGCTTCAGCAGTGAGTTGGGCTGTGGTTGCCCTTTGCGCCGAGTAAGCGTCGGGCAACTCACTGCTTCGGCGGACCGCCCTTGCCGGCGCCGCGAGGCGGAGCAGGCGGCAGCGTCCCGCCCTCAGCGAGAATCTTCATGTTTTCCAGGAACGGCGTGAACTGTGCGGTCCTTCGCGCCTTGTCTGCCTCGCGCGCGGCGTCATCGGCCAGCGTCGAGCTATCGTACATCAGCGTGTAGACGATCTTCGAAGTGGTCGCCGTGAGCGGTCTTGCTTCCAGTGTGCCGTGATAGAGAATGTAGGGCTGGCCTTCCCTCACGGGCTGCGTATAGGTGTAGGAGAGTTCCGTCTTCCCCACTAAAATCTCATTGCCGACCGACCGGACTGCGCCGAATTCCCCGTCCTTGCCGGACAGGATGGTGCACTGGATCCGCGCCCACTCGCCGATATCGCAATACTTGCCGATGCGCTTCCACACTTCCGCGGCGGGGCGGTTTACCGTGATTTCCATCGGAATGGAGACGTAGGTCGGATTCGGGATCGCCAGGGGAGCCGGGCCCCGGCCCTGTGCGCTGGCGAGCTGCGCCAGGCAGGCGATTGCAAGCGCCCAACTGGCGGTTGACTTACTGGAATGACTCATGAATTTCCTCCAAATAGGTTTCGCCTTGGGGCGGCGTCTGACGCACAATCTTGGCACAGGCAGCCTGGAGTAATCAACCCGCGCGTGAATCCTTAGTCTGGCAGACTGGTACGAACATGATCCGTCTCCCCACGACGCAGCCCTGAATATTCGAGTTACTTCGCGCGGCCGGTATATCCCTGCGCGATCGTCGGAATGGCGATGATGCGATTTCGCGCGCTCGGCGTTCCCCAAGTGCCGTAAAACACGATGCCGAAGAGCGTCTTCTTGTCGCGGCCACCGAAAAACGTCCCGTGCGTGCCCTGCGCGGCCGGGATACTGCCGACGAATTTGCCGTCGGGAGCGAAGACGTCCACCGACTTGCCCGTCGCCACATAAACCCGACCTTGCTGATCGACGGCTGAGCCGTCGCCGCCGGTGCCGCCTTGCAACTTGCCGAACTCGCGCTGATTGGCCAGCGAGCCGTCAGGCTTCACGTCGAAGGCGAAGACCACCGCGCCGTTGGTAACGTAGAGCGTCTTCTCATCCGGACTCAGGATGATGCCGTTGGCCAGCGGAACGTCCTTCCCATACTGCGAGACCACGCCTTTCGGATCGGCGTAGAACACTCCGCTGCCGGTGGCGCCGGTAACGGAGAAGTATACGCCGCCGCGCGCATCGGCGATCAAATCGTTTACCACGCCGCCCACGCATTCGAGCGGTTCGCCATGGAACGAATTCGCCAGCATCTTCCGTTGAGGTTCCAGTTGTTGGATGGCCGAGCCGAGCCCGCGTTCCGCGACAAACAGTGCGCCTTTCTTGCTGCGCGATACCGCGCCGGCAGTGTTGATGTTGCTGTAGAGGACCTTGGCGAGGCCGGTTGACGGATCGAGCTGCATCACATTTCCGGCGTCATTGTTGGCGAACAGCACGGTCCCGTTCTCGCCGGCGATGGGACCGTCCACGTTATTTCCCTCCCACGACCACACCACCTTCCAGGATTGCCCAGCCGCAAGAACGCCGGGAATCGCAGCCGTGGCTGGAAGCACCGGATCCGGCGGCGCTTCGTTCGACTTCGCCGACGCATTCACCGGAATCGAGAACGGCGGAGGAGCAACCTTGCACTTCGCCAGCACGCTCTTGATTCCCGGATTCTGCCAGCTCTGCATTCCGCTGCCGCGTGGGAAAGAAGACGCTGGACTCTGCGCATTCACAGCCGCCGCGCAGCCGGCGATGAGCGCAAGCGCGATCGCCGGTTTCACTTCTTGATGCCTTTCGACTTTACGTCCCAGTTCGAATTCGTGCAGAGGCTACAGTCTTTGCCCACGAACATCTTGCTGGCTTTCTTGTCGCCCTTGAACGTCCACAGCAGCCAGTTGGATGCAACATTGGCGAACTCGCCGCCGCCGGGATGAAACACCGTCGCGGTGTGGCCGGCGTTGTGCCGGGAGCCATAGAACACCGGGAGGTTGTTGGCCGCCTCGAACGTCGCTACCGACCAGGGCATGGCGAAGTCGGGTTCATTCCCATTGATCAGTAGCACCGGCCCGTGCAGTTTGGTGAGCGCTTCCGCACCGGGTTGCGCGGAGCCACCGCCCTTGCCCTTGCCCTGCGCATCCGCGGGGGGAGCGGTGGTTATGCCCGAATTGAACACGCCGATGGTCTTGACGCGCGGATCGGCGCCCAGCGTGATCGAGATAAATCCTCCGCACGATTGGCCCATGACCGCGACTTTGTCCAAGGCGATCTTGCCCTTCAGCGGCGAGCCGGTTCGCGCATTTTCCGTCGTGGCCCAATCGATCGCGGCGCGCACGTCATCCGCGGTTTCCTGCCGCCGCGATGCGCCTTCCTGCGGAACCGTGCCCATCACCAGGAAACCGTGCGAGGCGATGGTGGTCAGAAATCCTCCGTAGCGGGTGCTGTCGATTGCGCAGCCGCCGTTGCCCCATACCATCAGCGGCAGGGTGTCCTTCTTTGGGAACGCGTCGAGCGTCGCGGGTCGGTACACGTGCAGCCCGGGCGATCCGAATGCGCCTTCGGATGTGACCATGTACGGTCCAGGAACCGCGAGCGGGGCGCCTTCCAGAGGTAACGTGCGATTTATCATCTCGGGCGTGATACCGGCCGGTTGCGCGAGGCACGCGCCGGCGCTAACCAGCGCACAGGCCGCTACGCGCGGTCGCCAAGTTAGCCGGAAACCCTTCCCCGGCAGCCGCGCGGAGCGCGTCCGTTGAGCGCTGTATGTGGTGAAAAGCACTGCGGCAGCAGCAACGATGGTCTTATGCATAGTCCGTCTCCTTTGTGCGCTTGATCGAATTGCCGTTTGTCAGTATGACACTTCAGCGCAGGAAATGACGAGGCCCGGAGAGACACGGCTCGTTGTAAAAGCCTCTGGCATGGTGCCAAGACATCGAGCAGCCAAATCCAAATTTCGACGCCCGCGATGCGGTGTAGTACGCGCTCGAGAGGCGCGCCTCCTCCGGCTAGAAACTATATTTCGCCGACAACTGAATAATGCGAGGACTGCCGTTCGCACTGCCTGCTGAATTCACGTCGCTGGTGATCTTGCCGAAGTTAGCGCTGTTCAACGCCGTGGTCGGCACATTGAAATTCACCCGGTTTTGGACATTGAAGGCCTCGCCGCGGATTTCCAGGGCATGGTTCTCAAAGATGGCGAAGCGCCTGCTTACGCTCACGTTCACGCTGAAGTAATTTGGCCCGTAAATATTGTAGGTGCCTAAATTGCCGTACGTGCCGGTAGCCGGCACCGCAAAAGCCTTCGGATTGAGCCAGCAGCTCGGGCTGCGCTGTACGCAATACACATCATCGAGCACCTGGTTGGGCCGCTGCCCGCCAACACCGCTGAGCGCGCTGTCGACACCGCTCGTAACGGTAATGGGCGTCCCCGAGCGGAAGCTCAAGATAGGAGACAGTTGCCAGCCCGAGCCGACGGCATGCAGCAAGCGTCCACTGAAATTGGGTGATTGCAACACGGCCGATATGTTCACGATGTGCCGGATGTCGATACCGCCGCAGTTGCCACGGTCAAATGCGCGATTGTCCGGCCGCACGTAACTGCCGCCAATCGCCAGCGAAACCGGGTCAGCAATGCAATGGGACCAAGTGTAGTTTGCCAGCACGGTGAAATTACGCGCAAAACGATGGTTCACCGACGCCAGGAACGCATTGTAACTTGCATTGCCTCCGTCGTCGAGCGTGGTCACTCCGGAAATGGACGGGCCCTGGGCGGGATTCGCCAGCGTCAACAGACGTCTCTGCGCGTTGTTGCTCAACGTCGAGCACGGCGTATAGGTCACGCCGCCGAGGACACAACTATCTCCTGGCAGGTAGACCGAGGGATTCAGCGACCTGGAAGACCACATGTGCGTCGTATGGTTGCCCAGGTAACTGACTGAGGCAAGCCAGTCTGCGCCAAACTGCCGCTGCACCGTAAGGTTCCATTGCTGGAGGTAGGTAGGCCGGAGGTTCAACGGAACTGTAAGGAAGCCTAGGTTGCTTGGAAACACCGCGTTTTTGGATAATGTCACCGGGAACGGATTGCCTCCCGGGTAGCCCGCCCAGGGATCGTCGAACTTCACCGGCGTATTCGGGTTCGTTACGCCCAAGCCCCAGGGTGCAGTACCGCCGTAGGCATCGAAATACAGAGTGTGCGGCACGTCGTTGAGAATGCCCCAGGAAGCCCGAATGCTGGTTTTGCCATCGCCCATAGGATCGTATGCCAACCCGATGCGAGGAGCAAAATTCGGCCAGTAGATATGGCTCGGCCGGCCGTTGGTATCGAAGCCGGGGTCTCCCGGATATTGCACGCCGGCAGGGGCGTTGGGATAAACGGAGGATCGCACGCCCGCATCGTAGAGCGAGCGCTCGAAGTGCGTCACATGGTCGTACTTCAATTGGGGTCCCAGGTAAGGCTCCCAGCGAATGCCGTAATTGAGGGTCAGCCGCGAATTGATGCGCCAATTGTCTTGGCCGTAGAAGCCATAGTAAGGAACCTTCTCGGAATCCAGCGTGCCGCTCGACTGGCTGAAGGCTGAGGCTTTCCCCAGCAGGAAGTCCGCCATGGGGAAGTTGCCCGTGAACTGGCCGCTAAAGGTGAAGCTGCCGGCATTTGTACCCACAAGTAAGCGTTCTGCACCTCATGAATCCAGTTCGCCCCAAACTGCAGCTGGTGGTTGCCGCGCTGAATGCTGATGTCGTCCGCGAATTGAAAGCTCTGCGTGGGCACTGCCGCGGCGAATGAATTCTGCCCGACACTGTTGAAGGCGCCCGTCACGATGACGTTCAGATTATTCGGCGTGGGCGGCGAAGCCAAGGGAATGCCCAGATCAGCCGCCGTCAATTTAGTCACCTGTGTCTTATTGATGGCCGCTCGGTTGAAGTTCGCCCGAAAGCTGTTCACCGTGCTCCCGTTGGGAACCCAGGTTTCGCCGATCGTCACCGAGTTCACCAGGTTATCGGGCGAAGCGTCGATGATCGACAGCGGGTTTCCGGAGTAACTGATGGGCGAAAGTGAATGCGCCGCCAGGTACCGGATGAAGACCGTGTGCTTGCCGTTGATCTGCCAATCCACCTTCGCTACGCCGGAGTATTCGCTGAAGTTGTTCAGCGTCGTGAAAGAAGTCTGTCCGCATTCGTTCACCGGCACGTTGTAGAGCGACATCATCTTCAGCGCGGCGGGACTGAACAGCGACGGGGAGACTTGATTCCCCACAAACGGCGCCGGGAGGGTAACGGCCACAGCGCGGCAAGCGGTTGATGTAATCGTGCGAAAATCGCCCTTCAGCATGTCCGGGGTCGGCAGAAACGCAGTGTTCTTAGAGGCGTCAGAGCTTTGCTTGGTCTGTTGGTAGCCGGCAAAGAAGAACAGCTTGTTCCGGACGATTGGCCCACCGAAGGTTCCCCCAAACTGATGCCGGCGCAACGTGTCCGGCTGGGCTGCAAAGAAGTTTCGCGTCGTCAGAGCCCGGTTGCGAAGGAACTCGAATGCATTGCCATGGAAAGCATTGCTTCCGGACTTGGTCACCGCATTGATGGCCCCGCCAGCGTGCTGGCCATACTGCGCCAGCAGCGCACTGGTCTCCACTTTGAACTCTTGCAACGCATCAGGGAACGGCAGCGGCAAACCGGCGTTGTTGACCGGGTCGTTATGAGAGGCGCCGTCGAGCGTGTAGGTCAAGCCATTTGCCGGACTGCCGCCTACGCTGATCGCGATTGCGTTGGGATAGTTCTTCTGGGAAATCAGTTGCCCGGAATTGGCGATCGGCACCGGAACCGCGGCGCCTGTTAACATCACCAATTCGGTCGCTACGCGACCATTCAGGGGAAGTTCTGCGACGCGTCTCTGATCCACCACCTGGCCAATGCCCGAGGTATTGGCTTCCACCATGGCTGCTCCGGCTTCCACCGTAATCGACTCCGACACGGCGCCAAGCTTCAATGCAATGTCAATGGTGGGATTGGTGTTCACCTGTAGAACGATGCCCGACTGAACGAACGTGCTGAAGCCGACTTTCTTCGCTTCCAACCGGTAAGGGCCAACTGGAAGACTCGGCAAGCGATAGGCCCCGTCAGCTTCTGTTTCGCCGGTTCGAACAAATCCTGTGTCGGTTTGGGTAGCGGTGACGGTCGCCCCGGCCACTACAGCGCCTGTAGAGTCGCGGACGATGCCGGTAATTTGCGAGACGGCTGCCGACTGAGCCAGCAGACTCCCACTCACAATCAAGGCAATGGCTGCTAGAATTCCACTCTTCATCGCGATACCTCCCATTAAGATCCCTTGACGGCCAGCTTAACAGCGCTCAAAGTGCTCCGCAATGCTTCATCTCAAGTCTTTACAAACTCTGTGTCGTGCTCTCTCAACCTTTTACAATCTCATCCGCCTCGTGCCCCACCTCACGGCGCCCATACTTTGAACTGAAGCTCGCAAGTGGAGCATGAAATGGAGCCGGCCGCACATGAAAAAACAACCGCAAAATCGCGACCCTTTAATTTCAGCAACATACTGGGTTCGTTTTGTCACTGCACTTTTGAGCGGCAGCACCGTTCAACGGGCCACGGTATCCTAAAAAGACCCCATGCAACAGGAAGTCGTCGAGGCCGAAGGCCACCTGATCGATTCGCACCTAATGGAGCAGATCTTCGATACGGTGGTCGAACACAACGGCAAATTTGAAGTCGAAGAGTTTCGCATCGGCCGCACCAACGCCGATAAGTCCTATCTGCGCCTGCGCGTGGAAGCGCCCGATGAGGCCGACATGCAGCAGGTCCTCAGCCAGCTCCTCGGACTCGGGTGCAGTCCCGCCGATACCGGCAACGCCGAGCTCGGCACGGTCGACCGCGATTGCTGCGCGCCGGAGGATTTCTATTCCACCACCAACCATAAGACGCTGGTGCGCATCGGCGGCCAGTGGGTCGAGGTGGACAATCAGCGCATGGACGCGATGATCGTCGTTTCCGGTTCGCGCGCCGCATGCCGCCGTCTGCGCGATCTGAAGAAAGGCGACCGTGTCGTGGTGGGCATGCGCGGCATCCGCGTGGTCCCCGAATCCAAGGAGCGCGACCGCCTGGCGTTCGCCTTCATGAGCAACGAAATATCGTCCGAGCGTCAGCTCGAAACCGCCGTCCGTCAGATCGCCGCCTTGATGCAGCAGACCCGCGCCGAAGGGAAGAAGATCATCGTCGTCGGCGGCCCCGTGATCGTCCACACGGGCGGTGTGAAGCCTCTGGCATCCTTGATCCGCACAGGCTGGGTGAACGGGCTTCTGGCTGGAAACGCTCTGGGCGTCCACGATATCGAAGCGTCGCTCTTGGGGACCTCCCTCGGTGTGCGGCAGAGCGACGGCCGCCAGGAAGAACACGGGCATCGCAATCACATGCGAGCCATCAACGCAATCTATCATGCCGGTGGGATCGCTAAAGCGGTGGAATCCGGACGCCTCAAGAGCGGCGTGATGTACGAGTGCGTGAAGGCCGGAATCCCCTTCGTGCTGGCGGGCAGCCTTCGCGATGATGGTCCCCTGCCCGACACCATCACCGATATGAACAAGGCGCAGGACGCCTACGCCGAACTGCTGAAAGGCGCTGGCGTAGTCCTATGCCTGGGTTCGATGCTCCATTCCATCGCCACCGGGAACATGCTCCCTAGTTGGGTAAAGATCGTGTGCGTCGATATCAATCCCGCTGTTGCTACCAAGGTCAGCGACCGGGGAACCGGGCAGGCCATCGGCGTCGTGACCGACGTCGGACAATTTCTAGGCTCGCTCGATGCGGCCCTCCAGCAATCCGAGGCAGCGCGGTGAAGCGGCAGTATTCCGACAAGCACGCCGAAGCCGGCGTCAAGGCTCCCCTGCCCGAAATCGAAACCTGGCCCAATCAGTACCGGACCGGCTACGTGATCGAGATCGTGATGCCGGAATTCACCTCCATTTGCCCCAAGACCGGCCTGCCGGACCACGGGACCCTGACCCTGCGTTACGTTCCCGACAAGGTCTGCCTCGAACTCAAATCCTTCAAGATGTACACGCTGGCATTCCGCAATCTCGGCATCTTCCAGGAGAATGTGGTGAATCGGATGCTCGCCGACGTCGTGAAATGGGCGCGGCCCATCTCGGCGACCGTGGTCGGCGACTTCACGCCTCGCGGCGGCCTTTCGACGCGGGTCACCGCGGAGTGGCCTCGGAGTAAACGTGACTGACGAAGAACTGACTGCGGCGATACGAGAGGTACAGGAACGGGTCCGCTCGCGATCTCCGCAGGGCTCATTGGGCGTCGATGGAATCCCGGCAGCCGATCTGATGCCGTTGATTCACGCTCGCGATGCCGCGGAAGCAAAAGTAGCCGCCATCGGGACCGTAAACCCTCGCGCACCGGGCTTTGCGAGCTCAATCATCCAGAGCGTCAAGCGTTTAGTTGCCCGCGCTCTCGACTGGCATGTGCGCGAGCAAGTGGAGTTTAACCGCGCCACAATGGCGTGCATTCAGGCAACCCTCGAAGCTTTGACCGATCTCAGCAAGGGTGTGGCCGGGCTCGCCGAGCTGCGCAGGCACTCCGAGCAGTGGCGGGCCGATTTCGAGGAGCGCCGTTCCGCTACCGAAATCCACATGCTGCGCACCATCTCCGAGCTTCAATCGGCATTCCATCTGCGTGCCAGCCTGATTGAGCAGAACTTCCGAGATTCGGTCCGCCAGCAGCACGACGATTTCACCGTGGAGATGGATCGGCGCACGCTCGATATCCAGAAGCGCTTGTGGGACGACGTGCAGAAGGTACGCGGTGAGTACGACCGCCTGATCCACACTGAGCTGCGCTTGATGCGGCAGAAACAAATCTCGATCGCGGCCCCATCCGCGAGCCCCGCGATCGCTCCCCAAGACCATTTGGACATCGACTGGGCCCGCTTCGCGGAACAGTTCCGCGGATCGGAAGAAAAGATTCGCGAGCAGCAGAAACTCTATGTCCAGCGCTTCGCCGGAGCATCGGGTGCGATCCTGGACATCGGCTGCGGCCGAGGCGAGTTTCTGGATGCCGCGAAGGCGGCCGGCCTCCCGGCCCGCGGCGTTGATCAGAATCCCGAGTCCATCGCGCTGTGCCGCTCTAAAGGTCTGGAAGTGGAGCAAGCCGACTTATTCGAATACATCGAGTCTCTCCCAGATGGGTCGCTGGGCGGCGCCTATTGCGCCCAAGTGGTCGAACATCTTCCTCCTTCGGGTGTGCTTCGCCTGGTCAAGCTGCTGGGACAAAAGCTGCGCCTGGGCGCGCTGGTTGCGATTGAAACGCCCAATCCCGAGTGCCTGGCGATCTTCGCGACCCACTTCTATCTTGATCCCACCCACACCCGCCCTATTCCCGCGCCCTTGTTGCGCTTCTATCTGGAGGAAGCCGGGTTTGGAAGCGTCCAGATTGAGCGCCTGGCTCCGGCGATCGAAAGTATGCCGGCGCTGGCCGAGTTGCCGCCCATATTCCGCGACGCGTTCTTCGGCGGACTAGACTACGCGATCTTCGCGACGAAGCTGTAGGAGACTCTCGTAGAGCTTCTTCTGCTCGCGGGCGATAGCGTCCCATCCATACACGCGCTCGACCGTTTGCCGCGCACGAGCCTCGATGCCGGCACGCTCGGCCGGTGTCTCCAGCAGGCGTGTAATCGCAGCAGCCATCGCTTCCGCCGAGTCCGTCACCACCACATCTGTGCCGCTCTCCAGGTCTAGGCCGTGAATCCCGGCTCCCGTCGAGACGATGGCTTTGCCCATCGCCATGGCTTCCAGGATCTTGACGTTGGTGCCCGCCGAAGCGACCAGCGGCGCGATCACCAACGTCGCTTGATGGTATGCCGGACGAACGTCAGAGACGAACCCTTCCACCTCAACGCCGGGATGTTTGAGATCCCAGAAGCGCTGGTGCCTCTGTCCCGCGATCACATGCAGAGTGACGTTCTCGAGCTTCGGAAACACATCGCGCAGGAAGAACTCCAAAGCCATCACATTGGGCCGGTGGGCGAACGATCCGATGAACAGCAGTCGTCTGGGATCGGGCGGCTGCGGCGACGGCTGGAAGCGGTCCAGATCCACCCCATTGGGGATCGCGACGGATCCGTCAACCATACTACGGTCCAGTTCTGACATGGTTACCACGCGATCCACTTGACGCCAAGCCGCTGTCTCAAATTCAGCCCATAGCGCAAATTGACGTCCGTTTTCGTAGTCGTTCGGATCGCCTACTAGCATCTGCGCATACAGATCGTAGGTAATATCGTGCTCGACCAGGATGGTACGGGCCGGCGCGCACTCGGATGCGTACAGCGCCATCTGCGTGAACTCGAGCTGCACGATGCCCGGGCGCCATTTCGCGATGGTCTGCCGCAGAGCCGCATGATACGTCGGCGTGTCGAACTCCTCGACGGTATCGGGCCGGCCCCGCGAAGGCAGTGCGTGGCTCCCGGCGCGGCGGACGGTTATGATCTCAGCACAAATCTCCCTCAGCTCACGCGGGACAGGTTGTGACTCCTCAGTGAACGCCACCAGCACCAGGTCGAAGTCGGGAGCGGCGCCGCGCATCAGATTGTAGATGCGCACGGCGGCTCCGTGCGACAGCGGGAACGGAACATAGGGGCTCGCGATCAGGATCACAGGCTTTCCCGAGGGCGCGCGTCCCGGAAATACCGCGACCTCGCCGTTGACCAGATCGAGAAAGCGCATGTCCCCGGCGAGCACACCGACTGAGGGCTGATGCGCGGCGGCTGAGAGTGCAGCTTCCTTTTCGAGCGCCTTTAAGCGAAGAACATCGTGCCGCCACAGGCGCGAGAATATCTCCGGATCGCCGACAGCGCGCGCCAGGAACTGGACGTAGTTGACCTCCAGCGCCCGATCCAACTCATCCGGCGAGAAGTAACGCGACGTGGTCGCTCGATGCTCGTGCAGTACGCGAGCGCCCGCGCAATAGACGCTGGGCCATCCGCGCACCCACGCGCGAACGCCGAGATCCAGATCCTCCACGTACGCCGGCTTATACCCTTCGTCGAATCCGCCCAATGCCTCTAGCTTCGCGGCGTCGTAGAGACTGCATCCGCCGCTGCCGTAGAGTACATAGCTTTGATCCTCACCCTCCAACGGAATGTCGCAGCGGACGGGAAACTCCGTGACGCCCGGCGAGGGATTCATCACGGTCTTACCGGTCTCTTCCCGGCGGACTCCTTCCGGGAAGAAGATCTGCGCACTCGAACAAAAAAGATCGGGCACCGTCTCAAACGGCCGCAACAGCGCGGCGAAGAATCCCGGCTCGACGACCATGTCATTGTTGAGCACGCACACGTGCGAGAAGCGCGCGCGGCGGATTCCGCGATTCACGGCTTCGGCGAACGCCAGCGGCTGCGGGCTATGCTCGACCAAAACGTTCGGCCATGCAATGCCACCCTCGTCGGAGCCGTTATCGACAATGATGATCTCGTCGGCGTCCTGGATGCCGGGCAGACACTTTGCCAGCAGGGCCCGGCCGTTACGCGAAGGAATTACGACTGAGACGCCTCGCGGCTTTTGGTTGCCACCGATTGGGACAGGCTCGATCGCCGGACGCGATCGGGCAAGTTTCCTTCCCCGCGCCATCGCCATCCGATACAGCACCGATAGACGGAACTTGGCGGGCTTGCGAACCCATTCCATCGCCCGGTAGGTACTCGATTCAGGCAGGCGCTGGCTGCGCACCAGATTCTTCACGCGCCACGCCAGATGCGCCAGCATAGTGGGCGCGCTTTGTGGCCGCAGCATGAAGTGCTGGCCGGTTTCATTGAACGCCAGGAACCGCATCGGCGCCATTGCGAATCCCAGGGCGCGCAGTCGCCAGTGCGGGATACGCGGTTCGAGAATCACAGCGGCCAGACGGATACGGCGTGCGCCCAACCGCGCGCGAATCAGATCGCGATTCTCGTTCCAAGACCGGCGGATGTGATACGGAATCCACTCTGCATCGGCCGCCGGGAATTCAGACACGACCACCAGGGGAAGCTCTGGAAAGATTGCTCGGAATTGTTCGAGCACCAGGGCGATCACGGGCTCCGACGCCGAGGCGAACAGAACCTTTACTTCCGGTGGATCGGTCAAATGAGTTGTGGGAGCTCGAAGCTCCAACGCTCCGCTTGATGATCGTCCCACAAGGCGAGGGCTTGTGCGCAGAACGCCGTCGATACGGGATTCGAGAACGGGAGCACGTGGGTGCCCTTTCGCCCGAACCAGAAGCCGCCTCGTAGCCGGATATCGGTGGCGTCCACTGCCTGGAACGTCGCGATCCGCGAAGCCTCTTCGCACGCCAAGCCTTCATCCAACGTCACCATGCCCAGATGATGCGCGATCAGCCGGACGCGCAGCAGTTGGGCGTTCACGTCGGAGCGCTCGAACACCGGCGCGATCTCCCGCAACAACCGGGATACACGGCTGATGCCTCGTTCGAGGTCCTGGCGTTCGGACGTAAACAGGAGCGCCTCCAGAAAGTAACAGTAGGCGTGCAGCCGGTCCATGATCTTCTCGCGATCGGTTTCCGCATCGAAAAACGTGTCATGGGTCGCCAGCGCCGACACCACGGCTGCATCGAACATCTGCTTCGCATGCGGGTCGTCCAAATCGCGCCACGCGAGCGCCGACTTCAACTGGTAACAGCCTGGCTTCCGAGACCAGCGAGGCTCCTCCGGCAAGGGCTGTTTATCGGGAAGCGAGATGACCGGGTGAAAGCTGCCATCCCCTAAAAAGTCGAACGCCAGCGACAGAGCTGCTTCCTCGGCGCGTTCGCGGAACTCCGCTTCGCCGGTAGCGCGCCAGACAGCGAGCAATCCGCGGATGATGATTCCTATATCGAAGAAGTAGGCCCGATCCGAGCCGGGTTCGAAGGGAAACGTCGAGGCGGAGGAATCCCACGCCTCGCGCGTCAAATAGCGCGCCGCGCGCACGGCCGCGTCAAGATACTCCTGCTTACCGCTCCGGGCGTGGAGGTAGGCGAGGGCGCTGGCCGCGTATCCCGTAATTTCGGTTGAAACAGCGGCATTGGCTGCGGAATCAGACCGATAGAAGCGTGCCACGCCTCCGTCGCGTTCCTGAATTCCGGAGTGCAAGAACCAGCAACCCGCGTGATCTAGAAATGATGTCAATCTTCAGATTGTATAATGGGCGCACTAGTATGCGCGTTCTTGCGTGGATTGCGACTGTCTTGATAACCGCACCTCTGTGCCTTCCAGCCGATATGCCGAAAGGCCTCTTTCGGGGCAAAATGGTCAGCTGGGAAGGGTCCGCAACAAGGGGAATCCTGCTGGCGAGCAACAGCGCGGGCGCGATCGAAGGCTGCGGCTACGATTCGATGAGTTACCTGGAACTCTCGCGCCAGCGCATCACGGTGGCGAAACTTGAACCGGGGGATCCACTCGAGATCATCACCGACCACAAGCCGGGTTCGCGGGATTGCTACATCCGGATGCTGCAGGTGGTGCCACCGGCTCCTTCCGCCAGCCGCATCAAGCCGGTAGTCGTCAAGCGCCCGACCTTCGACTTGCCGCGCGGCGACCGCACGATTTCCGGCGTCATCATCCGCCGGGATGCCCGATCGATGACTTTGCGCACCCACGAGGGCGAACAGACGCTGCTGCTGCGGAAGGACACTCGCTACCTGGGCGATGGAGCCCAGCAGGATGCGAGCGCCGCGATGGTGAACACTCGCGTGTTCATACGCGCCGGGCAGAACCTCGAAGGAGGCATCGAAGCCTATCAGGTGATGTGGGGCGAGATCGCCGGAGTGCAGTAGTTCTAGCCGAGGAACTTCAACAGCTTTTCCCGCAGTAACGCTGCCTTCTTGGCCGTCGGGGCGATCACAAGGATAGTATTGTCGCCGGCGACCGTCCCAACGACTTCGGGCCATGCCGCTTGATCCATCGCCTCCGCCACGGAACTGGCGTGCGCCGGCGGGGTGATCAGGACCAGCAGATTCTGTGCGACCCGGACGTCGAGCAGGAACTCGCGCAGCACGACGCCGAGGTCCGGTCCCGCGGGCGCTGCTTCCGCGGGTTGAGCATATCCCTCGGCAGTTTTCAGCAGCCCGAGTTCGCGAATATCGCGTGACAGGGTCACTTGCGTGGCGCGAATGCCGACGGTACGAAGCGCTCGCGCGAGCTCCTCCTGGGTGCGCACAGATCGCGAGCGAACCAGTTTGAGAATCTGGCCCTGGCGGTAGCTCTTGTTCATTTTCGGGCCGTTTGAAGAAGAGCCGATAGCCGGATCTCGGCGTCCTTCAAGGCAGCCGCGACCGCATTCGGACCCGTCCCGCCCCGGATCTCGCGCGTCTTCATGCCTTCGGAAGGCTGGAGGAGTTTGGCCATCTCCGGAGTGAACTCGGGCGCGAACTTCGCCAGATCGGCTGCATTCCAATCGGCCGGCTTCTTTCCAGCGCGGACGCTTTCTAGCACCAGCCGTCCGACAATCTGATGCGCCTGGTGAAAGGGCGTCCCGTTGCGGGCGAGCGCTTCGGCGAGATCGGTTGCGACCACCCAGCTTGCCTCAGCCGCAGCCGCCGGATGCTCGGGGTAAAGCCGTACCGATTCCACAACAGCCTTCGCCATTTCCAGCGAACCCCCAAGTTGATCGACCGCTTCGAATAGAGGTTCTTTGTCTTCCTGCATGTCTCGGTTGTAGGTCGTCGGCAGGCCCTTCATCGTTACGTACAGCGAGCTGAACGAACCGAACACGCGGCCGCACTTGCCGCGGATCAGCTCCAGGGAATCAGGGTTCTTCTTTTGCGGCATCAGGCTCGACCCGCTGGTGACACCGTCGCCCAGTTCCAGCCAGCCGAATTCCTCGCTGGAGTAGAGGATCCAGTCCTCGGCCAGCCGGCTCAAGTGCAGCATCGTGGTCGAGGCGGCATAGAGGAAATCGAGAGCGAAATCGCGGTCGGCCGACACATCCATGCTGTTGTTGGTGACGCTGGCGAAGCCCAAATCACGTGCGATGGCTTCGCGGTCAAAGGGGAATCCACTTCCGGCCAGGGCGCCGCTGCCGAGCGGCATCACGTTGACGCGCGCCCGAGCCTGCTGCAGCCGCTCGAAATCCCGCGCGAACATCTCGAAATACGCGAGCAGGTAATGCGGCCACAGGACGGCTTGGGCCCGCCGTAGGTGCGTGTACCCTGGAACAACAGCATTGGGGTATCGGTGGGCGCAGACGATCAGCGACAACATCACGCCATGCAGGAGATTCAAAATCCCATCAATCTCCTCGCGGAGCCACAGGCGGACGTCGAGCGAGACCTGCTCATTGCGGCTGCGCCCGGTGTGGATCTTGTCCGCGAGGCCACCGACCCGCTCCTTCAGCTTGCGGATGACTACCGTGTGGACATCCTCGTCGGTCGCGCCCACGAAGAACTCGGGCATGCGAGCTTCGTCGCGGATCGCGTCAAAAGCGGATACGAGTTCCGCCCGCTCCGCCGCCGTCAGGATGCCGACACCTTCCAAGGCCCGCGCAAATGCCTGCGAGCCGCGGATGTCGGCATCGATCAGCCTCCGGTCAAAATGGAGCGAACCGGAGAACCGCTCGAAGACTTCCGAGGGACCTTCCTCAAACCGGCCGCCCCATAGCTTCATACGGACTTCTTCTTTGACTTGTTAGCCTTCATCACCGCCGCGCGAACCTGAATGGGAAGCCCGATGAGGTTGATGAATCCGCGGGCGTCCTTCTGGTCGTACTCGGCGCCCATGGTGAAGCTGGCGATATCGAGCGAGTAGAGCGAATAGGGCGACTTGCGGCTCACAGGCTGGAAACTGCCCTTGTACAGGCGCAGAGTGACCTCGCCCGTGGTGTTGCGGCAGGCGACGTCAAAGAAAGCGTCGAGGGATTCGCGGAGCGGCGTGAACCACAGGCCGTTGTAGACCATCTCGGCGTAATCGAGCGCGAGTTTCTGCTTGTAGTGCGCCAGGTCTTTCGGCAACGTGAGAGCTTCGAGCTCCCGGAACGCGGCCATGATCAGCGTGCCGCCGGGGGTTTCATACGCTCCGCGCGACTTCATGCCGACGAAGCGATTCTCGACAAGGTCGATTCGCCCTACGCCGTTATCGCCCGCGATCTTGTTCAGCTCCTCAAGGAGCTTCACGGCCGACATTTTCTTGCCGTTCACCGAAACCGGCGTACCCGCCTCGAATCCGATGGTAACGTCGGTTGGTTTATCCGGCGCCTTCCTGGGGCTCTTGGTGAGCATCCAGACATCGTCCGGTGCGGCGTTCGCGGGATCTTCGAGTGCTCCGCCCTCGTGGGAGATGTGCCAGATGTTGCGGTCGCGGCTATAGATCTTCTTGGTGGTCTGGGCGATCGGCACCTTGTGCTTGGCAGCGTAGGCGATGGCATCCTCGCGCGAGATGATGTCCCATTCGCGCCAGGGAGCAATTACCGGAAGATGCGGCGCGAGCGCCTTATAAGTCAGCTCGAAGCGGACCTGATCATTGCCCTTGCCGGTGCAGCCGTGGGCCAGGGCGTCGCAGCCTGTGGCGAGGGCCACCTCTACCTGCTTCTTGGCGAGCAGAGGCCGCGCGATCGAAGTGCCCAACAGATACTTGTGCTCGTACTCGCCGCCGGCGCGGACCATCCGCCACAGGTATTCGGAGACGAACTCCTCACGCATGTCGGCGACGTAGCACTCGGATGCGCCAGTCTTGCGCGCCTTGGATTCCAGGCCCGACAGCTCTTCACCACCCTGCCCGATATCGCCACAGACAGCGACGACCTGGCAGTCATAGTGTTCCTTGAGCCACGGAATGATGATCGATGTATCCAGCCCGCCGGAGTAGGCGAGCGCTACCTTCTTGGGTTTTGGCATAGATTGTTTTAGGCTAACGTCTTTATCCCAGCAACGCGAGCAACAGCCCTTTCTGGGCATGCAGACGATTCTCGGCCTGATCGAATACCACGGACTGGGCGGATTCCATCACGCCGTCGGTGGTTTCCTCGCCGCGCTTGGCGGGGAGGCAGTGCATGAAGAGCGCATCGGGCCGCGCCTTGGACATTAGCGCCTCATCCACGCGATACGGCGGAAATGTTTGGAGCCGGGTGTCCTTTTCGTTTTCGTGGCCCATGCTGGCCCACACATCGGTATAGACCACGTGCGCGCCGTCGACCGCTTCCAAAGGATCGTTGGTGAGGCTGATCTTTCCCAGGCGGCTCGCGGCCGCGGTGACATGCAGCTTGGGCTCGTAACCTTTAGGAGTGGCGACCGCGACGTGCATTCCCAGGCGTCCCGCGGTCAGCATCAGGGAGTGGGCAACGTTATTGCCATCGCCCACGAACGCCAGCTTGAGGCCGTCCCACTTGCCGAAGCGCTCCTTAATGGTCTGGACGTCGGCGAGCGCCTGGCAAGGATGATAGAGATCGCTGAGGGCATTGATAACGGGAACGTGCGACCACTGGGCGAGTTCCTTCACCGTGTCCTGGGAGAAGACGCGAGCGATGATCGCCTGGGTCCAGCGGTCCAGATTGCGGACGACGTCTTTGACCGGCTCACGCTCGCCCACGGGACCGACGGAGGTGACAGCATCGCCGCCGAGCTGCTTGATCGCCAATTCAAAGGTCACGCGGGTACGCAGCGAGGGCTTTTCGAACAGCAGGCTGATGTAGCGGCTGGCGAGCGACTGCGCGAAGCGCTGCGGCGTGCGCTTGACCTGCGCGGCCAGATCGAGAACGCGAATCAGCATGTCCTGGGACAGGTCGAGGTCCTGAGTCAGGTGCTGGGTCAGCGGTTCGGCGAAGCAGGGTGCGGCCATCGAAGTCTCCACAGTGAATGATTATTCAGTCGACTGAATAATAATACATTCAGAGGTGGAGGTCAAGCGGTGGACGAGTGTGAGGGAGGATTGTATCCTGCGCGCGGGTTTCTAACCCGCGCATCGTTCCGGTTCAAATCGGCGCGCGGACTAAAACTCCGCCGCAAGTCTGGAGACCTGTCCTACGTGTCGATGCGCACGAGCTTGCGAGGGCTGGCGTGGCCGGTCATGATATGAACGGACCGGACGGGAACTTTATAATGCGCGGCGAGGACGGCGCAGACCTGCTCGTTGGCCTTGCCCTTCTCCGGTGGAGCGGTCACGTGGACCTTCAGCGTCCCGTCGGCCAGTTCGCCGCTCACCTCATTCTTCTTGCTGCGGGGGATGACCTTGATCCGGATCGTCACTTCTCGGCAGACTTCTCGACGAGTTCGGCGACCGCCCCATCCACTTCTTCGATCCGCAAACGGAGCGTCTTGCGGGAGTCGAGAAATTTCGGAGGAAACTTAAACCGCCCGGCGGCCATGCGATCGATGGTGTCGACCGGCGGAAGCTTGTCCAGGATCGAGAGCATGTCATTGTATTTCGGCCCGATGAATTTGTAGGCCTTGGCGATCTTCTCGACGTCGGATTTGGACAGTGTGACCGCGGTGGCGACTTCGCCCTCGGGGGTCTCCATGGTCATCTGGACGCCGTTCACCACGAAGGGAACGGCGGCTGTATTCGTCACCCGGAAGTCGGCGAACACGATGGCCCCATCGTCGTCGGCAATGGACCGGACCTTCAGGATCTCGCCCTTCAATTGCAGGTGCGATCCGCGGTTCATGTAGAGAAAACCGGCGATCGCGCCTCCCACGACGGCTAAGCCCACCAGGAAGCCGACAACTCCACGTCCCATCGCGCTCAATCTCCCAACAACCGCCCGTACGGCTTCAGGCTGGTTACGTTATCGCAGACCGCTTTGATTCCCGCGGTGATCGGAATGGCCAGAATCAGGCCGATGCCGCCCCACAGCATGCCCCATAGCATCAAGGCGATGGTCACCGCCAGCGGATTCAGGTGCACGCGCGAGCCGACGAATTTCGGATACAGCAGATTCAGCGCGAACAGGTGCAACAGGCCGACGCTCACCAGCAGGAACAGATAAAGCGCGGGGTTGTTCTTCGGCAGGGCTGCGATCATGGGCGGAATCAAAGCCAGAGGCATCCCGATATAGGGTACCAAGCTGAGGAATCCGCTCATCGGACCCACGACGGGGAAGTAAGGCAATCCGACGGAAGCAAACAGGATTACGCTGGCCAGGCTCAGCAGGACGCCCAGCAGAAAGTTTCCGACCACGTAGGCGCGCACCATATCGCCGACGCCGTCCAGAACCTTGGCGACGGTGTAGCGCGGTTCTCCTTCCAGGGTGAACAGGAGCCGGGCGCGGAGGTGATCGCCCCAGCTGAGGATGAAGTACACCAGGAACGGAATGAAGGACGACATTAGCAGCACGTTGTAGAAGGAGTGCAGATAGTCGTAGACATAGCTGACCATGGCCGTGGGTTCCTGGCGAACCCGGACTTCCTGAATGGCGGGTGCCGGAGCAGGTTCGGCGGGCTTCCGTTTGCCGCGGCTACCGGAGGGTTCCGGAGGAAGGGGCGGAGTGATCTCCTGGTCCTGAAAACGCCGGGGTACCAGCGTACGGTAGACGTTCTTTTCGAAGACGTCCACCCGGGCAGCGCCGCTTTCCACAAGTTCGTTGATGCGGGCGCCGTAGGCTGGAAGATCGTCGAGCATCGACATCCCCTCGGTGTACAATCCCAGGCCGGCGAAATACAGGCATCCCAGCCACAGGGTGCAAACCAGGAAGCTGGCCAGCCCGCGGGGCATCCGGATTTTCATAAAGAGGCGCACCGCCGGTTCCAGCAGGAACGCGATCATGAAGGCGATGATAATCGTGATGAAAAAGACCTGCCCGTAGTACAGCAGGGCCACACCCCCGGCCGAAGCCAGGATGGTGATTGCCACCCGATAGCTTTTTTCCGCCGGTGTGCTTTCCGTATACACTCTGCCTATCACTATAATTGGGACTGAGCGTGCCCACAAATGCAAATCCACGGAAGGGCCGCATTCTCGCGCTGGATCTGGGGAAAAAGCGCATCGGACTGGCCTTAAGCGACCCCTTGGGCGTTACCGCCCAGGGGCTTCCCACCCTCCAGAGGGTCAACATCCGGACCGATTTGGCCGAGTTGGACCGCCTGGCCACCGAGCACGATGTCCAGCTGATCCTGCTGGGATTGCCCCTGCATATGAGCGGCGACGAAGGCCGGCAGGCGCAAAACGCCCGGGAATTCGGGGAGCGGCTGGCGGAATGGACCGGCCGGGAAGTGCGCTTCTGGGATGAACGCCTGACCACGGTGGAGGCGCAGCGGGTACTAAGGTCGAGCGGCATCAGCATCGCCAAACGGGCGAAGGCAGTGGACCAATTGTCGGCGCAGATCCTACTCGAAAGCTTCCTCGATTTGGAGCCCGGCGCTTGAAAATCGCTCGAAGCGTAGCGCTCCTTTGCGCGTTGGGAATCGCGGGCGCGGCGTTCTATTCGCTGGAATCCCCCTATCGGGCGTTTGAGGGCGATCTTTTCGTGCAGGTTCCGAAAGGGTCAAGCACGCGGGCGATCGCACAGAAACTGGCGGACGCGGGGGTCATCCAGTATTCGTGGCAGTTCCTGCTGGCCAGGGCGATCCATCCGCGAACCACGCTGCAGGCGGGCGAGTATAAGTTCGATACAGCGGCGAGCGTAAACAACGTATTCAGCCGGCTCGGCCGCGGCGATGTCTTTTACTTCAGCTTCACGGTGCCGGAAGGGTCGAACATCTTCGACATCGCAAAGCTGGTGGAGTCGGAGGGAATCATGCCGGGGCAGGAATTCCTGAAAGCCGCCGAGAACATGGAAGGATTCCTGTTTCCGTCCACATACCGGTTGTCGCATTCGACCACCGCAGCGGCGCTGTGCCAGATGATGAACGCGCAGTTCCACAAAGAGTGGACCAAGCTCATGCCGGATCCTGAAGCCGACATGACGAAAGTCGTCACGCTGGCTTCGATGATCGAGAAAGAAACAGGCGTCGCGGCGGAGCGGCCGCTGGTGGCCAGCGTGTTCCAGAACCGCTTGCGGATGGGCATGGCGCTCGATTGCGATCCAACGGTGATCTACGCGGCGCTGCTCGAAGACCGCTACCGGGGCACGATTCATCGCTCGGATCTGGACCGGAAGAGTCCCTACAACACGTATCAGCACGCGGGGCTGCCGCCTGGGCCCATCGCCAATCCGGGAGCGAACTCGCTGGCTGCGGCGCTCCATCCGGCACAGAGCGATTTCCTCTATTTCGTGGCCAAGCCGGGTGGCGACGGCCACGTGTTCACCTCAAACCTGGCGGCGCATAATAAAGCCGTCGGAAGTTATCGTCATGCGTCCCAAAGAAAAGCCCCCGTCAAATCCACGCGGAAAGCGCACTGACCTCCTGCGCTGGCTGGAGCGGGAGCGTCCCGCACGGATCGGCGAACGGGAGTGGGCGATGCTGCACGTCGAGATCGGCCCGGTTTCGGGGAGCCACCTGCGTCGCCTGCTGCGCGAATCGGGCGTGCCTCTGGCGCCGTTGGTCGAGGGCGTCCGCCAGGAGAGTTTTGATGCGCTGGAATCCAGTTTGCTGAACCTGGTGAAAGAATACGAAGGCGGCGATCTGGCCTATCGCACGTCCTTGCGCCGGATCGTGATCGAGGCAAAAGATCATGCCCGCTGGGCGGGACGGCAGCCGGACAGGCGCGCCGAGAAAGCAGAAATGGCGTTGTGGATGCTCACCTGGCTGGAGAATCCTCCGTTGTTTCCGCAGTGGATTAAGTTACGCCGACAACATGGGATTTCGAACTCCTAAGCCGCTCGACATCGAAGGGTTGATGGACTACGCCGCGAAGGCACTCTCGGTTCGCGGATATAGCGTATCGGAGTTTAAGACGCGCCTGAAGAAACGGGCGGCGCGCGCCGAAGACGTCGAAATCGTGCTGGCAAAGCTGAAAGAAGCAGGCATGGTGAATGACCGCCGCTTCGCGGGCAGCTTTGCGGAGTGGCGCCGCGAAAGCCAGGGGATGGGCAAGACTCGCGTCATGCGGGATCTGATGGCTCGGCGGGTGGCTCCCGCGGTGGCGAAGGAGGCGGTGGAGGCGGCTTTCGAAGGAGTCGACGAAATTGCGATGGTCGAGGCGTTTTTGAAGCGCAAGTATCGAGGCAAGGACCTGGGCGCGTTGTTACAGGATCAGAAAAAGCTCGCCTCGGCGTTTCGCAAGCTCCGGGAGGCGGGATTCAGTGCCGGCAGTTCAATCCGCGTGCTGAAGCGTTACGCGGCGGAAGCCGAACGGTTGGAAGATATGGAAGACGACGTGGAGCAAGCCTAGGTTAGAAAAGGGGACAGACCCTACTGTCCGGACCTTGGCCCGGCACGCAAAGTCAAGGTCCGTCCCCTTTTCTAGTGAACTAGAACTTTACCGCGGGAGCCTGCTTGGCAGCAGCGTCCGCCGAGAAGTAGGCGTTCTCCCGCTGGAAACCGAACAGAGATGCGGCGATGTTCTTCGGGAACAGCTCGATGTCGGTGTTGTACTTCTGCACGGATTCGTTGTAGCGGCGCCGCTCGATCGCAATGCGGTTTTCGCTATTGGCGAGCTCGTCCTGCAATCGCAGGAAGTTTTCGTCCGACTTGATCTGCGGATAGTTCTCCACGATCACGAACAACCGGCCGAGAGCGCCTTCCAACTGGTTATTGGCCTGAATGCGCTCGGCGGGCGTCTTGGCCCCCATCATGGCCGCTCGCGCCTCGGTCACCGAATTGATGACGCTCAACTCCTGCTTGGCGAAACCTTTCACGGTCTCCACCAGGTTCGGAATCAGGTCCAGCCGGCGCTGCAGTACGACGTCCACTTGCTGCCACTGCGCCTTGTAAGCTTCGCGCTCCGTGACCAGCTCGTTTCGGGAACCCATCAAGCTGCCGCCCACGATCAGCACCAGCAACACAATGACACCTACTGTAATCAGTACACCCTTCATATGCTCCTTACCCCCGCTGTCCGTCTAAGTTATCAACAAATGTGATCAGTCTACTGATACATACGAGATACTGCGCAAATAGTTCACCCGGGTCACCCAGATCGCCAAGTCCTGTGCCCGCAGTATCTTCCCGAATATCCAAAAGTACCTCAAAGGGTTTCATGTCTGCCTGCATCACCTCGGCCAACTGCCGCACCAGAGCACGGCGCTCGACTTTGTGCTTTTTGCCGGCCAGTTCCAGGGCATGGCGTCCCAAGACGCAGAAGGTGTTCACGGAATCCACACAGAGTGCCAGCAAGCCGTCCGGATGCGATAACTTGGACATCCCCTGTTGCCGCAGCCGCAACAGCTTGGAACGTAGCTCGTGCTCCACCTGGGCTCGATAGTTCCGCATGTCGACATGCAGGTCGGCGATCACGTCCAGGCCGTACAGCACGCGACGGCGCTCCTTCATGTCGTGGAATTCGATAGGGAAGCTGTCGGCGGAGTTATGCACCTCGTCTTCGCTCATCAGCAGCGGCCAAGGCTGGCCCTTGTCGCGCCACCAATTCAGAACCGGCTCGCCTTCCGAGAGTTCGCGCGGCATCACCTGCTTCAGCACGCAGAGGACGTTCAGATCGGAAAGCCGGTCCGCATGTTCGGGCAGGGCTGCCGATCCATACAGAATCACAGACACCAAGCGGTCACTGAAGGCTCGCTCCAGTTTCGCGACCAACTCCTTCAAAAGTTCCATATTGTCACCAGCCACCGGAAGCTCCTCCGCCCCCCGAGCTACCTCCGCCAAATCCGCCGAATCCACCACCACCGCCGCCACCGAAGCCGCCGCCGCCCCAGTTACTACCTCGACGGCCACCGCCCAGCATCTGCCCCAGGATCATGCCGGTGACCACGCCGCCCATGCCGCTGCCGCCTCCACGCCCGCCCCGGCCACGCCCGCTCAGGCCGCGCATGATGAACATCAGAATGACGAAGAAAATGATGATCCCGAAAAATCCGCCGCCGCCACCGTTCGAATCTCTGGACCGGGACTCAGTGCGCACCTGGCCTTCGATGGTGACGCCCTTGGCTTGGGCGATACGCTGGCCCAGCTGCTGTGCGGCCGCCATGAGCGCACCGCCGTAGTTCCCTTGCCGCAGGATCGGCCGGATGCCGCGCAAGATTCCCCCGGCGGTGCCATCCGAGATAATCGGCTCCAACCCGTAGCCCAGCTCGATACGATTCTTGTGGTCCTTGATCGCCAGAATCAGCAGCAGGCCTTCGTCGGTTCCCTTTTTACCGATTCCCCATTCTTTGAACAGGCGGACGGCAACATCCTCGACGGGTTCGTCTTCAAGCGAATCCACCGTGACGATGGCGAACTGAGCGCCCGTGGCACGTTCCACGTTGCCGCAATAGGCTTCGATTTCAGCGGCGGATCGAGGGTCGATCACGTGCGCAAAATCGCTCACGTAGCCCGTGGGCTTGAGTTTGGAAGTGTCGAGCGCTAAGGCGAGTGAACAAAAGAAGATCGCCAGCGCCGCCAGCTTATAGAACCGCTCCGCTCCCGCGCGGACAGGCTGCATAGAAGATGACGTTATCGTGTCAGGTCCTCGCGGCGCAACTTGAACCCTTCCAGGCGTCCAAGCATGGCTACCGCCATGTGTTTTGGATCGAAGAACTGCTGCGCCAGAGCCTGCACTTCGGCAGCGGTCACCCGCTCAATCCGCTCCAGCATCTCATCCAGCGAGAAGAACCGTTTGAAATACAGTTCCTGCCGCGCCAGATTGCCCATGCGGCTGCTGGTGCTCTCCATGCCCAGCACCGTCGAACCCTTGATGTGATCTTTTGCGCGTCTCAACTCTTCATTACTTACGAGTTTTTCCGAGACTTCGTTCAATTCGTGAACAATTGAGTTGATCACACGCCGGGCGGACCGCAGAGCCGTGCCGGCGTAGACCAGCATGCATCCGGCATCGTGGTACATGGATAGCTCGGAGAAGATCGCGTAGGCCAATCCCTGCTTTTCACGGATGTTCTGGAACAGGCGCGAGCTCATGCCGCCGCCCAGGATCGCGTTGAGGATGTAGCAGGCAAAGCGCTGCTCGTGCGGCATCGGGATGGAGGGAACCCCCACATAGAGGTGAACCTGCTCCAGCGAATCCTTGTTGCAGAACACCAACGGTGCGTGTGGCTTCGGTATGGCTTTCTTCGGCTTAAACGGACGAGCTTTCAGATCGCCCATGTGCTCGCCCACCAGCTGGACCATGTCCTTGTGTTTCAGATTGCCCGCCGCCGTCACCAGGATGTTCGCCGGCGAGTAGAAATGGCGGTAATACTTGTCGATCATGGCGCGATCGAAACTGCGGATGGTCTGCTTGGTCCCCAGAATCGAGCGGCCCAGCGCGTGCCCTTTCCAGAAGCGGCTGGAGAAGAGCTCGTGGATCAAGTACTCGGGATTATCCACCTCCATCTTCAGCTCTTCGAGGATGACGCTTTTCTCTTTCTCGATGTCCTTGGGCTCAAAGAGAGGATTGCGAACCAAATCGGCAACCACGTCGAAGGCTTCCGGCAGGTGCTCATCCAGCACCTTGACGTTGTAACTGACCAGTTCCTTGGAGGTGAACGCGTCAAGGCCGCCGCCGATCGAATCCACCGATCGGGCTATCTGTTCGGCCGTGCGATGCTTGGTCCCCTTGAACACCATGTGTTCCACGAAGTGGGAAATCCCTGTTTCGTGAAGCTCTTCCTCGCGGGAACCCGTGCCGATCCACATTCCCACCGAGACGCTGCGGACGTGCGGCATGCGCTCGGTGACCACGCGTACTCCGTTGGGTAGGACCTGGCGTTCGATCTCCCTGGGTCTGGTTTTTCGCAGTTTGCGAGGCATCTTCATTCATCTTACCGCGCGGGGTCGAATAAACTGGGTGATATCCTGAGTCTGTGAACCACGGTGCGCCGCAAACTATTGTCGGGATGGAAGTTGCCGACATTGTCGCGGCCCTGGGCCCCGACCATCCGCGGTTCCGCGCCCGCCAGATCTACGAAGCCGTTTATCGCCAACGTGTTACGGACCTGCACCGGGTCTCGACCCTGCCCAAGCCGCTACGAGAGGGGCTTTCGGTGGGCGTCCCTGAAATCGACCGCCAGTTCGACTCGACCGACGGCACCCGGCGCTACCTGCTGAAGCTGGCCGACGGCAAGACGGTCGAAACGGTCTGGATGCCGGAGGCGGAACGGTCAACGGTCTGTATTTCGAGCCAGGTCGGCTGCCCCGTCGACTGCAAGTTTTGCCTCACGGCGCTGATGGGCCTCGAGCGAAGCCTAACGGCCGGAGAGATCGTCGGGCAGGTTCTACGCGTGGCGGCCGATCGAGGACTGGCAGCGAATGTCGACCGGCTGAATATCGTGATGATGGGCCAGGGCGAGCCGCTGCTGAATCTGGCGAACGTGATCAAAGCAACCAGGCTGCTGACCGATCCGGAAGGCATGGCGATTTCGCCCCGGCGGATCACGCTATCGACGTCCGGGATCATCCCGAAAATAAGGGAGCTGGGACAGGAGCAGGTCCGCCCGAAGCTCGCGATCTCGCTCAATGCATCGACCGAGGAGCAGCGCCAAAGGCTGATGCCGATCACGCGCAAATATCATCTGCGTGATTTAATCGATGCGTGCCGGGCGTATCCGCTGCGTCCGTGGGAGAAACTGAGCTTCGAATACGTGCTGCTCAAGGGCGTCAACGATACAGACGAGGATGCTCGCCGCGTAGCGAAGCTGCTGGCGAACGTGAATGCAAAGGTGAACCTGATCGCGCTGAACCCGGGTCCTGGGATTCCCTTCGAGACACCGGCGCCGGACCGGGTCGCCTCATTTCAGGCGATCGTGCGCCGGACGCTGCCCTGTTTCCTACGGAAGCCGCGCGGACTGGATGTCTACGCGGCGTGCGGGCAGCTCAAGCGGATGGAACTCGTGACCGTGTCGGCCTAGCGCTGCTTGCCTTTCGACGCGTTCGGGATCGCCATCTCGATCTTCTTGGCCGTACCGAGTGAGAAATCGGCGTCCGAGAAACTCATGTTCGCCACGGACTTCAGCTCCATGCGGTTCGACGGCTGGCCGTTGCTGAAGGATATGGTCTGGACCGGAAATCCTTTGATGCCGGAGTCGCCTATCGCGCCGGTTTGAATGCTCGCGCCCAACGGAGAATTCTTTAACGCATCCTGGAGACCCGCGCTGAACTCCGTGAGCTTCTCGTAAATCTGGTAATCGCCGGGATTGACTTTGATCTGTGACGCCGAGCCGGCGCAGATCTCAGACACTTTTTCGGCGCCCCTGACACCGTCGTACTTGGTGCAGCTGAACCCGTTGATGGTTGCGTTGCCCTTAGCCGTGTACACAGTTTTAGGAGCAGCGGCCGCCGCCTGAGGCATCTTCCCCTTCATCATTTTTTCCATCATGGCGCGCTGCTCGGGCGGCATGCTCTTCATGGCGGCTTCCATCTGGGCCATGGCCCCGGACATCTGCTCGGCCAGTTGCTTCATGGTCTGCTCGTCAATCTCTTGATACGTGTTCTTAGCCTTATCGAGAATGACCATGCGGCTTCTTCCGCCATCGGTCAGGAACATCATCGAGGTCTTCTCGCCGGCGTCGACCCGCAGACGGGCGTTGTCGAGCATGATGGTTTGCGTCGTAGTCTTATTGGTGGCCAGATCGGTATTCTCCATCTGGATCCGGACTCCGGCAAACACGGGCGCTGCGGCGAGCACGGAAGCAGCGACAAAGGTATAGCGTCTCATAGGTTCATTCTCCCCTACTTCCAATCGGCGGTAAACACATTAAATTCATAGTCACCCTTGCCCTGATAGCTGGAAACAAACACGATTTTTTTGCCGTCGGGCGAGAACTCCGGAAACGACGTAAAACCACCATAAGAAGTGACTTGTTCGAGTCCGGTGCCATCCAGCTTGACGGTGTACAGCTCAAAATCCCGGCTATCGCACTTTTGTTTATTGGACGAGAACAGGATCTTTTTGCCGTCCGGCGTGAAGGTGGGAGCGAAGCTGGCGCATCCGTAGTTGGTGATCTGTTTGGGCCTGGATCCATCCCCGTTGGCGACCCAAAGCTCCATTTTCATGGGAGCCGTCAGATTGTCCTTGAGAAGATCGCGGTACGTCTTGAGTTTTTCGGGAGTGTCCGGATGATACGCGCGCCAGACCATCTTCGATCCATCGCGCGAGAAGACGGCGCCGCCGTCGTAGCCTTCGGTCTTGGTGATCTGCTTCTTGCCGGAGCCGTCCAGGTTCATGCTCCACAAATCCAGGTCGCCCGAAGCCATGGACGTATAGATGATCTTGTTGTTCTTCCAGTTGATGGTGGCCTCGGCATCGTAGCCCGCGGAATCGGTGAGCTTTTTCTCGATCTTGCCTTTGTCGTCGGCGAGGTAGATATCGAAACCGGGATAGACGGCCCATAAGTAGCCCTTGCTGCGGTCGGGCCGAGCCGGGCAGGACGGCCCCGCGTCGTGCGTCGAGGCGTAGAGGATGTGCTTGTTATCCGGCAGGAAATAGCCGCACGTGGTGACGCCCTTGCCGGTCGACACGAGGTGCATATCCGAGCCGTCCGCATTAATGATGTATTGCTGGTCGCATTCGCTGGTGTCACGCGTCGCCTGCAGGATCAGGCGTTTGCCGTCGGGAGCCCAGTAGGCTTCGGCGTTCTGACCGCCATGGGTGATCTGCTTAAGGTTGGAAAGGTGCTTGGCAACTTGTCCGAAGCACAACAGGGGGATCAGGACCAGAAGCGGTAAGAGGCGTCTCATAGGTCCTATTGTATTCACCCTGCACAGGGTGAAGGCCCTATTCGATCTTGGGTAACAGCCGCATTGCCTTCGATCCCAGCCAGGCATCGCGGAATGCGGTAATTTCGGGCGTCACGGCGCGGCCGGCTTTTTCGAAGGACGTGATCCAGAGATCGGGGGCCTGAGCCCATGTGATCGGGACCTGCTTCGTTCCAGTGCGTGTCTCGACGGTCAACGTGCTGCGATCGCCCGGCTTGTGCGACGCCGACAAGTCGTCGAGGTCCTTGCGAGTCTTGAGATCCTTGCCGTCTGCCGCGATGATCCGGTCGCCGCGATCCAGTCCAGCTTCATAGAGAGGAGAGCCGCGGAGAGTGGTTCCCGTGAGATCCGTTCCGATCCAGGCCGCTCCCGGACCGCGGGACTGAAGCACGAACCCGGCATGCGCCAGCAAGGCTGCGTAGTCCATCGGCTCCAGCCCGTCGATGTGACGCTCGAACATCTCTTTCGCGAACCGGCTGCTCCCGGTAGCTTCAGCCAGCGCCTGCTGGAGGTCCTGCCCGGTGTACGGCTTCTGAACATCGGGATGCTCCCGCCACATCGCGCGCATCCAATCATCGAGCGATTTCCCCGGGAATCGCGATCGGATTTCCAGGTCGATTCCCAGCGCGAGCGCGCGGCCGTAGGTGTAATACGAAATGTACGTGTTGGGCTGATTGGTAGGATCGATCGAAGCGGCTCCATCGACAAACGCTGCGCGCCGGCTCATGTCGACCGGACTGAATATGTTGCGTCCGGGGGACGTGAGCACCGCATTGATCGCATCCCGCATGGCGGCGATGAACTCGTCCCGCGAGGTGATGCCGGAGCGCGCCAGAGCCAAAGGCCCGTAGTAATCCGTGAATCCTTCGGCGAACCACAGCTCGCCCGACATGTTGACGCGTTCGTAATCGAACGGCTCTAGCGAGCGCGGCCGGATTCGTTTGACGTTCCAGGAATGAAAGAACTCGTGCGCGACCGATGAAACCGCCTGCGCCGCGGAATCGAGTGTAAGAGGCCGGGCGCTTGTGACAATCGTCGAGTTACGATGCTCCATTCCGTCGCCGGTAACGTAAGGAAGATAGTCCACCAGAAACGTATAGGAACCGTTGTCATACTTCGGGAACCCGCCGAAGACGCCCTCTTCCTCCAGCACGACGGCTTCGCACATCCGCTGGAACCGCGCGACGGCATCATCGGTCGCCTGAGAATGTAGCGCGAGACGAAACCGCGCGCCATCCGAGGTCCATTCGCGCATGATGTGCGGACCGATTTCGATGGGCGCATCCATGAGCGCATCCAGGTTTGGCGCCGTCCAGGTTTGGTCCGCGCCGGGCGGGAGTTGTGTCACGACCGACCAATCGCGGCCCGAAGGGACCTCGATCTTGATCGAAACCGGACGCTTTTCAAAGCCGCGAGCCCACGCGAAAGTCGCCGGCCCGTTCAGGTGCGCATGCGAAGGATCGATAGCATCGTACGTCCCATCGGCGCGATCGCCAAACAAGGTGTAGTCGACCACAACCGTGCCGCCCGGCGTCTCCACGTTCCACTGATAGGGATTGGGCCGAGTCACATTTAGCCGCTTGCCCGCAGCGTCTGACGCGCGGAAGGTATAGACGTTTTTGGCGAACTCGTGCAGGGCGTAGCGACCGGGCGACGAGCGGCTCATCACGACTTCCAGCACGCGGCCGCGGACATCGGGAAAGGTCGCCCGCACTTCGGCCTCATGATGCGCCGCGTTGGGGAATCGCAACTCATAGCGAACGGCGTCCTGGGCCATCAACGGCGTCAGGAGGACTAGATAGCAGACGAGTCTAGGCAGTTTTTCCCGCACGTGATTCCGGCTTCGATAAATAGGAATAGAAACCCAGGTCCTCGCCCGTCAGCATTTTGGTGATGAAGATGATCTGCGCGGTGTGCCCGGAGAAATGTTCGACCACATGGAAGATCGCCTTGAGCACCGTTACGTCGTACCCCTGAATCGTGGTGCGTTCCGCAAGACGCGCATGCGGGAGGGAACGGATCACGGCCACGGCCCGATCTATCGCCTCCCGCAAGAGCGCGATTAATGCCGCCCGATCCATACCGCCGCGCGCCGAGAACTCCTCGTCGCGCACGCGGGCATTCGGCTCACCGCCAACGCCGCTCAGGATCCACTGCCGCACGTTTCCGTTCAGGTGCAGAACAAGATTTCCGACGGCGTTCTGATTATCCGAGCCGCGCGTCCAGATCTGTTCGGGCGTGAGCTTGACCAGGCAGGTTTCGATCCGGCCGCACAGCTGTTCCAGTTTTTCAGTGGAGCAATTTAAGAAGTCAGTTTCGATTGTCATGGTGCAGTCTCGCTTCGATACTCTTTCGTGCCGGCTCGAGCCACGGAGGCAGGCACAAGGAAGTTCCCAAGGTTTCTTCCGGTTCGTCGATCAGGAAACCCGGACCGTCTGTGGCGATCTCAAACAGCACTCCCCCGGGCTCCCGAAAATAGATGGAATGGAAATACAAGCGGTCCTTGACCGGACTCACATGGATACCGGCATCGATCAGCCGCGCGCGCCAATCGAGTTGCTGGGCCTCATCGGAGACTCGCAGGGCGACGTGATGGATTGCACCCGCGCCCATTTTTCCACGCTCGGTGTCGGGTTCGTGCAGGACATCGATTCTCGCAGCGCTGTTGGGCAACTCGAATCGATGGCGGTTTCCCTCTGAACCCGCAGGCGCGAATCCCAGGATCGCGAGAAACTGAGCCGTGGGTTCAAGACGGTTCTCGCATAAAGTTAGTCCATCGAAATTCGCCCCCGAAACGATCTGGCCGGAACCCCTCTTGGACGGGCGCTGGAAACCGGGGAAGAACGTCAGGAGCGTACCCGGGGATCCAAGACGGTCGCCGAAATAGAAGTGGTACGAACCTGGGTCGTCGAAATTGACGGTGCGCTTCACCAGCCGGAGCTTCAGCGTCTGGGTGTAATGGTCCAGATTCTCCCGGGCGTCGCCGGCAAGACCCGTGATGTGGTGAAACCCCAGCAGCATCTGACACTTAGTTTGCCATTTGTCGGCATGCCTACGGCGAAAACCCTCTACAGAGGGCGGTTTCCCCGACCGATTATCGATTGAGTATAGAAATGAGCGCCAGCGTCCTATCGCCGTCCTTGGTCGCGGAACCGAAGCAGCGTTCCACGGAAACCCGCTGGATCATCTCGCGCAAGGACGACCTGATCTGGTTCGTAGGAACGGCAGTGGTAGGCTACCTGGCCCTGGGTCTGATGTCCGCCGGCGTTTCCCTGACCTTGCTCACCGCGGTGTGGCTGCTGGGAGTGGATGGACCGCACGTCACCGGCACGGTGACCCGGACTTACTTCGACAAGCAGGAGCGCCAGCGGCTCGGTTGGCTCCTGTGGGTGCTGGTCCCGCTGTTGTTCGTTGGACCCATCGCGATCAGTCTGGGGCAGAGCGCCCTGTTCTTTCTATTCGCGGTTTGCTGGCAGCACTATCACATCACCAAACAGCATGTGGGATTCGTCATGCTGTGGAAGGCCAAGAATCGCGAGCGCGATGCGATGGAGTCGAAGCTGGACCGCTGGTTCGTGCTTGCCTCAGGAGTAGTTCCGCTGGCCCTGTTCGTCATCAAGACGCGCTTTGCGGATTCGGTCTTCGCCAGCATGCTGGCAGTGGACTTGGTTGCCACGTTCGCCATCCTGCTTGCGATCTTCGTGATCTTTCAAATCCGCAAGTGGCGCGCGGGAAAACCGATGAATCCGCCCAAGCTGATGTTACTGGGAGTGCTGGTCCCCTTGCAGTGGATCGCATTCGGATACGCTGCCCGCTTTGGCCCCGACGGGATTGTGCGAGCTGGAATCGCCCTGGGATTGTTTCACTCGCTCCAGTATCACCGGCTGATGTGGTTCCACAACACGAACCGGTATCGCACATCCGATGCGCGAGCCAAGCATGGATTGGCCGCGGTGCTGGCACAGAAGTTCGGCTACTACTTCAGCACTGCCGTGGCCTTGTACTTTATCGCGGAGATACTTCCGCCCGCACTATTTAAGGTGGAGTGGCTGCCCGCTTCGGTGTGGGGCGTCAACTTTATGCACTATCTGCTGGACTCGAAGATTTGGCGGGTTCGAGGAGATAAGGAATTGGCCGCGGCGTTGCATCTTTAGCCGCACGGGCTGCCGACTCCATCTTGGAGGCCCATCTTAGAAATCGCAGCAGGTCGCTCCGGTGATTCCACAGGAACGCCCGAAATTCCGCAGGTGTGATCCGATCGGCATGCAGTCCCCAATAGGTCTCGATCCGCCAGCGCAGATAGGGGCTTCGCCAAGGCCGCAAGCGATTCCCTCGGGCGGAACGCCACAGATACGCGATCACTCTTTACCCAGAGAGCTGGTTTTGGACGGCGGGGTAACGGGTGTGGCGTAGTAGCCGTTCTTCGCGCGGACCGTGGCACCCTTATATTGGCCGGTGAGCTCAACCTTGATCTTCCGGAAGGAGCCGTCGAGGTTGTCGTTCAGGGGGGAATAGACAACCGTGTACTGGTTGCGGATCTCATGCGCGATCTCCGGTGTGAGTTTTTCGACTTCCGTAAGATCTTTGGGATAATAGGCGGCGCCGGCAGACGTCTCCGCCAGCGAATTCAGGGCACGCTTCGCGGCCCGAGCTTCGCGAGCTTCTTCTTCACTCAGCAGGCCTATGGAGTAAATCAGCACGCCGCTGTCGCGAACCTTGCGCAGAAGCTGCTCGAGCGTCGTCTCAGCGCTGGAATTGTCGTTCCCGTCCGTCACCACCACCAGGACTTTTTTGTCCAGCTTGGCGTCCGACTTCATGTAATCCAGCGCCCCGCTGATGGCGTTCCGCATGGCCGTGCCGCCGCGCGCGTCGATTCGGCCTAGCGCCTCTTCCAGCTTCTTCGTGTCATGAGTGAAGGACTGGTCGAGATAGGGATCATCGTTGAAATTTACGATGAAAACTTCGTCGTCCGGATTTGATTCTTTCACCAGCGCCAGAGCCGCCGCGGCCACACGCGCGCGCTTATCGTTCATGCTGCCGCTATTGTCCACCAGGATTCCCATCGAGACCGGGACATCTTCGCGGCGGAATAGCTTGATAGGCTGCTCGACGTTGTCTTCATAGACTTTGAATGCAGACCGCGGAACTGTGGTGATCAGTTTCCCGCTTTTGTCGAGGACGCTTACATGGAGAGTGACTTCTTTGATTTCCGTGCGGAAGAGAGGCGTTTCATCCTGAGCGTGAACCGCTACCGCGGCCAAGCCGGCGGTCAGAAGTCCCGCGATCAACCACTTATTGCGTAGGCGCAACATATCCTGGACGATACCGTGCACGTAAGGGCGGCAGGTCTTTCACTTTGACCAGCTTCACTTCTACCTTACGATACTTGCCGTCATGCGCAGCATTTTTTGGACTGTATCCGAGCACGTATTGATTCCGCAGCTCCAATCCGATCTTGGCGGCCACATCCGGCAGGTCCGCCAGATTTTCAACCGAGAAATTCCGCCCACCCGTTTGTTCCGCCAGATCGCCGAGCAAACCCGGTCCGCTCATCTCTTCCGGTGTGCGGCCTCGCGAGCCCATCGGCTCGAAGATGCCGATCGAGTAAATCTGAACGTCGCCTTCCCGCACCCAGTTCCGTACCTCGCTCTCGGTGTATCGGCTGGAATTATCGCCTCCATCAGAGATGATCAGGATGGCTTTTCGCCCGTTCTTGGCCTTTTTCATCTCGTTCATGGCCATGGCAACGCCGTCCAGCAGGGCGGTGCGCCCCTTGGACTGGACCCAGGTGAGATTGCTTTGAACGTCTTCCGGACGGGGCGTAAACGAAACCGTCAACTGCGGCCGGTCATTGAACTGGACCAGGAAGAATTCGTCCTCTGGGTTGGCAGTGCGCATAAACTGGGCCACCGCCTGGCGGGACCGGTCCAGCTTATTGCTCATGCTCCCGCTGCAGTCGAAAACCAAGCCGATCGAGAGCGGGACGTCTTCGCTGCCGAACGTGGCGATTTCCTGGGAAACCTTGTCTTCCGTCAGCTCGAAATTGTCTTTCTCCAAGCCCGTGAGAAGCTTACCCGTCGCGGCGATGGTCACGGCCACCGGAATCAGTACTAAGGTCGTATCGATACGAAGATCCGCGCGGCGGTCCAGGATCGTTTCGCCGGACGTGGCGGGAGTGGGCCGGACCCGCGGCTGAATGTTGATTGTGGGAGCTTGGGCGTCCGCACGTTTTTCCGCCGGATCGTCTGCTGTCAAGGGCAGCAGCCAAACCATCAGGAGCGCGATCGCCGAAAACGAGCGCATAGTGCGTCTGAACCTGACTAGAGTATACCAGCACATGTCAAAATCACACCCTAAATCACTGCAGCCGAAGTACCAAACTTCAGTGACGGAAGGAGGGCTTCGGGGACTACGCGCTTCGTGCTATATTCGAGTGTGCCGCAACGGATTCTTGGTGTAATCCCCGCACGGTACTCTTCCTCTCGTTTTCCAGGTAAAGCCCTCGTCACTATAGCTGGTAAGACTATGCTCCAGCATGTCTGGGAACGCACCAGCCAGGCGCGCTATCTCACGGATGTGGTGATCGCCACGGACGACGAGCGCATCCGCTCAGCGGCTGAGGGATTTCGCGCACGAGTGGTGATGACACGCGCCGATCACATCTCGGGAACCGACCGTGTGGCGGAAGCCGCCTCGGCTTCCCAGGCGCAGATCGTGGTGAATATCCAGGGCGATGAGCCCATGATCGATCCCGCCGCCATCGACGCCGCGATCCTTGGATTGCTGGACGACGACATGGGCACCGTTCCGATGGGCACCATCAAGAAGCGGATCGAGCGGCCTTCCGATATTCAAGATCCAAACGTGGTGAAAGTCGTTACGGATGCGCAAGGTAACGCGCTCTATTTCTCGCGGGCGCCCATTCCCTGTATTCGTGACGGTGAACAAACCGTTTACTTCAAGCACATTGGACTGTATGTATATCGCCGCGACTTTTTACTGTCCTATCCGGATCTGCCGGTTGGACCCCTGGAGCGCGCCGAGCGGCTGGAGCAGTTACGCGCGCTCGAAAACGGGTTCAAGATCCGCGTGGTGGAGACGGAGTATGAATCCCTGGGCGTTGATACGCCCGAAGATTGGAAGCAGGTCGCGGAATTGTTCGAGAAACCAATGGTGAAACTGTAATGGCGAAATATATATTCGTAACGGGTGGTGTGGTTTCCTCCCTGGGCAAAGGCATCGCGGCGGCGAGCCTGGGCTGTCTGCTCGAAAGCCGCGGCCTCAAGGTCACGCTTCAGAAGTTCGATCCGTACCTGAACGTGGATCCGGGCACGATGAGCCCTTTTCAGCATGGCGAGGTATTTGTTACCGACGACGGCGCCGAAACCGACCTCGACCTGGGGCACTACGAGCGCTTCACGCACTCGCCGCTATCCCAGGCGAACAACCTGACCAGCGGACGCATCTACGAACAGATCATCTCGCGCGAGCGCCGAGGCGACTACCTGGGCAAGACCGTCCAAGTGATTCCGCACGTGACCAACGAGATCAAGGCGGCCGTCCGGCGTGTTTCGAGCGCCGACCATTCGCCGGCGGATGTCGTGCTGTGCGAAATCGGCGGAACCGTGGGCGATATCGAGTCCCTGCCCTTCCTGGAAGCGATCCGGCAATTGCGGCACGAGCTGGGGCGCGAGAATACCCTGTTCGTGCATGTCACCCTGGTTCCCTGGATCGCAGCCGCGCAGGAGCTGAAAACTAAGCCGACGCAGCATAGCGTGAAAGAACTGCGCGCCATCGGTATCCAGCCCGATATTCTGCTGTGCCGCAGCGAACGTCCGCTGCCGCAGGACATGAAGGAAAAGATCGCGCTGTTCTGCGACGTGGACGTGCAGGCCGTGATCACGGCGACGGACGTGGATAGCGTCTACGAAGTCCCACTGACGTTCGCCGAGCAGGGTGTGGACGAGATCGCCCTGCGGCTGCTGGCTCTGGATGCCGGGCCGCGCGATCTCACGGCGTGGACCGATATGGTGCGGCGCATCAAGCAGCCGTCGCGGGAAGTATCGATCGGCCTTGTGGGGAAATACGTCGAGTACGAGGATTCCTACAAGAGCCTGAAAGAAGCTCTGTTGCACGGCGGTCTGGCACACGACGCGAAGGTCAATATCACGTGGATCGAGGCAGAGCGGCTCAAATGGCCTGAAGCCAGCGGGGAGCTTGAAGGCTTCGACGGCATCCTGGTGCCGGGCGGGTTCGGACGCCGCGGAATCGAGGGCATGCTGCAAGCCATCCGCTACGCGCGCGAATACAAAGTCCCCTATTTCGGAATCTGCCTGGGGATGCAGACCATGGTGATCGAATTCGCCCGCAACGTGTGCGGCCTGACGCAGGCGAACTCCACCGAGTTCGATCCGGCAACTCCGGATCGTGTGATCTACAAGCTCCGCGAGTTGAAAGGCGTCGATGAGCTGGGCGGAACTATGCGCCTGGGTGCCTATCCCTGCCAGCTTGCGGACAGCAGCTTCGCTCGCCTGGCGTATGGACGGCGCGAGATCAGCGAGCGTCATCGGCACCGCTACGAGTTCAATCGCGAGTACGAAAGTGTCCTGAAGGAGCACGGCTTGAAGCTGACCGGCGAGACTCCGGACGGAGTCTACGTTGAGATCTGCGAGCTCACCGATCATCCCTGGTTCCTGGGCTGCCAGTTCCATCCCGAGTTCAAGTCGAAACCCTTGGAGCCGCATCCGCTGTTCCGGGCGTTCGTAGGCGCCGCGCTGGATTATCGACGAACCCAGGCGGAAAAGCGGCCCCATACTCGCAAGCACGACAAACGCGCGCATGCCGCGCCGGGCGGCCAGTCCATCATTCTGCAATAGTGCGAATCACTCCGACAGTCGAAATCGGCGGCGGTCCACTCGCCTTGATCGCCGGACCCTGCGTGATCGAGAGCGAGCAGCACGTGAACATGCTCGCTACGGCGCTTTCTGGTTTGGCCAAGGGGCTGGATCTGCCTTTTGTGTTCAAGGCATCTTTCGACAAGGCAAATCGATCGAGCGTGAATTCGTATCGCGGCCCGGGGATCAAAGAAGGATTGCGAATCCTGAAGAGTGTTCGCGATCGGGGCATCGCCGTGCTCACCGACATCCACGAACCGGGACAGGCGGCTCTCGCGGCCGAGTCGGCGGACATTCTCCAGATACCGGCGTTCTTGTGCCGTCAGACCGACCTTCTTGTGGAAGCGGGCAAAACCGGACGGGCGATCAACATCAAGAAAGGCCAGTTCGTTTCGCCGGCCGATATCCGCCACGCCGCGGACAAGGTCGCATCCACCGGCAATAACCGGATTCTGCTCACCGAGCGCGGGACGTCATTCGGGTATAACAACCTGGTGGTCGACATGCGCGGTTTGGCGATGATGCGCGGCTTCGGCTGGCCGGTGATCTTCGACGCGACACACAGTGTGCAGCTGCCGGGCGCCGCGGGAACCGCGTCAGGCGGTCAGCCGGAGTTCATCGAGCCATTGGCAAGCGCTGCGGTGGCGGTTGGTGTCGATGCGGTGTTTATTGAAGTGCACGAGGCTCCGGAACGGGCGTTGTCGGATGGCGCGAATGCATTGAGGCTCGACAAGCTCGAGGCGTTGATGCGAAAGCTCCAGCGGATCTCGTCTGCCGCACGAGGAGGCGTCGGCACGAGTGCCGACGCGGCAAACTAAAGTTCGCGCCACGTGGCGTGTCGAGACTCTTCTCGACACCAGACCTTGCGATCCGGCTTTACCTCACCCAAGCGACGTAGGTTCATCTAATCGCCGCTGGAGCCCGCGATGACAAAGACCATCGCAAAAACCCACGCGACGCCGGCCAATGCAACAACGATTACCCAGACTTGCCACGGCCAGCGTTTCACAACTACAGCTTTAGCACACAATTGGCCGTCGCAGTCTCAATGCGTCTCCATCGGGGACGGCGTTAAAACTTTTCCAGCGAGCGAATTATGATGTCGAAACCGGCGTCCGAATCGAACGGCCATCCGCTTTAAGTCCGGCTCGAACTCGGTCCACAGCGAATCCTGAAAATACGAAGTAAACGACCATCCGACACTCTCGAAGACGCGCGGGTCGGAAATCGACCGCCCCTGCAACGCCGAAGTCACCGCAATTCCGCCCAGCGTCCCGGCAAAACGGCTGTAGGCGGGCTGCCATTGACCATCGCGTCCCCGGGCCAACGGCGCGTGAATCAAAGCATAGGCAATCCGGCGGCGGGTGCCTGACAATTCGGACGGCCGGCGGCGTATATCTTCGTGCAGCAATCCTCCCACTGCGAGCTCAACGGTCGTACGGGCTGTTCGGCGCGCCAGCGAGCTTTCGATTCCGCGATGGAAACAATACGGAGGCCGCCCGCATTTCTTAAGATCGAACATCTGGTCAAATGTGGATTCGGCGGCGACGACGCCGATCTTTTTCCAGTTGTACGTCTTATCCAAATAGCTGTCCCAACGCCCCTGCCAACCGAGCGGATCGACGAAGGCAGTCTGTGCATACAGCCGGCTCAGAAACAGAAAACCGAGAAGAACCTTCGTCATGGGTGGAACTCCTATACGGCTGGTGGATGATCCACAATTTGCTCTAGAGCCGGATCCCAGTACAACTTCTTCCCTTCCCGTTGCGACCGCGCCGCCATGATCACCGCGACCGAGTGGGCGAAGCCGTGCTCCACCGTCGCATTCGGCTGCTTTCGGCTCCGCAGGCAGCCCAACCAGTTGCGCATATGCGAAGGATTGGCGTCGGAGATGAAGGGGAGTCCGCCGTAAGTTTTCCCCACCGCTTGCGTCAGCAGGCGCTCTGAAAACGGCATGAAGCGGAGTTCCGAACTTCCCGGTGTGATGAGCTTGTGGGAGCGACGCACAAAAGGATTGTCTTCGTGGTTGCCTTTCTCCTGCACGAGCTTCCAACGCTGGCTTCCTTCGCCGCCAATGTTGAGGAGCGTCGCCTTGTTGCCCATGATCCGCGTCGAGCTATCGGAATCGTTACCGAAGCTGGTCGAATAGCTCACCATGAATCCCTTGGGATACTCGAGCAGCGCTTGAAAGGTATCGGGGTTTTCACGGCCGTCGTGCCATGCGAACACACCACCCATCGCCATCACTGACTTCGGGAATGGATCCTCCAGGAGATGGTTCACCAGATCCATCCCGTGGCTCATCCATTGATCGGGGATCCCGCTGGAAAAGTCGCGATACAGGCGGAACTCGAAATAGGCGCGGGGATCGAAGGGGCGGTAGGGCTTGGTCAGGAGCCATCTCTTCCAATCCGTGTCCTCCTCGCGGATCTGCGCCACTTCCGATCGGCCGCGCCAGCGTGGGCCATGGTAATTCCAGACAATCTCGACTTTGCTGACGTCGCCCAGTGTTCCCCGCGCCACTGTCTCTTTGGCCGCCATCTGGTACGGCTCGCTGCGGTGCTGCGTCCCCATTTGGACCACGAGGTTTCGCGACCGCACGGCATCTCGCGCAGCCCTGGCCTCTTCCAGGTCATTCGCCATGGGCTTTTCGACGTACACGTCCTTGCCGGCTTCCACCGCGAGCTTCAGCATAGGAGCGTGCTGGAAGTCCGCGGTCGAAATGATGACCGCATCTACATCCTTCAAATCCAGAAGATCTTCGAGGTATTGCAGCGAGCGGGGAGCACGATCGTACTCATGCTGGGCCGCGGCGCTCGCCTTCTCCCGATTCACTTTCCAAAGATCGCAAACCGCAGTCAGTTCGACGTTGTACCCGCGCCGCAGGTCGGCTACGACCGAGGCAAGTTCCTGGCCCCGTCGTCCCATGCCGACGTGACCCAATGAGATGCGGTCGTTCGAACCGACAATTCGAGCGTAAGAAAGTGCGCTTGCGCCGATCGCCGCGGCGCCAACCTGCAGAAAGGTTCTGCGCGGGATCTCTTGATCCTGCTTGGTAACGTTGCTATTCTCGATTTCCACTGTCGCCCCCTTCCGGTTCCGGTGCATGGAGACACACGTCTCCTCACAACCTTTGAACGCGGATAACAGTATTCACCCTCGACACGCAGCTACGACCACTGCGCCCGTTACGGTTTTTACAACTGGCGCAAGAACTATACGCGAAACCCGATTCAATTGCAATGAGCTTAGAAAAGTTTTTTTAATGATTCTCGTTAGGGCGGGAAACTTCGGAGCGTCGACACCAGATCTGACAATTAGAACACCAGATCAAGACCACCAGATCTGACACTACAACACCAGATCGGACCTAGAAAGGTTCGGTTAGAGAGGTTCGGGCAAATGCAGCTGCGCCTTCACCAGGGCCTTTTCGAGCACCTGCGCCGCTTCGGCTTCGGTCATCCCGCGGGAAGTGGAAAGTTCCGTCATCAGCATATGCCGGGCGCGATCCAGCATCTTCTTTTCGCGGAACGACAGCACCTTCTGCGTCTGCAGCATCAGCAGGCTCTTGAGGACTTCCGCCACGGCCAGAAGACTGCCGTCACGCATCTTCTCCGTGTTTTCCTTGAAGCGGTCCTTCCAGTCGTGATAGCGCGTGCAGCGGCCTTCCGAAAGGAAGTTCACCACGCGCGCGAGCTCGCTGTTCCGCGTGACGCGGCGCAGGCGCAGCTCTCCCACATGCGAGAACGGAACCATCACCGTCAAGCTGTTATAGGTAATCTTAAGAAGGTAAAAACGTTCGAGATTGCCCGCAAAGGCCCTCGAACTGATGTTCTCGATAGTGGCGACCCCGTGATTGGGGTAAACCACCTTCTCTCCAACTTGGAAAGTCATCCCTGAAGCACCTGTGCCGGAGCGATCGTGGCCTGCCCTAATGGGCTCAAAGCATCTTAATCTGAACTTCATCCACTGTCAACAACAAAGTATGCCATTTGGGTGTCGCGCGTAGCCGATTGATTCTTAAGAGCTTCTGGACCACCCCTTACAACATCGGTTACGATGAGAAGAATATCCGATGGAATCCGCCAAAGTTGACCTGAAGAAAACGGTCCACCTGCCCAAGACCGACTTTTCCATGAAAGCCAACCTGGGGCAGCTGGAGCCCAGGCTCCTCGCCCAATGGGACCAGGCTGGACTCTACGACGCCATTCGCGCGGCACGGCTGGGAAGGCCAACCTACGTTCTTCACGACGGCCCGCCCTACGCCAACGGAAATATCCACCTGGGCCACGCGCTCAACAAGCTGCTCAAGGATTTCATCGTCAAAGTAAAAACCATGGAGGGCTTCGACTCTCCCTATGTCCCCGGCTGGGATTGCCATGGCCTGCCGATCGAACACAAGGTAGAAAGCGAACTCGGCGCGAAGCGTGCGACCATGTCGCCAGTCGAGATCCGCGCGGCCTGCCGCAAATACGCCGCCAAATACGTCGACCTCCAGCGCAAGGATTTCATCCGTCTGGGCGTGCTGGGACGATGGGACGATCCCTACCTGACCATGAGCGCCGAGTACGAATCAGTGATCGCGGGGGCGTTCGTCGATTTCCTCGATAAAGGCTACGTCTATAAAGGCCTAAAACCGGTCAACTGGTGCACTTACGATCGCACTGCGCTGGCCGAAGCCGAAGTCGAATACGAGAACCACACCAGCCCTTCCATCTGGGTTCTTTTTGCACTGACGTCGGATCCGGCCGCGATCGATCCAGCCCTGAAAGGCAAGCGCGTTTACGGACTGATCTGGACGACCACGCCATGGACGATCCCGGCGAATCTGGCCATCTCCTATCACCCGAATTACACCTACGTTGCGGCGCAAACCGGGGGCGACGTGTATATCGTCGCCAAGGATCTGCTGGACAAAACAACGCTCGATTGCGGCTGGAAAGATGTCGAGGTCGTTGCTGAGTTCCAGGGGTCGAAGTTAGATAAGACCGTTTTCCGTCATCCCTTTCTCGAACGCGACTCCATCGGGATCCTGGGCGAGCATGTCACGCTCGAACAGGGAACGGGCGCGGTTCATACGGCTCCGGGCCATGGTCAGGAAGACTACGTCATCGGACAATCGTACGGACTTCCGGTATATTGTCCGGTCGACGGCGCGGGGAAATTCTTCGCCGCCGAGGGCGCGGCCGGGAAACTGCCCGAAGAATTGCTGGGCAAGACCATTTGGCAGGCCAACCCGATAGTCATCGAGATCCTGAAAAACGCAGGGGCACTCCTGGCCGAACAGAATATCGAGCACAGCTATCCGCACTGCTGGCGATGCCACCGTCCGACCATCTTCCGCGCGACCGAGCAATGGTTCATCGGCATGGACCGAAACAACCTCCGCGAGCGCGCTCTCGAAGCCATCAAGACGGTGAAGTGGACGCCCGCCTGGGGCCAGGAACGAATCTCGAACATGATCGCCACCCGGCCCGACTGGTGCATCTCGCGCCAGAAGCTCTGGGGCGTGCCGATCATCGTGTTCTATTGCGAAGGCTGCCAGGAACCGCTCACGGATCGCAAGATTCTGGATCGCGTTGTCGATCTCTTTCGTCAAAACACTGTGGACATCTGGTATTCGCAATCCGCCGCGGAGCTTGCGGGGCCGGATGCCACGTGCGCCAAGTGCGGAGGAACATCCTTCCGCAAAGAGACCGACATTCTGGATGTGTGGTTCGATTCCGGCGTAAGCCATCTGGCAGTGCTTACACCGAAGAATTCCCTGCCCTGGCCCTGCGATATGTACCTGGAAGGCGGCGACCAGTATCGCGGCTGGTTCCACAGCTCGCTGCTGGTCGGCGTGGCGCTGAAGAGTGGGGCTCCCTATCGTGCAACGGCCACAAACGGTTGGACGCTGGACGGCGACGGTCGCGCGCTATCGAAATCGAGCGGCAGCGAGGCCGCCGAGAAGATCATCAACAAGTACGGCGCCGACGTGCTGCGTCTGTGGGTCGCATCGATCGACTTCACAGAGGACGTCCGCCTTTCGGACACCATCCTGGATCGACTGATCGAAGCGTATCGCAAGCTGCGCAACACGTTCCGCTACGCTCTGGGGAATCTGCACGATTTCGATCCCGCCAAAGACGCGGTGCCGGTGGCGGAGATGCTCGAAATCGACCGCTGGATCCTGGCGCGGACTGAGGATTTGGTCCGGCGCTGCCGGGGCTGGTATGACACGCTCGAATTCCACAAGGTTTATCGCGCGATTTACGATTTCGCCACGGCCGATTTGAGCGCGCGCTATTTCGACATTCTGAAGGACCGCCTTTACACCGCGGCTACGGCCAGCCCGGCGCGGAGAAGCGGCCAGACGGCGCTTTACAAGGTCCACTATGCCTTGGTTCGACTAATCGCTCCGCTGCTCGCGTTCACTGCCGAGGAAGTGTGGAGCTTCACGGCCAAGCCGGCCGGCGCTCCGGCGAGCGTCCATCTGGCGATGCTCCCCGAGCCGGAAGAAGTGGCGTCGGGCCTTCCGGCGGAACGGCTGGCGGAATGGGACCGGCTGATGGAAGTTCGCGAAGTCGTGCTCAAGGCTCTGGAAGAAGCTCGCCAGGCAAAGCTCATCGGAACGTCGCTCGAAGCGCGGGTCCGACTGCAGGGATACAAAGGATTCGAAGCGGAACTGCCTGCGATGTTCATCGTGTCGCAAGTGGTGCTCGAACCGCCATCGGGTGGAAAAGACGAATTGAAGGCGACGATCGAGCGCGCGGACGGCGTCAAATGTGAACGCTGCTGGAAATATTCAACCGCCGTGGGACAGGACGCCGAGTTTCCCACGGTGTGCGATTCCTGCTCGGCCTCGCTCAGGGACATGCAGGGATGAACCCGCGCTGGCGGACGGCCGCCATTGCCGCCGCTGTAGTCATTGTCGACCGCATCTCGAAGATGTATATCCGCTCGGCCTACACGGCGTGGGACGTGACGCCGGTCCTGGGCGGGTTTTTCAACATCGTGCATACCGAAAATCCGGGCGCCGCGTTCGGCATTCTGGCGGATTCTCCCAGCGCATGGAGCAGCATGCTGCTGGTGACCGTTTCACTGGTCGTAATGGCTGTGATCGGAGTGATGTTGTGGCGTCCGCGCCCGAATCCGATGCAATCCGCGGGACTGGTCTCCGTGGGTCTGGCACTGGTCTTCGGCGGCGCGTTCGGCAATGTCTGGGACCGGCTGTTCCGGGGCACAGTGACCGATTTTCTGCAGATATTCTTCGGCTCGTACGAATTCCCGTCCTTTAATGCGGCCGATTCCGCCATTACGATCGGGGCGGCGCTGCTGCTGATCGATTTGTGGCGGACGCGCCACCAGCACCAGACGGAACACAGTTAGCCTGGCGTCGTAGGTCTGGCACCCATCGACTTGCAAGCGATACCGGTTTCGGGCAAAGTTGAACAGAAGCGCCTGTTAAGGCTCCTATGGCCGATATCGACATCCCTCAATCCGAAGCCGACGCATTGATTGAGATGGAAAAGCGGTTCGTCGATACTGAGGACTGGATTTTCCCGGGGCCCGGGCAACGGATCGCCCTCGAATTGATGTCTGTCGACAAACGTGAACGCTTCATGCTTGATGTCACCCGAGGACAGATCAAGCTCACAAAAGCAACCTACCAGAATCGAGCGCGGCAGGCGATTATCCTTCTACGACTCGATCTTGATGGCCCGCCCCACCGCAATCCGGATGGTGAAGAAATTCCATGTCCGCACCTTCATGTCTACAAAGAGGGTTTCGGCGATAAATGGGCGATCGCAGCGCCAGTTGATCGCTATAACGACACATCAGATTTGGGCTCAACCTGCGAAGCTTTTATGCGGAATTGCAATATCACGGGACCATCCGGGATGCAACTGGGGCTATTTTCATGAGCGTGGCTGAGATCGAAAAACTCCTGCACGACTACCGCGCATGGCTCCGCGATAAGACCACACTTCGCGAGGTAAATGGCGAATGGATTGAGATCACGACGCCCTACCTTGATCGGCACAACGATGCCCTCCAGATTTATGCGCGGGCCGACAATGGCGGATACGTGCTGACTGATGATAGCCATACGATTCACGACCTAGAAGCGTCAGGCTGCAATCTGCGGACAGAAAAACGACAAGATCTCCTGAAAATGACCCTGAACGGTTTTGGGGTGCGCCTCCAGAACGAGGCGATCGAGGTCCACGCGACCGCCGAAAACTTTCCACTTCGCAAGCACAGCCTTATTCAAGCGATGCTCGCTGTAAACGACCTGTTTTACCTAGCCAAGCCGATTGTACAAAGCCTATTTTTTGAAGATGTTGTGGCATGGCTCGAGGCTAACGATATTCGCTACACGCCTAGGGCAAAGTTTACTGGAACTAGTGGCTATGATCACCTTTTCGACTTTGTAATTCCAAAGTCCCGAAATCAACCGGAACGTATTCTCCAAGCGATTACGCGGCCAACGCGCGAGACTGCCCTGTTGTTCATAAATTCGTGGACTGATACACGCCAAGTGCGTTCCGCTGGCTCCAAGGCGTTTGCTGTTTTGAATGACAGCGAACAACCCGTGCCTGGCAGCGTGATCGATGCGCTGCAGAGCTATCAAATTCAACCGGTTCCCTGGCACAGCAGGGCACAAGTTGTCTCGGAATTAGCCGCTTAGCAGGTAAGGATCGTCATTCACCTATTGCTACGGTCAATCACCGAAAAGCACCTCCATGCGTGACTTTTGGCGGCAATACTGCCATTAAGAGAGCGGGACAGTTGACGCGGCTGGGCCGCCTATGTAGAATTAAGTGAGTACTTACTTGTGAATACTCCCCCTGCAGTTCCTTCGCTCGCTCCCATTGTCCCTCCGGCACCTCGGGCCCGGCTGTCTTCCGATGACCGGCGGCGGCAGTTGTTGAGCCACGCGATCGCCTTATTCTCGAAGCACGGCTTCAGCGGCACCCGCACCAAGGACATCGCGGCCGCCTGCGGCGTGAGCGAGGCGATCCTCTATCGGCATTTCGCCACCAAGGAAGATCTGTATCACGCCATCCTGGACACCCACGAAGCGGCGGCGGGCAAAACCGAGTGGCTGGCCGAGATGCAAGGGATGGCCGACCGGCGCGACGATCTGGGATTCATTCGCTGCATGCTGGCGCACATTATTAAATCGTTTCGCGAGGACACGGCGTTCCATCGTCTGATGCTCTATGCCGCCCTGGAGGGCCATTCCCTGCCGGACATGTTTCACGAGCGAATGGGATCGAGCACTCTGGAGTTCCTCCGGAACTACGTGGTGCTCAGACAGCGTGAAGGAGCCTTTCGAAAAGGGGATCCCGATACGCTGGTGATGCTGCTGGCCTCGCCTGCCCTGCAGTACGCGAGCAGCAAGTACATATTCGGGCTCAAGGCCCAGGCGACCGAGAAGGAAGCGATCGAGGAATTTGCGAAGCTCCTGATCGCAGCCCTGCATCCAACGAAGAGTTTGAAGAAGACCAGCAGGCGAAAACAGAAATGACAGTCATGAAAACGCGTTTATTCCTGATGCTCCCAATCCTGGCACTGGCTGCTTGCCACCGCCAGGAAACCAGCGCGTCCACTGCCGCGGAAACCGCCAAGGCGGCCACCCAGACGCCCACCGTCGCGACCATGCGTGCGACCGTTCGAGAAGTATCCTCCACGGTTCAGGCCACCGGAAGCTTCGTGGCCCACGATTCCTCCGATGTCGCCCCGAACGAGGCAGGCATCATCGTCGCCACGCTGGTGGATGTGGGCGATTTCGTGCAGCAGGGCCAGATCATCGCAAGATTGGACGACCGCGACGCCAAGCTCCGTCTGGATCAGGCGCGCGCCTCGCAGCAGCAGGCTGAGGCGTCGGTGCGCCAGGCGCAATCCAAGATCGGCTTGGGACAGAACCAGGCGTTCGACCCGAGCACGGTTCCCGAGGTACTTTCGGCGAAAGCCGCCTATGAATCCGCTCAGGCGCAACAGCGGCTCGCCCAGGCCGATGCGAAGCGTTACGAAAATCTGGTGAACAGCGGCGACGTTTCGCGTAGCGCCTTCGATAAGGCGCACACGCAGGTGGAAACGGCCGATGCCCAAGTAAACGCCAGCCGGCAGCAATACGAAGCCGCCCTGAACGCGGCCCGTCAAAACTACCAAGGAGTCGCGACCCAGGAAGCCGGCCAGCTCGGCACCCGCGCGCAACTGGCGATGGCCGAGAAGGTCCTGGCCGATACACAGGTCAAGGCGCCCTTTGCCGGCTATGTCAGCGCGCGTAACGTGACACCCGGCGAATATGTCTCCACCAGCTCAAAGATCGCGACCATCCTTCGCGTAACCCCCATCAAGCTGGAACTGCAGGTCCCCGAGCTCTATTCGCAGCAAATGAAGCGGGGCCTGAACGTGGAAGCCAGCGTCACGGGCTACGCAGGGCGGGTATTCCAGGGTACGGTCACTGCCATCAATCCGGCTGTGGATCCGAGTTCGCGGACCTTCGTGGTCGAAGTCACTTTCGCCAACGGCGACGTGGCGCTACGACCCGGCATGTTCGCCACGGCGCGGATCGTGCTGCCGGGAAGTACGCAAGGAATTTTCGTCCCGTCGAACGCTGTGATTACAGATGCCACCACCAATTCCTCGCAGGTGTTCCTCATCCGCGATGGCAAAGCTCGCCTGGCCGTGGTCCAAGTGGGCGAGCGGGACGGCAATCTGGTGCGAATTCTGACCGGCCTTCCGGCTGACGCCGTGGTGGCCACCGATCATCTGCAGGATCTATACGACGGCCAGTCCGTGAGAATGGCCGGTACGTCGAGTTCGGGAGCTTGAAACATGCATAAACTCGCAGCCTTATGTGTCCGGCGGCCGGTCTTCGCGACCATGCTGATTCTCGCCCTGGTGGTAGTGGGAGGATTTTCCTACTTTTCCCTGGGCGTGGATCTGACGCCCAAAGTGGACGTTCCTACGGTGTCGATCCTGGTCGTCAACCCGGGCGCCACCGCGGAAGAAATCGAAACGGATATCACCAAGCGCATTGAAGACGCGGTCAATACCATCAGCGGGATTGAAGACGTTCGCTCCACATCGGTTCAGGGGCTTTCCACGGTGACGGTCAGCTTCTCTTTGGACAAGAACGGCGACGTGGGCGCCCAGGAAATTCGCGATAAAGTAGCGACCACTCTTCCCGACCTGCCAGAGACCGCAGAAGCTCCGGTCATCCAGAAGTTCGATCCGGACGCCACACCCATCATGCAACTGGTGGTTTCGGGCACGCGCTCGCTGCGCGAAGTCACCGAGATCGCGGACAAGCAGGTCAAGCAGCGCCTCGAGAACGTAAAGGGAGTCGGTCAGATCCGCCTGGTCGGCGGCCTGAAGCGCGAGATTCGCGTGTGGGTGGATCCGGAGAGGATGCGGGCCTACGGACTTTCGATTACCGACGTCGCCAACGCCCTGCGGCAGCAGAACCTCGAATTGCCCGCGGGCAGCGTTACACAAGGCGCGAATGAGCTAACCGTACGCACGCTGGGCAGGCTGGCGGACCCGGCGCAGTTCAACGAAATCGCAATCGCGACGCGCGGACCATATCCAGTGAAGCTGCGCGATATCGGCCGCGCCGAAGACAGCCAGGAAGAAGCCACTACTGCCTCCCGCCTGAACGGCGAGCCGTCGGTGACGCTCATCGTCTCCAAGCAGTCCGGGACCAATGCGGTAGCCACGGCCGATCTGGTGAAGGAGCGGATGAAGGAGCTGCAGCTGACGCTCCCGAAAGACATCCACATCGAGGTCGTAAACGATCAGGCGATCTTCATCAAGGCTGCAATCGATGCAATTCAATCGCACCTGATTGAGGGAAGTCTTCTGGCCGCGGCGGTGATTTTTCTCTTCCTGGCCAACATCCGGACCACGCTCATCGCGGCGATCGCGATTCCCGTTTCCATCGTCTCCACGTTCACGCTGATGGCGGCTATGAATTTCACGCTGAACCAGATCAGCATGCTGGCGCTCACCCTGATGGTGGGCATCGTGATCGACGATGCCATTATTGTGCTCGAAAATATTTACCGCTTCATCGAGGAAAAGGGCATGAATCCGATGCTGGCGGCGGTGGAAGGAACGAAAGAGATCGGAATGGCGGTGATGGCCACCACGCTATCCCTGCTGGCGGTTTTCCTGCCCATCGGGTTCATGGGCGGCATCGTGGGACGCTTCATGGCTTCCTTTGGGCTCACGGCGTCCTTCGCAATCGCGGTTTCGCTCCTGGTTTCGTTCACGCTCACGCCCATGCTGAGCTCGCGCTTCCTGAAGACTCCCAAGAATGCGGGCGATCACAAGCAAGCCTCCAAAGATTCGTGGCTCTTCCGTTTTCTGGATCGCTACTACACGCGCTCTCTGGCCTGGGCGATGGCCCACCGCAAGACGATGGTCGCCATCAGCGTGCTGGTGATCTTCAGCATCTACCCGTTGTTCACGGTCGTCGGAAAAAGTTTTACCCCCGTCGACGACCGCTCCGAATACCTGGTCTCGATCCGTACTCCGGAAGGAACGTCGCTGGCGGCTACTACGAATGTGATGGAGCGAATGGCACGCGACATTCGTGCCCTGCCCCATGTGATGGCCACGCTGACGACCGTCGGCGGGGGCAATGATCGGGCCGCCAATTCCGGCTCCATCTACGTCAAGCTGGTTCCGAAAGACCAGCGCAAGGAAACGCAGCAGGACATGATGATCCGGACGCGCGACGTCTTCAAGAATTATCCACCCGATCTGCGCACGGCGGTCGGCGTGCAGAGCTGGAGCGGCACGGGCGACATCCAGTACGCTATCAGCGGTCCGGATCTGGATAAGCTTTCGCAGTATTCGCAGCAACTGCTGGCCCGGCTGAAGACCGTGCCCGGCGTGGTGGATGCCGACACATCGCTGGTTTTCGGCAAGCCGGAACTGCGCGTCGAAATCGACCGGCAGCGGGCAGCCGACCTGGGCGTCCGCGTTTCCGATATCGCCACTGCGTTAAACACCATGATTGCCGGCCAGGTAGTTTCGAGCTTCCCTTCGGGCGGCGAACAGTATGATGTCCGGCTGCGCGCAGCGCAGGAGTTTCGTACCAGCACGAACGCGTTGACGCTGCTGGCCGTGTCTTCCAACAAGGGCGTTCCGGTGAGCCTGGATCAGGTGGTTCGCATTAAGCCTGGAACCGCGCCCTCAAATATCGATCGCCTCAACCGGCAGCGTCAGGTGACCATTAGCGCCAACCTGCTGCCGGGCGGATCGCAGGCCGACGTCCTGGCCAAACTGGACGAATTCACCGCCGATCTGCACATGGAGCCGGGATACGCAACCGTGGGCGTGGGCCAGAGCAAGGAACTCCGGCGGACGGCTTACTACTTTATCGTGGCCGTGTCGCTGACGCTCATCTTCATGTACATGGTGCTGGCGGCGCAGTTCGAATCCTTCCTGCATCCCTTCACGATTCTGCTCACGCTGCCCTTGGCCGTGCCCTTCGGCATCCTATCGCTCTGGATCGCGGGACAGACGATTAACATCTTCTCGGGTCTGGGACTCCTCCTGCTGTTCGGCATCGTAAAGAAGAACGCGATCCTTCAGATCGCCCACACCAACAGCCTGCGCGATGGAGGCATGGAGATGCATGCGGCGATCATGCAAGCCAATCGCGACCGGCTCCGGCCGATCCTGATGACGACCATGGCGCTGGTAGCGGGCATGTTACCGGTGGTGATCTCGGACAAAGTGGGATCGGCCAGCAATCGGTCGATCGGCGTGCTGGTGGTGGGCGGCCAATCCTTATGCTTGCTGCTGACACTGCTGGCGGTGCCGGTGTTCTATTCGCTGTTTGAAGATGCCAAGCAGTCGCGGCTCGCTCGCGCGATCAGCCGCAAAATGGGCTTCCTGGGAGAGGTGCTCCATACCGCTGGAGCCGGAGCCCGGGCTGTAATTCATAGAAAAGGTGGCGAAGCTTAATGGTGCGGCTGTGTCTGCTGGCAGGATTTCTGGCGTCTTTCGCAGCGTGGGGGCAGCAGCAAGCCGAACCCGATCAGGCGGTGACACGAGTCCCGCCGGCTCGTCCGTTCGTACTGCCGCCGCGCATCGGCGTGGTCACCGAGACGGAACTGACGCTGCAGGATGCGCTGAGAATGGCGCTGGCGAACAACAAAGACATCGACGGATCGCGGATCGACCGCGATAAAGCGATCAACAACGTTTCAGGAGCCCAGGGATATTACGATCCCAAGATCGGCGGCACGACGTCGTTTCAGAAGAACGTAACGCCGGTCGCATCGACATTAGGCGGATCAGCCACCGGCGCCGTCACCAGCCGAAACAGTCTCGCCGATCCGCAGTTCTCCGGCAGTCTTCCCTGGATCGGCAGCAGCTACCAGCTGGATTTTTCGTCGGCGCGAACCACCACCAACAACTCATTCACGCAGCTCAATCCGCAATACCCGACTTCACTCAATTTCACTTATACGCAACCGCTGTGGCGCAACCTGCGCTATGACGATAACCGGCATCGGCTGGAAGCGGCCAAGAAGAACGTATCGCTGACAGATGAACAATTCCGCCAGCGCGTCATGCAGATCGTGACGCAAACCGAGCAGGCGTATTGGGATCTCGCTTTCGCGTACGGAAATCTGGCCGTGCAACTGGACGCCGTCAGGATCGGGCGGGAGCAGGACGAAAGCAATCGCCGGCAACAGGAGCAGGGGCTTCTGGCGCCTATCGATGTAGTCGCGGCACAGCGGCAACTCGCAACCTTCGAAACGAACGTCTTTAGCGCGCAGGAGGCACTCACGGCTGCCGAGAACACGCTGAAGACGCTGATTCTTCCGGATCGAACCGATCCCACATGGTCCAGCGCGCTGATTCCGATCACGCCGGTGAATGTTTCGCCGCCGATCACGCCATTGCAGGACGCGGTAAGGGAAGGATTAAACAACCGGCCTGAACTTGCACAGGTGCAAATTTCCGGCGAGATCAATGCAGCCGATAACCGGTATTACCGGGAGCAGACCAAGCCTCAAGTCGATCTCGTCGCCACGCATACGAATGCCGGGCTTGCTGGCATTCAGCTTCCGTCGGCACCCAATCCCTTCACGGCTGGACAAGTCGCGCTTACAGAGAGGCTCAATGATCTCTCTTTGCTCGCGGGCCTGCAGCCGTTGCCGACAACAGGCGGCGGAACGGGCGGCGGTTTGCCTCCGCTATTGGTGGGGAGCTATGGACAGTCGGTGAGCAACCTGTTCAATGGCAACTTTCCGACGACGCTGGTCCAATTGCGGGTGTCCTTGCCGCTGCGGAATCGCACGGCCGAAGCCAACCTGAATAACTCGCTGGCCGAGACCCGCCGGATCCGGAATCAGCGACTGCAGACCGAACAATCGATTGAGGCAAGCGTCCGCAACTCGATGCAGTCGGTGGAATCGGCCAAAGCGCGCCTGGCGTCGTCCCGTGTGGCCCGTCAATCGGCTGAGGAGCAGTATCAAAGCGAGCAGCGCCAGTTCCGCGCCGGCACCTCGACGCTGTTTCTGGTGCAGCAGCGCCAGGCCGACATGATCACAGCGCGGAGCCAGGAGCGTCGCGCGGAAGCCGACCTGGGCAAAGCCATCGCGACGTTCGAACTCGCCACGGGGACCATCCTCGACACCAACAACATCCGGCTTCGCTAAACTTTGTTCATGCGGCTGGTGTTGGTTCTAGCACTGTGCGCTGCCGGGTTATCGGCGGCCGGGATCCCGCCGCGCGAATACCAGGAGCGCCGCGCCGAGCTCCGTAAATCGCTGGACGGCGTCATGGTCCTGTTCGGAGCCGACGATCCCGACGACCTGCATACCAGCTTTTTCCAGGAATCGAATTTCCTCTATCTTTCGGGTTGGCGCGAGCCTGGCGCCGTGATGCTGCTGACGCAGCAGACCGAAATCCTCTTTCTTCCGCCGCGCGACCTGCGCCAGGAACTCTACACTGGCCGCAGGCTCGAAGCTGGCGATCCGGAGGCCACGAAGCTGACGGGTTTCGAGCGGGTGATGCCGAAGTCGGCTCTTCAGACGACGTTCCTGGGCGTGATCGAGCAGGCGCGGCGCGTCTATACCTTGCCCGGAGACATGGCCGGTCAGAAGCTGAAATCCCTGGCGGTATTCCATGAGGATGGAGATGCGGCGCGGGTGATCGCACGGTTCCGCATGGTCAAATCGCCGGCCGAGATCGACCTGATCGCGAAAGCGACCGATGCCACGGTTGCCGCACACTTGGCGGGATGGAAGAAGACTCGTCCTGGCGTTTGGGAATACGAGATCGCCGCCGCGATGACGCACGTTTACCTGGAACGCGGGTGTGAACGGAATGCATACGCGCCGATCGTGGGGAGCGGGCCGAACAGCGTGCTGCTGCACTACGCCACCAACCATCGGCGCCTCGACTCAGGCGAGACCGTCGTCGCGGACGTCGGTGCGGAGTGCTCGGATTACGCGACCGACGTAACCCGAACGGTTCCCGCCGGTGGCAAATTCACGGGACGCCAGCGGGAGCTGTACGAAATCGTACTGGGCGCGCAGAAAGCGGCGATCGCGGCAATCCGCCCCGGCATGCGACTGCGAGCGGAGGGGCCCTCGCTGCACCAGATCGCCTACGACTACATCAATACTCATGGTCATGATCTGCATGGCCAGCCGCTCGGCAAGTACTTCGTGCACGGCTTGGGGCACTATGTCGGCCTGGACGTGCACGATCCCGGTGATCCCGCCGCGCCTCTCAAGGCCGGAACGATTATCACCATCGAGCCGGGCATTTATATTCCCGAGGAGAATATCGGCATTCGCATCGAGGACATCGTCCTGGTGACCGAAGACGGCGCGAAGGTTCTGAGCGCGGCCCTGCCGCGTGAAATCGCCGATATCGAGAAGCTCGTTGGCAAGTAAACTCCAGATAGCGAAATACGCAGGCGTTCTGGCGATCTGCTTCGCGGTCGCCATCGCGGCGGGATTCAGCCCGCTGGCTGTGCGCATCAACCAGCTCGCTTACGATTGGATGCTGTCCAGAGTGCCCGAAATCTGGACGCCGCAATCCGCGGTAGTGGCGATCGATGAAGCAACGCTCGAAGCGGGTCACGGGATGCGTGGAATCCGCACCATCCTGGCCCAGACTCTCGACCAGCTTGCTCCCGCGCAGCCGAAAGCCGTGGCGCTGGACATCACGCTGCATGATCAGGTGGAGCCTGCTGAAGACGCGCGTCTCGAAGCCGCGTTGCGGGGGACGAGGAATCTGATTCTGCCTTGCCAGCTCGCGCTGGCTAGAACGCTATGGGAGGATCCGGCCCCACGTTTTCGCGCTCTCGGGGCGCTAGGACATGTCCATACGGAAGGGGATCGCAGCGACGGGGTCAGCCGGCAACTCCTTCTCGAACAGGCCGTGGGTACCGACCGGCGCTGGGCTCTCTCGCTCGAAGCGCTTCGAGTGACGCTGGGCGCGGGCAATCCGGAAGAATCGCCGGAGGACGTGACCGTCGGCAACATTCTGATCCCTGCGCCTCGCAAAGACGGGCGGACACTACTCATCCGCTATTTGCCGCCCGGCGCGATACCGACCATTTCCGCGCTGGAGATCGGCAGGCATCGCGATGAGTTGCGTGGGAAGACTGTGTTCGTAGGAATCACCGCGCTATCGGCCGCCAACGACCGTTTGGTAAATCCTTTCGGAGTGAACTTTCCCGGCGTCGAGATGCACGCCCAGGCTTTCGAGACCATGGCGCACGGCCAATTCCTGGTTCCGGCCAGCAATACCGCGTGGCTGCTGGTTTGCATCTTTCTGGCCGCGGACGTGGGCCTTGCTTTCTGGCTGCTCCCAGGCTGGCGCGCCTATCTGGTGATCGTCCCTGTGTTGGCCGCGGCCAACTACATTCTGCCGGTTCAGTTCTTCGCGCGTGGCATTGTTCTTCCCTATGTCGCGCCAGTAGCAGTTGCGTGGCTGACCTCCATAGGCGCGGCGACCTATCGGCACTTCATCGTTCGCAAGCAGCTTCGCAAGTCCGAATCCGAAAAATCGCGTTACCAGCAAGCCATCCACTGGGCGGCGCATGAAATGCGCACACCGCTAACCGCAATCCAGGGTTCCAGCGAGCTGATGACCCGCTACAATCTTCCCGATGCCAAACGCGGCGAGCTGACCGAGATGATCAACTCGGAATCGAAGCGCCTCGCGCGGATCATCTCGACCTTCCTCGACGTCGAGCGGTTGGCCGAGGGGCAGATGGAGCTGAAGCAGGAAGCTCTCCCGCTATCAGAGCTGGTGAATACCTGCATGCGGCGGGTGGCGCCGCTGGCCGAGCGCAAGCACATCGGAATGTTTCTTGACGGCGAGGTGGAAGGGACGCTCCTGGGGGATCGCGAGCTGCTGGAATACGCGATCTACAACCTGCTCACCAATGCCATCAAGTATTCGGCGGCCGATACCGAAGTCCACGTGTACTCGGAACTTCGCGGAGGGGATTTGAGGCTGGCGATCCGAGATCAGGGAATTGGCATGGACGCCAAGGAAATCAAGAACATTTTCCAGAAATTCTACCGGACCAAGCGCGCCGAGGCGTCGGGCGAAACCGGCACCGGTGTCGGGCTTTCTATTGTAGAGCAGATCGTTTTCCAGCACGGCGGCCGCATCGAGGTGACCAGTACTCCCGGCAAAGGCTCTTGTTTTACCATGATTATGAAAGCCCACGCGAGCACTACAACCGATGCAGAAACTGCTGATCGTCGAAGATGACCACTCTGTCCGGACCACCATGGTCACGTGCCTGGAGCTGGAAGGGTACGCCGTCGACGCCGTCTCCTCGACCCGCGAAGCGCTGGATCGCCTGGAAAAGCAAAGCTACCCGATCGTAATTTCCGATATCTACCTGGACGAGCGCACCGGCCTGGATGTGTTGCGCACCGCGCGCCGGACGAACCCCGATTGCCTGGTGATCCTGATGACCGGCCGGGGCAGCATGGAAACGGTGATGGCCGCCACCGAGGGCGGAGCCTTCGAGTATCTCGCCAAGCCCTTCGAAATGGCTCAGATGGTGGATACTATCCGCCGCGCTGAAAAGTCTCTGGGCGCTCAGGAAAACGACGAGGCAGCCTCGATCGACGATCTCCCTGACACGGAAATGATCGGCAGCTCGCCGCGGATGATCGAGATCTATAAGACGCTTTCGAAAGTCGCGCCGACTGACGCCACGGTGTTGATCGAAGGCGAAACCGGGACCGGCAAGGAACTAATCGCGCGGATGATCCACGCCAACAGCAAGCGCGCGCAGCAGCCGTTCGTGCCCGTGGACTGCGGCGCCATAGCTCCTTCGCTGCTGGAGAGCGAACTGTTCGGAACCCTCAAAGGCGCCTACACGGGGGCCGACCGCGACCGCATGGGCGTGTTTGAGGCGGCTCACAACGGAACTGTCTTTTTGGATGAGATCGGCGATATCGATCTGGGATTTCAGTTAAAGTTACTGCGATTTCTTCAGGAACGTGAAATTCGACCGCTGGGCTCGTCACGCGCGAAGAAGGTGGATGTGCGTGTGATCGCCGCCACCAACAAAGATGTCCAGAAGCTGGTGGACGAGGGTAAGTTCCGGGAGGACCTCTGGTACCGGCTCAATGTGGTTCGTCTGACTGTGCCGCCTCTGTGCGAGCGGGCGAGCGACATCCCTCTGCTGGTCCATTATTTCCTGAAGCGCTATAACGAGCGGTATAAGCTCGATACGAAGCTGACAGACTCCGGGCTCAAGGCGATGGAAGAGTATAGCTGGCCGGGCAACATCCGCCAGCTCCAGCACATGATGGAGCGGCTGACGATCCTCGCGCCGGGCGGGAGGATCGACGATGCCGCGGTTCGCCAGTCGATCGACCAGATGGATTCCCGCGATCATGCCAGCGATAGTTTGGCCGATACTGAAGCGGAGCAGATCCGCCGCGTTATGGCGGCGACCAACGGCAACAAGAGCCGCGCGGCGAAGGTGTTGGGGATCGAGCGGAAGACTCTGTATCGCAAGCTCGAGCGGATGGGGCTGTAAGAAATCGTGGAGCGGGCTTCAGCCTGCAACCGGGACTTCAGTCCCGGAATCTTCTGGCTTGATCCATCCCGCTTGCGGTGGCTAAAAGCCACCGTCGCAGGCTGAAGCCCGCTCCACGAATTAGTTGACAGGATTTACGGCAGCACGACGATTGCGCTACGCGGGAAGGCGAATCGCTTCCCTGCCTCGTCGATCACATTGATCTGCGCCGTATATTGCCCGGCCGCGATCCTGGCTAGCGGCACTTGAAAACTGAAGGACGTGACCCCTGGCCGGTTAGGAGTGAGTTTTTCCTGACGAGCCGGCATCGAAGAAAACGCTTTGCGCGCTCCCTGCAGTAGCTCGACCTGGGCACTCAGGCTGGGAGTCTTCGACGTAGGATCGGCGGCCGGATCGTACACCTCGAAGTACACGTACAGGTTCTGATCCTTGCGGAACACGCGGGTGATGCTCGGCACCGTCTTCTGGCCGTTCTGAATCAAGGGATGGTTCGCCAGGGCCCGCTTGTCGTTATCCGCCGATCCCACGGCCGCCTTTACGTCTTCCTTCTGGCTACTGAGGATCACCGAGCTGATGCGCAGATCCTTCGACGCAGTCAGGTCCGGCACCACGAAGTTCGTCTCGAATGTACCCATCTTGCCGGTTTGATTCTCCCGCGCCAGGAATCTCAGGTTGTATTTGCCGGGCGGAAGAGTCAGCCCCGCGTCATATTGTAGGTGGCGATGCTCGAGCTGCGAAGCATCGGCGTCGCTAAGTTTTACCGCGATGTTGTCGCGGACGCCGCCGACGAGCCTGCCGTTGCCCGCCTCGCGCACCTGGCCGATGAAATCGAAATCGGTACTCTGCTTGCCGCCTTTCTTCGCGAGCGCCAGAACCGAGCCCGGAATCTTGAGCGAGATGGGCACCAGATAGCGATCGCGGGCTACTCGGAAGTAATCGACTTCGAGAGCTAAAGGAAGTTCACTCACCGGATCGCCCAGCGTCAATGCTTCTTCCAGCTGCCGCTCTTTATCGCCACTGGTGAATTTCGCAAACGTCTTCGAAGCGTAGTAGCCGTTGCGGAAATCGATCTTGCTGTTGGATTGCAGTTCCTTGCTCACCAGCTTGACCTGGATCTTGCGAAACTTTCCATCCTCGGCCGCGTTCGTGCTGTAGTAGCCCAGAATGTAGTAGCTGCCGATATCCTCCTGCGCCTGATGGATGCCCAAGGCCAGATCGTTGGAATCGACCAGGGCTTTGCCGCCCGTATCCGACGCCAGCGTGTACAAGGTGTCTTGCGAACCGGTTCTGCTGCTCCGGCGCTGCGCCTGCGAGGATCCGGTAAGTGCACCCGTGCCCCGCGCCGATGCCGTGGATGCGTCGCCAACCGGCGATTCAGCCGTCAGTCCTCGCGCGTCGACGGGATAAAACGATACGTTCGCGCGAACCGCCGAGTTCACCGTCGCGCGCAACTGGCTCTGGTTCTCGAGACCCGTCAGGGTCAGTCCGCTGGCGAAATAGATCAGCGCCTTCTTCTCCGGATACGCGGCCAGCTTCTTGGTGGCGTCCTCTAGGGCGCTCAGTTTGCGATCTGTATTGAAGATGTTGAACTCGCTGTCGTCGGCCGTAAAGGCCCCGCTATCGTCGCCTTCATCGGCAGTGGTGGCTGCGGTATCGGCCAGCCCGGCCCCTTCGCCCGTAGCCATTCTCCGAAGCCGCGAAAGGAGACGATCGCGATCGTCGGTGAAGTCCTCCAGCACGTCGAACCGGTTCCCGTAGGCCATGATCGACACGAGGTCGGACGCAGTCATTTGCTTGGTGATAAATTCGACCGCGGCGTCTCTGGCGCGGAGTTGATCCGCCTGCGGCATATTTGAGAAATCGAAGAACAACGCGACCAGGCGCTTGTCCTGATGACGCACAGGGGGCGGCGCGGCCGCGGTAGTCACGGCTTGGCCGGCGGGAGCGCGCTCGACACGTTCGACGCGTTCCTCCAGAGTGATCGGAGGCGCGGGAGGAATCGCCGCAACGGGCGGGAGCACATCGTTGCTGAGCTGCTGAAGTTCGAATACCGCCAGATTTTGCTTGACGCCATCTTCGTAGATCTCGATGTCGTCCTTCTTGAGCGTGGTGAGCGGCTTGCCGGACTTGTCCTTGATGGACACGTTCACGATCACCAGCTTGCTCTCGACCTTGAAAGTAACTTCCTGCGCGAACAGAGTCGCGGCGGCGAGTAAAACAATCAGTCTCATTCTCATCACATTCGAAACCGTACAGTGGCCGAAACCGTGCGCATACCCGCGGCTCCGGTCGCCAGTCCGTAATTAAGCGAGTTCACCACCGTGCCGAAACCGGAGATATTCACGTGATTGAGCAGATTGGTTGCGTTCACGTTAAATTCGATGTTCTTGCGCTCGGAAAGCTGAACCGTGCGGCTTAGCTGCAGGCCCATGGTAAAAGCGCCCGGACCGGGAATGGTGCCGCGGCCGGCGTTGCCGTAGAGCCCCGCAAGCGGAACCGCGAAAGCCGCCCGGTTGAAATAGCCCGAACCCGCGTCGATGGGCAACCCGGTGGCGTTAGCGCGTGCACTTCCCACCGCGCCGGTTCCTCCCGCGTCGGAAACGTTACCGAGGACGGTTGCCGTTAAGGGGCGTCCGCTCTGCACCTGCGTCGTGCCCGTAAGCTGCCAATCCTTAAGCGTCTTTTGCAGCCACGGTTGCTTCTGGAACATCGCGTTGCGGACCCCAACCGGCGACTGCGCCGTGTACTGCAATTGCAGAGTCTGCCCGGTGGGCGAATCGACGCCTCGCTCCGCCCTCAGGTTCTGATCGTTCTGCGCCACCGCGGCGCCGAGCGCACTCGAATTATCGATCAGCTTCTGAAAGGTGTAATTCAGCTGCCAGGAGAAGTTGTTGCGGAAACGTCTGGTGACGCGGGCCGTGCCCGCGTGATAGATCGAATTGCCGTCGGCACTATCGTAGGTGAAGCCTACGGCGTCCCCAATCTGGCGGCGCTGTTCGGCAGTGAGAGGGGATCCCGGCGTGGCGCGATTGGGCAGCCTCTGGATGTCGAGGCGCGTGCCCTTCGATCCGGTGTAGGTAATTTCCATCGCCATGCCTTGCGGAAGCTCGCGCTGGACGGTCACGTTCCAGGTCTGGATGTATGCCGCTAGATAATTGCGGTCCACCGCGAACGTGTTGGTGATGGTCTTGCCGACCGGCAACGCACTCAAACCCGTGGCAAGCGTCAGGATGTTGTCGGCGGTGGTGTTAACTGAGTTGGTATTTGAGAACGGCGGCTGCTGGGCCAGCCGAGTTCCAAACTGGTTGTACACGCCCATGTTGTAAGCCCAGCCATAACCGGCCCGAAACGTGAACTTGCTGCGCTGCGTGGGCTTCCACGCCACACCGAATCGGGGCGAAAAGTTGTTCTTGTCCGGATTGATCAGCGTGGAAGGAAACTGTCCGGTATAGGGACCCACTCCGCCGGCTTGTACCGCTGCGACAGCGGTAAAGTTCGGCGCGATGTCCAGATTCGCCAGGTGCCCGTACTTCTCCGAGATCGGCGTGAAGTATTCGTAGCGCAGGCCAAGGTTCAGGGTCAGGTTGGTGCGGATGCGCCAGTCGTCCTGGCCGAAGAAGCTGGTGGTTTGGGAACGGAAATATTGGCTGGACGCGCCGTAACGAATCGAAGATGAGTTCGGCAAGCCGAGCAGGAAATCCGCCAGATCCCAACCTGTTCCCGGAACAGGCAATCCGGCCGCATCGAAGTTGCTGGTGGAGAGTCCCGAGAACGTGAATGTCCCGCGCCCATTCGAGTCGGTGATCGTGTTGGTCATGCTCTTGCTCCATTGACCACCCCAGCTCCAGTTATGTTTGCCGCGCCGATACGTGACGCTCTCTGAGAGATTCAACGTATTCACCGCCGACGTGGTTGGACTCGCGTCATTCAACCCGCCGTAATTCGTAAAGTTGAGCGATGGCGGGCCGAAGTTTCGAGGATCGGGAGAGGCGCCCACGATTCCCAGTTGCGAAGCCGTGTTCACGCCCAGCGCCTGGAAATACGGCACCGTGAGGTTATAGTTTCGATTGAACCCGATGGTGAAATTACTGAACGCCCGCGAACTCAGGTTCTTGGTCCAGTTCACACTAGAGTTGGAGCCGCTCCCTTCCGTCTCATCGCGGAATGCAAATGGATTGACGTTCTGTCCATTGCGGGTTTGGATGTTGGATGTGAAGGAAATACGATTGGTCTGATCCACGGTCCACTGCAGCCGTGTATTGATGCTTTGCGAATTGGTCGGATAGGCCGCTGTGAACCGGTAGTTCTGGATCAGGCCGCCATAGATCGGCAGGGGGATGTATTGGAGCAACCCTTGCGCGATCGGGCTGATCCTGTTCAACGGGATCTGATTGCCGGGGAACTGCTGGCAGCCCACCCCCGCGACGCAGGTGCTCGGATCGTAGATCGTGTTTCGCCCGGTGAAGATGCCGTTTCGCTCGGTCGCGTTCGGCAAGGTGGCAGTCGCGTCGTAGGGGTTCCGAGACAGCGTTCCGTTGTAGGTCACGGTGAAGTTCAAGGCCCTGCTGAGATCGAACAATTTGGGAATGACCACCGGCCCCCCGATGTTCACGCCGAAGCGATTGTTGGCGTAGGAACTTTTGGCTCGTTCCTGACCGTTGAGAGAGAACGGACGCGCGTCGAGCACGGAATTTCGGGCTGTAATGAAAACTTGCGCTCGAATCACATTGGCTGAGCGCCGGGCGCGATTCCCGATAAACGCTGCGTTTTGTCCGCCGCGGCCAGGGCCGCGTCCGCCAGGTCCGCCTCGTCCACCCCCGCCGCGACCGCCGCCACCTCCGGCAAAACCTCCACCTCGTCCACCGGGGAAGCCGCCACCACCGGGACCGCCGTCGCCTCGTCCGCCTCGTCCACCACCAAATCCGCCGCCGGGTCCGCCGCGGCCTGCGGGACCGCCTGCCGCCGGGGCAGGCTCGCCGTTTCCGGGGGCTCCTGGGCCACCGGGACCGCCGAACGCCGCTGCATCGCCGCCCGGAAATCCTCCCGGGAAGCCGAAGCCGCCCGGACCAGCGCCGGCGAAGTCGCCCTGATTCGTTCGGAGTGCCTCGCTGACGGTTCCGTTCACCAGGAACGATTCGTTCGAACTGTCGGCGGAGACCTGAGGAGTGAACTCGGCAACCGCTTCGGGCGCCGGTTCAGGGAAATTTGGAGTCGCGTTGTTCGGTTGGGTGGGCGGTCGAGCCGGCGCAGGAGCGGCAGCACGAACGGATAGCTGAAGATTGAGATCGAGCGCAGCAGGTGTAGCGGAAATCTGCACTTCGCGGCGCAGGTGATCGAAGCCGAACATATCCGCCTCGACGACCCAGGCGCCCGGCGTCATACCGGTAAAGCGGAATGCGCCGTTATCGTCCGTCAAGGTGACCAGACTGCGTTCGCCCTGCGTGGCGCGAACGGTCGCACCGGGGATCGCCTGGCCGCCGGCCTTGACGGTTCCCGATTGCGCGAAAACAGTTGGTGAAAAAACAAATGGCAGGCTCACTGCCAGAAGCACGAGAATCTTGGACACTAAAACCGAATCCTCCCGTTCCGCAATGGGCCTGCCAATCGTTGTGGAGGCAGATTTACTTCTTCTTGAAGGTCATGTCGACCGGTCCACGGCCGCCCGTCGATTGCAGCTTCAGTTCGCTGCCTGCGAGGGTTCCCTTCCACTCCTGCGAAACCTGCTTGCCGCCGAAATCACGCACGACTTTGAAGGACACGTTGCTGCCTTCGATCTTGCCGTCGGAAATATCAGCAGGACCACCCTTCCCGCCGTTGTCCAGCTTGCCCGTCAGGTTGCTGCCCTTGGACATGAGCGTGAGGGTCTGCGTCTGGGGGCCGTTCTTGCCCTGAGTTTCCGCAGTCCAAGTCCCGTCGATATCGGCCGCCAGCAACACCAAGCCACTCAGTGCAAGCAAACCCATCACTGATACTAGATACTTCTTCATACGTTCTAAAGATCCTCCCTTGATTTGCGTTCGGAGACGCTATCGGAGTTAATGATGTCACACACCTGGCCAAAGGTTACAGGGCGGCTCCTTAAGGCTCGTTAATTTTCATTCGTTTGCATCAAGTTAGGAAGACGGTGGAACTCAAAAAAGGATGACAACGGACCCGCCGTTTTTCTTTTCAGGCGGCTGTGATAGCGTGGGAGTGTTCCCCTGATCTTTGCCCGCATGAGACCTAACCTCGACACTTTACGCCACGAAATCGAACAGCACCTGGAATCCCGAGGGGTCGCCGTGTTTTGGAGTTACCCCCGCGGGGACTCGGAAAACTCGCTCACCGGTGCGGTGTATTGGGATGCCGAGAACCACCCCGATTACCGGGAGTTCGTGGAAGCGGCATGCGCCGCGGGTGTCCGGTTGATCACTCTGCACGCCCGCGAACTCACCCCCGACGTGGTGGAGACCGCGCTCGCGCATCTGGCCGAGGCGGAGATGGAAAGGGATGATCGCCGGACGTTCGATGCGCGCCTCAACGAAATGCGAGGATACGAGGGGTTCACCGGCCAGATCGAGATGTCTTTCGACTATGCGCAAAGAACCTACGTATTCGAAATTCGCACCGACTGGTTCGAAGAACTAAACGATCTCGTGGAGCGCATTGAATACTCCTATCAGGACGAAGAGGATGAGAATCCTTTGACCGGGTATTACTCCAATAACTAAAGTGGCGGGCAATTGAAGTGGACGATATCCGAATCCGATCCTGACGGCGCGGCGGGACTCGCCCAAGCCCTGGGACTGTCCGCTCCAGCGGCGCGCGTGTTATGGGCCCGAGGTTACCGCACGCCCGATGCGGCGAAGCTGTTCCTCGAACCCTCGATCGCCGATCTCGCGGATCCCATCTTATTGAAGGACATGGCGGCTGCGGTCGCCCGGCTGCGGCGCGCCATCGACCAAAAAGAAAGCGTGCTGCTCTACGGCGACTATGACGTCGACGGCACCAGCGCGGTAGTCATCTTGAAAAAGGGTCTCAGCCTCCTGGGCGCGAACGCGTCGTTTCACGTGCCGCACCGTTTGAAGGACGGCTATGGAATGAGAAGCGAGGTCGTGGAGGAAGCCGCTGCAGCCGGCATCTCGCTCATTGTCAGCGTGGACACCGGCATTCGCGCCAACGAAGTGGTGAAGCACGCGGGTGCGCTCGGCATCGACGTCATTGTGACCGATCATCATCTGCCTGAAATCGAGCTGCCTCCGGCCGTCGCGGTGCTCAATCCCAATCGCCCCGATTGCGGCTACCCGGAGAAGAATCTGTGCGGAGCAGGCGTCGCGTTGAAGCTCATGGACGCGCTGATCCGGGACCTGGGTTGGGAACAAGGCCGCCGCGAGCGGCTGATCGATTCCCTTCTGAAACTGGTGGCGATCGCGACCGTCGCGGACGTGGTTCCGTTGACTGGTGAAAACCGCGTGATCGTGAAGCGGGGCCTGGCGGGGCTGGATCGGGTCCGCAATCCGGGACTGCGGGCCCTGCTCGACGTTTCCGGATTCGCCGAAGGGGATTCCCCCAGCGCGCGCCAGATCGCCTTTCAGGTGGCTCCGCGGATCAACGCCGCAGGCCGCATGGCGAGCGCCGCGGATGTGATCGAAATGTTCCTGACGGACGATCTCGAGATGGCGCGATCCCTGGCGGCGAAACTTCACGATCTGAATACCGACCGGCGGGATACTGAAGCGGGAATCGTACGCGCCATTTTCGAAGAGTGCGTGCAGCAGCCCGTGACGGACGGCGATTGCGCCCTAGTGTTCGCCGGGGAGGGGTGGCACCGCGGCGTTGTCGGGATTGTCGCCAGCCGCGTGGTCGAACGGTATCATCGTCCGGCGTTCGTGCTGGGTCTGGAGAATGGTGTCGCGCAAGGCTCCGGACGAAGCATCCCCGTGTTTCACCTGCTCGAAGCTCTGGAGGCGATGCCCGAACTGTTCGGCAAATTCGGCGGGCATCGGCAGGCTGCGGGCGTGACCATGGATGCCGGCAAGGTGGAAGAATTCCGGCAACGCCTGTGCGCGTACGCGAAGGCGCGGTTGACACCCGCGGACTTCGAGCGCGAGCTTGCGATTGACGCCGAAATCGCGCTCGAAGAGATTGACGATCGTTCGGTTGCCGACATCCTTCGCCTGGCGCCATTTGGCTACGGGAATCCCGCACCGACCTTCGCGCTGCGGGGCGTCGAGATCGCGGCTTCGCCCGACATCGTCAAGGAAAAACACGTCTTCCTGAAGTTGCGTGTCAACGGCCGGACGATTCGCGCGAAAGCCTGGAACTTCGCCGATCGCGCAGCAGAATTTGTTCCCGGAACGCGGCTGGATATCGCCGTGCAGTTCGAGGAAGACCCGTACTCAGCGGCTCGCGGTTACTCGCCGTGGCAAACGATTATCAGGGATGTTCGCCAGACGGAGACGGCCGCAAGGGCATAGCCAGACCGGGATTCGCCTCTGGCTTGGAGACGGAACTCCGGCCCTAATGGACCCCTTGGCTTCGAGGCCTTCGCTTGACAATCCGAAACAACGCGCCGGCGACGAAGGAAAGAGCGAGGAAAGAGAATGTGGAAGGCTCAGGAACCTGCCCCATCGCGATTGTTTCTCCGACTCTATCCGAGTATGCCCAGTCAACGACACGAAGCGACGCTGTGTTGGTCGAAGAGCCCTGGACATTGAGATGAACCCATCCGGAAAATGCTGGGCCTGTACCGAAGGTTCCGAACAACGCCGCCGCAAAGAAGTCCCCATCGCGCGGGCCCGTTCCAAACCCCCACAAGATCTCGCCCCCACTGCCGAACACTGGACCGGCGGGAAAGGGGTCCCCTAAATTTAGCCTCATAATTAGTCCGGAATTAGCAGCCAATGCGACTTCCGCACCCGAATAGATCGTATTAGTGCCGCCCCCAAGGCTAGTTCCTGCGATGCCAAGATCCAATAGGTCCCAAGTCCCGGCGTCCCCGGCCAGATGAATCGTAATGCGCTGAAACGTATCGGGGACCCCTTGCAGCAAAATGTCTTGTGGGCCTGAGTAGATCACATTTCCATAAACAGTGGCCGCGGTTGACGAGACGGCAAAAAGAACAACAGCAGACAATAAAATTCTGTTCACAAGAGCATTTTGCATCCAATATGGCACTCTTGCAATTGCGAATCTGCTAATTGTACGTACTAAGAGAACTATGTGGCCTGCCGCCGTCAGGCCTTTTATTGGACAGCGATGGTGGTGCCCGGCGGGCTCGCGTAGTTCCCGAAAATGACCTGAATGGGGACGGCCGATCCACCGATGAGTTCTTTCGGCAACCGGACCTGCACCAGCAAGGCGCCATTCACCAGCGTAGGAATCGAGCCCGCATAAATCACTTCGGCCGGATGCTTGCCGACGCGCGCATACACGGGAGCCTTCAGGCGCACCAGATCCGATCCCATCACCTGTCCGTCCGCCACCGGCGTTTCGGGCAGCCCGCCTCCAGTCATATAGAAGGAAACGATGGATTGCGGCGCGGCCGGGCTGGCGGGTGAGTTGAGAGAGAGATCCTGATTCACCGCCGCGATCTGGCCTTTGCCGGAAGCATCGGCCGTAAAGATTCCGGGAAACGTCTCCTGAACCGCAATCAGCCCTGCCCCGCCCACCAGCGATCCATTTCTGATGACTCGCACCTGAGTAAAAGCCTTGCCTGAGACGCTAGCCGGAACCACTGCCTGTAAAAAATTCGACTGTCCCAGAAGCATCGGCGCGGGCACCAGGTCGAACAGCACCTGCGTGGAATCGAGGTCCGTGGTGACTTTGCCGCCCTGGACCTGGCCCGGAGTCTGCGAGTTCGGCCCGATGGCATTGTGGGAGAAGATCGCGAGAATCTCTCCCGGAGCCACGGCGGCTTGCCCCGATGTGAAGACCGGGTTGAACTGATACGTGCCGGCATTCAGAGCAAAGAATGGGATCGGAGAACCGAAGCCGGCCAGCACGTTTTTGGGCTGGTCCATTTTCAGTGTTGGGGCGGGAGCGTCGCCCAATAAGTCGCCCATCCACGCCTGGAACGTGAAGCCGTTGTTGGGTAGCGCCGCCAACTGAACATCGGCGCCTGCTTCGTAGAACCCGTCCGACGATGGGGGAGATATCGAGATCGACCCCGGTCCCAGGGTCGACGTGCCCAGCAGGTATTGGGCGGTAAATTTAGCCTGAAACGTCGTATCGGATGATCCCGCGGTGACGGAACGGAAGGTCAGGTTTGAGCCGTCTTCCCAGGTATCAAAACGGTATCTGGATGTTGACCCCGTTGCAGTCTGCAGCGCCTGCAGGGACAGAGTATGGGTGGTTCCGCTGACCCAGATAAATTTGACGGGGGTGACGTAATTGGAGTTGTCCACCTGAACGATCCGGCCGCGCGGCTGCGAGTCGATGGTGGTCAAAACCTGGTTCGAGAAAACCGCCGTCAGCTGGTTCACCGACGAAGCCACTTCCAGGACAGCGGTTTGAGACGCCAGACCGTAGCCGTTGTTCTGCAGGCTCGGCTGGCCGTTCCAGGTGTACAGCTTGTTGCCCGGGGCAGGCGTCGCGGTGATACGCACAGGCATGCGCTCGGGATAATAGCCGTCGGCGATAGACGGGAAAATGGACACGGTTCCGCCCCCTGCGGGAGCCGTCACGGAAAACTGGCGAAGGCGCTGGAATACCGCAGCGAAGACGGTTCGCGCCGCGGAAGCGGTGACATTGTGCGTCGCATCCCCGCCGTCGCTCCACTTCGCCAGCCGATATCGAGGATCTGTGCCGGATTCTGCAGCCACGGAAATACTGTGCGTGCTCCCGACGACCCACGGAAACGACACGGGAGAAATTGCCGGCACGCCGTCCACGACCACCGGAAGACCCTCAGGGATGGTCGTGATCGTGGTGTTTACCGGAATGAAACCGTACAGGCGGCTGATGCCATCGATGTCGCCGGCAGAGAGACGAGTACGCTGGCCGAAAGGAATTCCAAGCGGCACCGAATCGATCGTATCCCCGCCGTTGCTCGAGAAATCCCGGAAGCCGTAGTGCATGATCGAATCGAAATCGTAATAGCCCTGATCCTTCGTAGTGGCCACGTTCTGTACGAAGTTGTCGGCCAGACGCTTGTCGATGTTTTCGAACAACACGGTCACGTTGGCATTGCGGTCATTGCGGGCCTGCTCATGCAGCAAACCAAAGGCATGTCCGATTTCATGGATCACGTTTCCGATGCTGCAGGCATCTTCCAGCAGGATCGGCTGCGCGTTACCGATCATGCCGACGTAAGAGGTGCAGGCGTTGCCTGGATCCGCGCGCCGGAATCGCACATAGTTGGCCTCCGTCGAGCGGGGAACAATGGTCAAGGGCGTCCGCGTATTCCAATGATCGATAGCGGCCAGGATCCGGCTGGGATTAGGAACATCCGGATCGATGACGTAATACATGGTCGCGGCAGGCCACTGGGCGGGAAACGAGAACGTGAAGATTTGCGCGACCGCGTTCGCGTTTTTCTCCTGCGGGGGAAGCCGGAGAGCGTCGATCTCGCGAACCGGACCGATCAGAATATCGCCTTGGACGACTCCGTATCCGCCCTTCACCTCATATGCAGTGGGACGCCCGTCAATAAGAGCCGAACGAACCTCGGAGGGGGCCTGAGCTTGCAAGACAAGCGCACAAGCCAGTCCGGCGAGCAGGAATGAACAGCGATGCTTCACGGCAGCGTCAACTCGCACGAAGTTCCAGAATCAGCCGCATCACCAGCCCTTCGATCTGCGTGGCAACGGCGCGATATACGCTCTCGCTCTGTCCCATCGGGTCGCTGACGCTCCACTCGACTAAACGGGCCGCCGAAACTCCAGGGGGAAGGCGCTCCCCGCTCAGGTTGATCACGACCTCGAAAGATTGTCCGCCGAATGCCTCCAGACCTTTCGGGAACTGGCCCTCCGAGGAAATGTGTTTTTCGGTCAGTATCTGCCGGGTCAGCGGCGGCAGGTTCACAGCGGGCGCGAGACCGGCGCTGTACACCGCCAGGACATCGGAGCCGTAGGCGCGCGCAAATGCCTCGGCCATCTGACTGCGGCAGGCATTGCCGATACAAACGAACAGGACCCTCTTCTTCAGCCCCTTCGCGTTCGCGGAGGGTTGCATTTGCGGAGGAACCAGCGCCTGAGGCGGGCGAGCCATCAGTGTACGATCACCGCCCATGCGCGGGCGCCCGGCCCTGAATCCGCGCTTTACGTCGTCTGGCGGTACCATGCGAGCGTTCTCTTCAAGCCTTCTTCAATCGTGATGCGAGGCGAGTGAGCTAAATCCCTAACCGCGGCCGCTGTATCTGCCTGCGAATGCCGGACATCGCCGGCCCGGGGAGGACCGTATTGGGCAGGCAAGTCGATATTCTCCATGGCCTGAAGCAGTTTCCAAATGTGGTTCAGCGTGTACTTGTTCCCGTTGCCGGCGTTGTACATCTTTCCAGCCACACCACTTGCCTGGGACGCTTTCCAACACAGTTCCGCCACATCTTCGACATATGTGAAGTCCCGCGATTGTTCGCCATCGCCAAAAATCGTGGGAGACGTACGCGCCAGCAAGTGTTTCATGAACAGGCTAAGGACTCCGGAATAAGGACTCGTGGGATCCTGGCGCGGTCCGTACACGTTAAAGAACCGCAGCGCCACGCCTTCCAGGCCGTAACAGGAGTGGAATACAGACGCGTAATACTCTCCCAGCAGCTTCTGTACGGCGTAGGGAGATTTAGGCATCGGCGTCATGCTCTCCGTCTTGGGAAGGACCTCGGTGTCGCCATAAGCCGATGAAGAAGCGGCGTAAACCACCCGCCGGACGCCCCCAAGTTTCGCCGCGTGGAACACATTGAAGGTTCCATCGATATTGACTTCGTGCGAAGGCACGGGATCTTCAATCGAACGTGGCACGGAGGGAATCGCCGCCAGATGAAAGACGGTATCTGCGCCGCGGATCACGGGCTGCAGTGCAGCGGCATCGCAAATATCCAAATTGTGAAAGTCGATCTGATCCCTGATTTCCTTGAGGTTCGCCTCGTGGCCGGTCAAAAGATTGTCGATGACGGTCACCTTTCCGCGTCCGAGCAATGTCCGAACCAGAGTGGAGCCTATGAAGCCGGCCCCTCCGGTCACTACAAATTTCTTATCGATAGGCATCAATTTTCCAGTGTATCTGGGGGCAGGCTCACTTTGCTTTTGAGACGAGCCACGAGGATCAACGAAAGCCCCTGCCAGGGGAGCAACGGATCGACGCGCCGCCAGAACCACACGGTCTTGTCCCACAGTTTCAGGCCGGGGCGATTCATCCGCGACCGGCCCAGCACCTTTCCGAAAAACCACCAGGAAAGAGCGCCGATCTTATTGATCTGGCGAGCCTGTTCAATCTGAAAGCCATGGGAATCGAGGATTCTCCGGAGTTCGGCTTCGTCGAACCGGCGCTTATGTCCCATCCCCCGGTCGAGCGAGCTGAACAAAGCCTTGCCTTGAGGGACCAGGACCACCAGGGCGCCACCCGCGTTGAGGCAGCCGGCGAGAGAAGCGATCACCGATTCCGGATCCTCAACGGATTCAAGCAGGTTCACGCACAGGGCGCTCTCGAACTTCCCTGCCCAAGGCTGGTAGTCGGATGGGTTTTCCGGATCGAGTTCGCACACCGTGACGTTGGGGGTGCGCAGAAACCGGTTGCGCAGCGCGTGGAGATACAGGGGATCTTTTTCCGCCGCCACGTACAGGAGCTTCTTGCCCATCAGCCGGCCGGTCCAGTTACCGAGGCCTGCGCCGATTTCGAGCACGGTATCGCCCAGGTGGGGCCGCAGAATCCGAGTGATCCAGCTTTGGTATTGCGGCGTGCCCGTTAAGCTGTTGAGCAGTCCACGCCCGTACGATTCGGCGTACAAATCATCGATGATCCAGAAATACAGGATCACGCCCAGGGCCTTCGCGCCGTCTTTCCATCCAATCTTCTTGCCTTCTTCGTAGGTGCGCCCGTGGTAACTGATAGGAACTTCGTATACACGCAGCTTGCGCTTGGAGACCTTCATGGTGATCTCCGGCTCGAAGCCAAAGCGGTCGCTGCGAATCGGAATGCTCTTCAAGAGGTCGGTGCGAAAAACCTTGTAGCAGGTCTCCATATCGGTCACGTTCAGGTTGCTGAACATGTTCGAGACCAGGGTCAGGAACTGATTGATCTTGGTGTGCCAGTAGGGGAGCACGCGGCTTTGTTCGCCGGCCAGGTAGCGCGAGCCGAACACGGCGTCAGCGCGGCCGTCCAGCAGAGGGCGCATCAGCCGCGGATATTCGGCTGGATCGTATTCCATGTCGGCATCCTGCACCAGGCAGAAATCGCCGACGGCTTCCTGGATCGCGCGACGGACCGCAGCGCCCTTTCCCTGATTTACAGACTGGCGAAACAGGCGGATGCGCGGCTCGCGAGCCGCCAAAAGGTCCAGAATCTCGGAAGTTCCGTCCGTGGAACAATCGTCCACGATGACCAGTTCACGGTCCATGTTCTCCGGCAAAGGCGCCGTTAATACAAGGGCCAGACTCCTTTCCACCACCGTCCGTTCGTTGTAGACCGGAATCAGGATCGAAAGGAGCATCGAAGTCTGGTGTGCAAGGCCATATGGAAAGTATAATTGGGTTTGGCACCTACACCACACTCAACCCCAAACGTGCTCCTCGAGAGCGACCTGAAGAAATACAAGTTATTCGCGCGCGGCAAGGTGCGAGACGTCTACGAAGACGGCGATCGCCTGTTGATCGTCGCTTCGGACCGAATCTCGGCGTTCGACTACATCCTGCCCACGGGAATTCCGGACAAGGGCCGCGTCCTGACCCAGCTGACCTTGTTCTGGCTGGACTATTTGAAAGACGTGGTCCCGAACCACTTCTTGAGCGCGGACATGAGCGACCTGCCGCCGGAATTCGCCGGACGATCGATGTGGGTGAAACGCGCCGACATGTTCCAGGTGGAATGCGTCGCTCGCGGATACCTGGTCGGATCCGGCTGGAAGGACTACCAGAAGACCGGCGCGGTGTGCGGTATCGCGCTCCCGCCGGGATTGCGCGAATCGGATGCGCTGCCCGAGCCGATCTTCACCCCGGCGACGAAAGCAGTCACCGGCCACGACGAGAACATCTCGTTCGAGGAGATGGTCAAAATCGTCGGGGCTGCCGACGCTGCCAAACTTCGCGATCTGACGATCGGCATTTACAAGAAGGCAGCCGACTACGCCCGCAAGCGGGGTATCATCATCGCCGACACGAAGTTCGAGTTCGGCGTGGTCAACGGCCAGATCGTGCTGGCGGATGAAGTACTGACCCCGGACTCATCGCGCTTCTGGCCGGCGGATCAGTATGCGCCGGGCCGGTCCCAGCCTTCCTACGACAAGCAGTTCGTCCGCGACTACCTGGAGTCGATCAAGTGGAATAAGCAGCCGCCGGCGCCCCCGCTGCCGGAGGACATCGCGCAGCGGACCAGCGCGAAGTACAAGGATGCCTATCGCGAACTGACACTCCGCGAGCTTCCCAGCAGTTGAATCTGTGAATCTCCTAGACCTGCTGTTGATGGTGATTGTCGGCGCGTCCATCGTGTCCGGCTTCCTGGCCGGATTCGCACGTGCCGGCGTGGGATTCGCCGCCACCATCACCGGAGTTTTATTCGGATTCTGGTTCTACGGAATCCCCGCGGCCTGGATCCATCAGTACGTCAGCTCGCCCACGTTTTCGAACATCGCCGGGTTCCTGGTAGTCTTCTTTGCCTGCGGGCTGGCAGGCGGGCTCATCGGGATGCTGCTTTCCAAGCTTTTCAAATGGACCGGCCTTTCGTGGCTCGACAGAATCATGGGCGCGGGCTTCGGACTGGTTCGGGGAGTCATCGCGGCCGTCGCGTTCGTCTCCGTGCTGATGGCGTTCGCCCCCAAGCCGGTGCCGCACTGGATCACCGGTTCCACGCTGCTGCCGTACGCGATGGATACTTCGAACGTCCTGGCTTCGCTTGCCCCTCGGGCGTTGAAGGATGCAGTTCGCCAAACCGCTGGCGAGGTTCGCCAGGCATGGAATGATGAGATCCGAAAGAGCCAGAAGCGGGGTGAGAAACGCGACAAGAATTCCGAGCCCGAGCCGGCGCCGCCCAGAGCGATCAACCAGTGAGCATCGAGGCTCTTTACCAACGCGACCTTCTTGTATTCGATCTGGATGGAACCCTGGTCGATTCGCAGCGCGATCTGACGGAGGCCGTCAACGCCACGCGCGCCTGGATGGGCCTCAGCCGTCTGCCCACGGAAACCGTTTCCCAGTATGTCGGGAACGGAGCACCTGTCCTGGTGCAGCGCGCATTACCGGATGCGGGCCAGGAGGACTGGTCCCGCGGTCTCAAATACTTTCTCGAATACTACCGCGAGCACATGCTGGATTCGACTACTCTCTATCCGGGTGTCCGGGAAGCTCTGGATGAATTGCACGGCGCCGGAGTGCCGCTCGCGGTCCTCACCAACAAGCCCATCCGCTTCTCGCTGCAGATGCTCGAGGGTCTGGGGCTGGATCTGCACTTCTTCCGGGTCTACGGAGGCAACAGTTTTCCGGAGAAGAAGCCCGATCCGACGGGATTGAACGCCTTGATCGCCGAAGCAGGCGCGAGCCTGGATCGGACGGTGATGGTCGGGGACAGCGCCGTGGATGTGCAGACAGCGCGCAATGCAGGAGCCGTCGCTTGCGGGGTGCGATGGGGGTTTCAGCCCGAAACGTTTGCCGCTTCGCCTCCCGATTTCCTGATCGACGATATGCGGGAATTGGCGGGACGCCTTCTGAGATAAACGGCCTACGCCGCTTCGGACAACACGCGGATATCCACGATTGGCGATGTGATGATCGGGCCTTCGTAGTCCGGGTGCCGGAATTCCAGGTGCATGCCTCGGCCGAGGTAAGCCGCCTTGAGCATCGATCCGCCCCAGTTGCATCCCGAGATCTGCACCAGCACGGGCTCGGGGCAGAATTCCGGGTGGCCCGAGATCCAGGCCGAGCCGTCCCGCCGCGGAACGATCACGTAGTAACGGTTGCGGGTCTGAACCTGCACTTTGGCGGCTTCGGGGAGATCCCGAAGGTACACACCACCCTCGATCTCGCTTTGGATGATGTTGCGGTTAATCTCGTCGCTCAGGTTCTGATGCGGCCGGAACATCTCGCTCCATTGTACGCCTGTCCAGCCAGTACAATGAAACTGCAGCGTGACCCATCCCTCCGTTCGCGATCTCTTCCAGACCCTCGGCCGGCAGGAAGCATTCCAGCACCTGGTTTCTGCCCTGGTGCGGCGTGAATCCGGCCCGTTTTCATTGGCTGGTTTGACGCCTACGGCTAAGGCCCTATATGCGGTCCTGCTGTGGCAGGTGACCGAACGGCCCCTGATCGTGATCGCTGACGGGAACCAGCGCGCTGAGGTGCTGGCGGAGCTTACCGGCACGTTTTTCGATCTGCTGATCGGACGCCCCGAGGTGGGGCGGCCCGCCCTCCTCCCTGCCTTGGATGTTCTCCCCGGCCAGCGGCTGTCTCCCCACACCGAAATCAGCGAGCAGCGGGCGATCGGTCTGTGGAGGATGGCCAACGGCACGGCACCCATCGTCATCACCCCAGCCGCGTCGGCAATGCTGCGGACCCACGATGCCGAGTATTACCGGCGGCTGGCTCTCTCGATTCGCACGGGCGAAGAACTGCCTCTCGATACGATCGAGGCGCATCTCCGCTCGATCGGGTATGAACGTCGCGATCCGGTGAAGATGGTGGGCGAGTACTCCATCCGGGGCGGCATCCTGGATGTGTTCGGAGCCGAAAGCGCCAAGCCCCTGCGGATCGAATTCTTCGGCGATGACGTCGAGTCGATTCGCCGCTTCGATGTGGACACCCAGCGGTCGGTCCTGAAAGTTTCCGAGGCCGAGATTCTGCCGCTGCTCGATCAGCCCCGGCATGGCGATGTTTTTCCCGGATGGGAGTTCGCCGCGGCATTGGATGAGCAGCGTAAACACTCCCTGCTGGCGCTGGCCCGCGACCCCATCGTGATTCTGGATGAGCCGGAAGATATCCGATCGGCTGCCGAACGGCTGTGGAAGCGCCTCGACCAATTGAAATCGGAGCGTCCCGAGGCTTCCGATCTCGCCGCGGCGAACTTCTTCGACTGGAAGGAATTCGAAACGTCGATCACGGCGCCGGTCGTGAATGTCTGGGAGCTGCATCTGGGAGTAGACACGCCGCATATCGCCACGCGGCCGTCGCTCGCGTTCCAAGGCAATATGCAGGTCGCGGTCGCCGAAGCCAAGAACCTGGTGGAACACGGAAGTCGCGTGGCGTTCTTCGCTCCGTCGAACGGAGAGCTGGAGCGCCTGGCCGACATCCTGCGGGAATACTCGGTTCCTTTTCAGCTGGGGCTCGCGCCCAATGAAGCCGCGTCGCCGTATCTGGCGGAACGCTCGTATCTCGCCGGGCCCGTGGCGAGCACCTATTTGGTCAAAGGCCTAGTCCGTCGCGGCGCCGTGTTCCCCGAATCCTCTATCGCCTTCATTGGGTCTGAGGATTTGTTCGGCTCGTCCGAGCTGGTCGCGCAGCCCGGTCCCAACAAGAGCCAGATGGCCGCCTTCGCCGCCGACCTGGCCGATCTGAAGCCGGGCGACTTCGTGGTGCACACCACGCACGGCGTCGGGAAGTTCTTAGGCATTCGCGAAATCGTCCAGGGTGAGCAAAAGGGCGATTTCATGCTGCTCGAGTATTCGAGCGACGCCAAGCTGTACGTGCCGCTCACCCGCATGGACCTGGTGGAGAAGTACCGGGGCGGCGGCGAGTCGCCTCCGCCGCTCGACAGGCTGGGAGGAACCACCTGGACGGCCAAGAAATCGCGCGTCAAAGCCAAGATGAAGGATATGGCGGATGAGCTACTCAAGCTCTACGCCCAGCGGCGCATGGCCGAAGGCTTCGCGTTTTCGCCCGATTCCAACTGGCAGCGGGAATTCGAAGACGCCTTCGAATTCACGGAAACCAAGGACCAGCTCACCGCCACCAAGGAGATCAAGCGCGACATGGAGTCGCCGCATCCCATGGACCGGCTGTTATGCGGCGACGTCGGATTCGGCAAAACCGAAGTCGCCATGCGGGCGGCGTTCAAGGCGCTGGGCGACGGCAAACAGGTGGCCGTGCTTGCGCCCACCACGGTCCTGGCCTTCCAGCATTTTGAAACCTTCAAGCGGCGCTTCGCGGCTTTTCCCGTGCGGCTCGAGATGTTTTCGCGGCTGCGTCCCGCAAAGGAGCTTAAGAAGTCTATTGAGGAATTGGCCGACGGGAAGATTGATATCGCCATCGGGACCCATCGGATTTTCTCAAAGGACGTTGAGTTTCGCGACCTGGGACTGCTGATCGTGGATGAAGAGCAGCGCTTCGGAGTCCGTCACAAAGAGCGGCTGAAGCAGATGACCAAGAAGGTCCACGTGCTGACCATGAGCGCGACGCCGATTCCCCGGACGCTCCACATGTCGCTGCTGGGGATTCGCGACATGAGCGTGATCGAGACGCCGCCCAAAGATCGCCTGGCCATCCACACGGTTGTCGCCCACTTCAATCCCGAGCTGGTGAAGACGGCGATCGAACAGGAGCTCAGCCGCGGCGGGCAAGTCTACTTCGTTCACAACCGGATCGAGTCCATCTTCGCCCGCGCCGCCTGGATCCAGGAGCTGGTCCCGCAGGCGCGCATCGGCGTCGGCCACGGCCAAATGGGCGAGGTGGAGCTGGAGAAGGTCCTGCTCGGCTTCATGCGCCGCGAATACGACGTGTTTGTCTGTACCACGATTGTCGAGAACGGCCTCGATATTCCCTTGGCGAACACCATGATTATCGATCATGCCGAGCGTCACGGTCTTTCTGAGCTGTATCAATTGCGCGGCCGCGTAGGGCGATCGAACCGGCGCGCGTACGCGTATTTGCTGGTTCCCGGCGATACGGAACTCTCCGAAATCGCCCGCAAGCGCCTGGCTGCCTTACGGGAGTTTTCCGATCTCGGCGCCGGTTTCAAGATCGCAGCGCTGGATCTGGAATTACGCGGAGCCGGGAATCTCCTGGGTGGGGAGCAGCACGGGCACATCGCCTCGGTGGGGTTCGATACCTACGTGCGGCTGCTGGAAGAAACGGTCCGGGAACTCAAGGGCGAAGAGGCTCCGCTCGAAGTGCACTCCGCGCTGAACCTGGGACTCGATATTCGCATCCCATCCGAATATATCGCCGACGAGCACCAGCGTCTGCGCGCCTACAAACGCATCGCCGACGTGCAGGATGCCGAGCAAGCGGAGGCCATGCGCGCGGATCTGGGGGATCGCTACGGCCCGCTGCCGGAGGCGGTGGAGACGTTGGTGCGATTTGCCCTGCTGAAGAGCGATGCGCAGCGAATTGGGGTAGAGGCCATCGATCGCCGAGGGGGCGCGCTGAACATCAAGTTCCATCCGGGCTCGAAGATTGAGCCCGCGCGCTTAATGCATCTGGTTTCGTCGCGTCCAGGAACGCAGTTCACGCCTGCCGGAGTGCTGCGTCTTCCGCTCCCGCCATCGGGAGACAAGGCCGCCGCACTACTCGACTATCTCGGTGGGTCGCTGCGGGAACTGATTAAAACTTGATCCGGCTCTTGATGGGATCGAGCTTCTTGATGTCGAGACCCGGCACCTTCGACAGCTCAGCGTAATCCTTAATCTTGCTGGCGGTGCGGGCTTTGACAATCGCATCGGCTTCCGCGCTGGTAAGGTTCAGGTTGTCCGTGAGATCCTTGGCGGGCGCCGTATTCACGTTCACCGGCACGCCGAAATAAACTGTCAGGTAATTCACGATGAGCTTGAAATCTTCATCGCTGCCAGCCGCGCCGCGGCCGCGCATGGAATCGACAGTATCCTGCCACACGTCGCGGGTGCCGGTCTGGCCGATGACGATATCGGCGCCGTGACATCCACCGCACGCATTGACAAAGACGTCCTTACCCGGGCCATCCGGGAAGTTCTGGCCGTGCATGGGAACGAGGAAAAGCGAGAGGGCTGGCGCGAGAACAAGCAAACTCTTCATGCCTATATGATAAACCGGGACCCAAACAGGACTCAATCGACTTAAGGGCGCTTGTACAACTCGACGCGCGGATCGGCGTCGCGCGCGTCGGAAACCTTTTGGAATCCGGCGTTTTCGAGCTTCCGACGAGCGTCGGAAGCGGATTGATCAGGACTGACCGCCAGGGCAACAGTACCGGATGCGGTTAACGTATTTTCATCGCACGCCTGGAGTTGCGGCTCAAAGAAGACATACATGGTGCGCGATCCGACCGGCACGAAAATCGTGCAGCTTGCGGATTTCAATTCGGCTGCTGCCGCCTGCCAGCCCTCGCCCGGCTTCTGGATCCAGCGAACGTCTTCGTACAGCGATGCGCCAAGGATCGCCAAGGGCAGCACCCAGCCCCAGCCGCGCACGTTCATGCACGCCGCGATCAGGATGCCGATCGGGACCAGGGCGAATATCATCTGTCGCGCAGCCAGGAAGTAGCCGAAGTGCGAATCCGCGGCGGGCACCAGAAGGAGAGGAACCGCCATGCAGAGGATCCAGAAGATCTTTTCGACTTTGTTCCAGGGTGACCAAAGCAGCGCCACTACGATGGTGATCACGGTGAGAGCCGCACCAGCGTATCCGGTTCCCATCAGCTCATGAGGAATGACGAGCAGATCCCTCGCGGAGACGAAGAATCGCACGCCCGAGTCGACCGCGCCCTGCCAAATCGCATGGGCCTGGAAGTACCACGGCAGGAAGGCCAAGGACGCCGCCGCGACGGCCCCTCCCGAGAGCCATAGCGCGCGCCAGTCTCTCTTGACCAACAGGAGCCAGATCAGGTGCGCCACGGGAATAAAGATGCTGTAGGGCTGCGTAAACAAGCCCAGCGCCACCAGCACCGCGTATCTGGCTGCCTTCCCGAGGGTCGGATTGCGAACCAGGGAGAGAAACACGACCGTCGAGAACGCGCTCCAGCAGGCGGCCTGTGCGTAGGGCCTTGCCTCCAGCGCGAATCGAACCGTTAGCGGAAAGGCAGCGTACAGTGCAGCCGCCAGCAGCGGCGCGCGCAACTTGGCCTGCCAGGCGAGGATATACACCGCCAGGCACGTCAGGACCGTGAACAGAACACTCGGCAGCCGGACGATGAAGGCGGAGTAGCTGAACAGCCGGATCATCCAGAAGTCGACCAGGTACCCCAGAGGAACTCCGCCGGCGTTGGCGGGCACGAAGTGGAGTACGCCGCGTAAATCCGAATTTCGGACGCCGCCGAGGTCGATGATCTCGTCGACCCACAGGGGCTTCACGGGAATCAGCAGGATCAGGACGACCGCGTACAGACCGAGGAAACCATACAAAGCGCGGCGGGACCGAAGAAACCCCATGGAACTACTTGGCGTCCCGCCAGTTGTCGCCGACGCCGACGTCCACGATCATGGGAACGTCGAGTTTCCGCACGCTCTCCATCTCCGATTTCACCATTGCGCGCACTTCATCCACCTCTCCAGGCGGAGCTTCGAACACCAGTTCGTCGTGGACCTGCAGCAGCATACGCGTTTGCCTGCCCCGCAGCTTCTCCGCGATCCGGATCATCGCCAGCTTGATCATGTCGGCGGCAGTCCCCTGGAGAGGCGTATTCACGGCCGTCCGCTCGGCGAAGTTGCGCGCCGCCGGATTGCGGCTGTTCATATCGGGGATCGGACGGCGTCGGCCGAACAGGCTTACCGTCATTCCGGTGCGCCGCACTTCGGCGATGGTGTTATCGATGAAACGGCGGACGCCCGCATAGCGCTCGAAATAGGCTCGGATGTAGAGCTCGGCTTCCTTCCGGTCGATCCCCAGCTGCTTCGACAATCCAAACGGCGTCTGACCGTAGACGATCCCGAAGTTGACCGCTTTCGCGTTGTTTCGCTGCTCGCGCGTGATCATCAGCGGCGGGATTCCCATGACCTCGGCGGCGGTGCGCGTGTGAATGTCCTCGCCGTTGCGGAACGCCTCGGTCAGAACCGGGTCGTGCGACATGTGGGCCAATAACCGGAGCTCGATCTGTGAATAGTCGGCGACAATCAGCTTCCAGCCGGGCTCGGGAACGAACGCGGCGCGGATCTCGCGTCCCAGTTCGGTCCGAATCGGGATGTTCTGAAGATTCGGGTTGGACGATGAGAGGCGTCCGGTGGCGGCGCCGGCCTGGTTAAAGGTGGTGTGCACGCGGCCAGTCGCGGGATCGATCAGCAACGGTAGGGCGTCGGCGTACGTGCCCTTGAGTTTCGAGAGTTGGCGGTGCTCCAGGACCTTCCGCGCGATCTCGTATTCGTCCGCCAGATCGTCGAGGACGCCGGCCGCGGTCGAGATGACTTTGCCCTTGCCCATCTTGGTGGGCGCAGGGAGGTTTAAATCTTCAAACAGGACTTTGCCGAGCTGCTGCGGAGAGCTGATATTGAACGTTTTGCCGGCGATGCTGTAGATCTCCGCCGAGAGCCTCGCAATCTCCTCTTCCATGCGGCCGCTCATGTGACGGAGCTGGACGGGATCGACCCGAATTCCGATCTCCTCCATCCTCGCCAGAACACGGATCAGCGGTAGATCGATGGTCTCGTATACCTCCGCCAGATTCTGCGATTCGACCTGGGGCCGGAGCCTCTGGTAGAGGGAAAGAATCGTATCGGCCTGCGCGGCGGGATCGGAATCGAGCGGGCGCTCGAGGTATCTTTCGGACAAAGTCGCCAGGTCCGATGAGCCCGGATCGGCGGCCAGGAGGAAGGCGTACAGCATCACGTCGTGCCGCAGATTGGGTGTATCCCCGAAACGCCGGATGAGGGCTTTGAGATCGTGGCCAATCGACACCCGGTCGGGGATCTTGTCCAAGGTGAGCGATCGGGCCACGCCGGGCTTAGCCGAAAATCCCAGAACCGGCTGCTCCATCACTTCGCCGACAGCGACCGCCACGGGCGCATCGGCTGGAAGGGCCTGCAGCCACGCGTCCAGTTCCTCTTTCGATCCCAGCTGCTGGTAGTCGCGCTGCTGGGGAGCCGATGGCGCAGGAGCCAGATCGCGCAGCAGGCTCGAAAACTCGAGCGTCCGGTACAGGTCGCGCAAGGCGTCCGTATCCATCTCCCGCATCACCAGCGCGTCGAGTTCGACTTCTACCGGGACGTCTGTGTGGATCGTTGCGAGCTTCTTGCTCAGCATGATCTGCTCGCGATTGTTCTGCAGACTCTCGCGATAGGTCTTACGCTCGACCTCGGCCGCGTGCTCGATTGCGTTTTCGACCGAGCCGAACCGTGCGATCAGATCGCGCGCGCCTTTGTCGCCGATGCCGGGAGCACCGGGGATATTGTCCACCGAATCGCCTTTAAGAGCGAGAAGATCCGCCACCTGGTCGGGACGCACTCCCATGTACTTCTCGGTCTCCGCGGCGTCGTAGCAGAGGTCGTCCTTCATGGGGTTGATCATGCAGACGTGGTCGTTCACCAGTTGCAGCATGTCTTTGTCGCTGGAGATGATCACCACATCCAGACCCTGCTGGACGCCCCGCCGGGCCAAGGTGCCAATCACGTCGTCGGCTTCAAAATTCGGATATTCGAGCACTGGGATCCGCATCGCGTCCAGGATCTTGCGAATCCAGGGAATCTGCTCCAGGAGGTCGGGCGGAGTCTCGGTACGGGTAGCCTTATAGGCTTCGAAGACCTCGTCGCGGAACGTGGGACCTTGGCTTTCAAATATCGCGGCGAGGTAATCGGGCTGGTGCTGGGTGCGGAGCTTCCGCACCATGTTGTGGAAAATGTACACCGCTTCTGTGGAAAACCCAGCGCCGGTGCGCATGGGAGGCGCTCCTGACCGGGCTCGAGCATGATAGGCCCGGAAAATGAACCCAAAGGAATCAATCAGGAAGAGGCGCGGCACCTTCCTTATGGTATATGAGCCTCCGCGCGATTTGCGAATTTGCCACAAAAATACTAGAAGTGTGCACGAAAAGACACGGTACGGGAACAGCAAGTCATTTTTTTTCAGAAAGGTAGCGAGGGTGTACTCCTGGTTGTTACAATGACGTCAGTACGAGAGGATGCCTGGTTTTAGGGTGGGCCGGAGACAACACATCTGAGATTTGAGACGACTGTCCAAAGGCCTGTTGAAGCATCAGGGATAGGCCTTCACTCGGGCGTTCCCGTACGGATTCGCATCCTTCCCGCACCCCCGTCCACAGGTATCGTATTCGTACGCACCGATCTGGACGGTTTTCAGATCCCCGCCAGCTGGCGTCACGTTCAGAAAGTCAGCTACGCCACCAGCCTGATGCGGCAGGGCGTGCTGATTTCCACCACCGAGCACCTGTTGAGCGTGTTCTACAGCATGAGCGTGGATAACGCTTACGTCGAAATCAACAACCTGGAAGTGCCGATTCTGGATGGCAGCGGGCTGCCGTTTGTCGAACTGATCCGCACCGCAGGGATCCGCGAATATCGAAAGCATCGGCGCTATCTGCGCATCCGGCGGCCGGTTTCGGTGGAAGGCGGCGGAAAGCGCATCACCATCCTGCCCTCGGACCGCTTCCTGCTGACCTGCGAAGTCTATTTCCCACATCCCCTGGTGGGCCGGCAGACACTCGAGATCGAAGTGACGCCGGAGCGCTATGCAGCCGAAATCGCGCCGGCGCGTACGTTCGGATTTGAATACGAGCTGGACCAGATGCGAAACATGGGATTGATCCGCGGCGCGTCGCTCGACAATGCCGTGTGCTTCAATCGCACCTCGATTCTCAACGCGGGCGGTCTGCGATTCCCCGACGAATGCTGCCGGCACAAGGCTCTAGACCTGATCGGCGATCTGGCGCTGATCGGAAAGCCCCTCCTGGGGCACGTGATCGCGGAGAAGGCCGGCCACGCGATGCATTTCGCGCTGGTCAACCGCATCATGAACGATCCGACGCTGTATGAGATCCTCAGCTTCGATCAGCTCGCCGGGCGTGTCGCACACGCGCTGGTATCCTGAGGCCATGAAGGTCGTTCTTCTGTGTCTGCTCGCTGCAGTAGGGGCGATGGCGCAGACTCACGCATATCTATTCGTCGCGCCCGGCGTCGGCAGCGGGACCAATAACAGTTCGGGCTTGATTCACCTTGGGGGCGGCGGCGAGTACGTGTTTCCCATGCGAGTCGGCGTCGGCGCGGAAGTCGGTTTCCTGGGCCGCACGAGTCTGGATGTGCTGGGCACGGCCTCGCTCAACGGCTATTATCACTTCCAGCGAAACGGATCCTGGGCGCCGTTCGTGACCGGCGGCTATTCGAATTTCTTCACCTTCACCGGACACAGCAATCTGGCCAACTTCGGCGGGGGCGTGAATTACTGGTACAAGGATCACCTGGGTATCAAGCTCGAATTCCTGGATCACTTATCCACGGGAACGAATTCGGCCAACTACGCTGAGTTTCGCTTCGGCTTCAATTTCAAGTAGCATCACGAGTTGAAGCAGATCCCCAATCTCCTGACCGCGGCGCGGCTGCTGGCGGCGCCATTCATCCTCTATCTGCTGTGGACGGGCGACTACCGGACCGCGCTGGTGTGGTTCGCCATCGCCAGCGTCACCGATGTCCTGGACGGATATCTGGCCCGCCGGTTTCACGCTGGATCGAGAATCGGTGCTTTGATGGATCCGGTCGCCGACAAAGTTCTGCTCAGCGGATCGTTCCTGACGCTCGGACTGAAGGGTGTGATCCCGCTTTGGCTGATGATTCTGGTGCTGGGACGCGATCTCATGATCCTCGGCTTCGCCCTTGTCGCGCTGGCGCGTAAGACGCGGCGGGACTTCCCGCCATCGGTATGGGGCAAAGCAAGCACGGCGTCGCAGATCGCCTACTTGCTCTTCACCGTGGGTTATGAAGCCGCGATCTCGCCGATGGTGGTGATGACGATACTCGGGTGGACTGCAGCAGCACTCACTGCTTGGAGCGGGGTCGACTACTTCATCAAAGTGTCACGGCGGGTATCATGAAGATACTGGATGTCCGATCGCTTTCCCGCGCCCATTTACGCCGAAACAGTCCTGACCCACAACTTCGACGACGCCAAGAAATACTTTCTGGGCGCTCTGATTGAGATCCATTTCGCCCACACGCGTATGCTGGGCAGCTGCGGCCTACTGACGCCCGAGGAAGAAAGCAAGCTCCTAGGAACGCTGCACGGTCTCGATCGAAGCCGCATTACTTCAGCTCGCTTCGATGGCAGTTGCGAGGACCTGTTTTTCTTCATCGAGAGTTTGCTGGAAGAAGCTGCGGGCCGTGAGCTCGCGGGTAAAATGCACACGGCCCGGAGCCGGAACGATATCGCTGTAACGCTCTACCGCATGGTGGCGCGGCGCGAGATCGTTGGAACGGCCCGCGCGGTCGCGGACCTTCGGAACGTGCTGTTGAAATTCGCTGCTCAGCACGTAATGACGATCATGCCGGCGCACACCCATACACAGCCTGCGCAGCCGACGACTCTCGCGCACTACCTGCTGGCCGCGATCGAATTCCTGGAGCGTGATTCGGCACGTCTTCAGGCTGCGTTCACGCGCGTGAACCTCAGCCCCATGGGCGCCGCGGCGATCACGACCTCAGGTTTCCCCATCGATCGCGACTTAACCGCGCGCCTTCTGGGATTCGACGGCCTGGCCGAAAATTCCTACGGAGCCATTGCCGCCATCGACTACATCACGGAAACGGCCGCCGCCGTCGCTGTCACGATGATCAACATCGGTAAGCTGGTCCAGGATTTGCTGCTCTGGTCGACTCGGGAGTTCGGATACCTGCGCCTGGCCGATGCGTACGTGCAATCGTCCAGCATCATGCCGCAGAAGCGCAATCCCGTGGCGCTGGAGCACGTCCGCATCCTGGCCAGCCGGGCGCTCGGCGAAGCCCAGGCCGTCCTGACGTGCGCTCATAACACTCCCTTCGGCGACATAAACGACAGCGAGGACGATCTCCAGCCGCTGGTCTTCACCATGTTCGCCGACGCTCAACGCGCGTTGCGGCTGCTCGCGGGAGCGCTCAGTACGGCGCAAGTGGACACCGCCATCATGGCCGATCGTGCAAAGCGGGATTTTTTGACCGTCACGGAGCTGGCCGACACCCTGGTGCGCCGCGAGGGATTGAGCTTCCGAGAGGCCCACGCCCTGGTTGCCGAGGCTGTACGGACTTGCGGCCCGCGGGATGATCCGGCTGCCCTGGCTGAGGCCCTGCAAAAGTCCCGTCCGGGGTTGCAGCTGACGCGTCAGGAAATCGAACGCTGCCTCGATGCGGAATACTTCGTGACGGTCCGTACCGTCACGGGCGGTCCTGCTCCCGGACCGATCTCTGCCGCCTTGGCGCGCGCGAACGCGGAACAGAAGGTCATCGACGCCTGGATCGCTTCCACCGAAGCTTCGCTGGACGATGCCCGGGCAACCGTTACGCGGAATCCTTAAACGGAAACACCCGAGGGCGATCTTGTTCCAGCACCGAGGACCAACCGTCGACTGGCTTACCCTTGGCCCCCAGCAAGCACCAACTTCGGACCTTGCCCCCGGGTTCCGATAGATACTCGATGATCCGTCCGTAAGCGTCGCAAACCACCAATCCATCGGTCCCATTGCGCGAGACCCGACCGGACGTGACACGCCCTACGAGCCCGCTCGGGCTAAGGACGTAGATCAAGGTCAAGTCAGGGGAGAGAACCATCGATGTGGTGTTTGAGGACACCTTTGCACAGTCATTGGGGCAAGCCGGGGACCACTCGGCCCACCTCGAAAAATCAGCAACATACCGCAACCAGGGCGGGCGATTTCGCGCAGGGACCTCAATCCAGCTAGGTGGTTTCGCGCAGCCACGCGCACCCATGCCGGGTTCTCCCTGGTGCTCCACCGCGTTGCCCATTGCATTTCCTAGCGAATATGGGCCCGCAACAAAAGGCCCCATTCTTGCTTTGAATCACGACAACCAGGTAAACAACATGGACTACCCTGTCACTGGAATTCACCACCTCACAGCTTGCGCCGGCGGCGCTCAGGAAGACATCGATTTCTTCACGAAGGTCGTGGGCCAGCGGCTGATCAAGCAGACCATCCTGTTTGACGGCCGTTACGCGCATTATCACTTCTACTACGCCAACGGGAACGCCGAACCCGGCACGGTAATGACCACCTTTCCTTACAAACGGGTCAAGGGGCGTCCCGGGTCTGGCCAGGTCCAATCTGTCGTCTACACGGTGGCCAAGGGAACTCTGCCGTTCTGGGTGGATCACCTGAATCGCCATAGGGTGGTTCATCCGGGCATTCACCAGCGCTTCGGGCAACCCTTCCTTCACTTCGAACATCCGGCGGGATTGGAACTCGAAATCATCGAGGATCCGGACGAAACACGGGTGGGCTGGAGCACGGAGGAAATCGGAGAAGCGGAATCGGTTCGCGGTTTTCACGGGCCGCTCCTTTCGGTGCGGGAAATCGCGGAGGAAGAGACCTTCTTCGTCGAAGCCCTCGGATTCCGGAAAACCGGCGTGGACGGAGCCTATCACCGGTTCGAGATCGGAAAAGGCGGCGCAGGCAAAACATTGGTTCTGCTGCACGAGCCGAATCGCCCGTCCGGAAGCTGGGGCTTCGGCGCAGGCACGGTTCACCACGTGGCACTGGAAGTGGCCGACGACAAGGCGCTCGCGGCGCAAAAGGGACTTTACGAAGAGCTCGGCTATACTGATTGTTCCGAAATCAAGGACCGCAACTATTTTCACTCCATCTACGTGCGGTCGCCTGGCGGGATTCTGGTCGAATGCGCTGCCAACGCCCCCGGCGGGTTCGCGCGCGATGAAGCGTTCAACCAGCTTGGCCGGCAGCTTCTTTTGCCACCCTGGTTCGAGCCTCGCCGCGCCGAAATTATGGCGATGCTGGAGCCCATTCGGGTCCCCGACGGCCACGCGGAGCCGGCCGGTCCCGCAGTCATCGCAGCATCCCGGCGCGAAGCAACATTTATCCCAGAGGAAACGGAAGCACTAACGACCTAAGGCCCTATGTCCCTTCTTGAAATTTGCCAATGGATGCAACAGACGCCTCTCAGCATCTCCATCCGGGAATCGATCTACGCATTCCCGGTGATTGAAGGCTCGCACTTGCTGGGGATCAGCGTATCAGCAGGATTGATCGCGATCTCCGATCTCCGCATGATGGGCCTGATTCTTAAGAAAGAGTCGGCGTCCGATGTGTTCCACCAGCTCATCCCGTGGATCACAGCCGGATTCGCCCTCATGATCGTGACTGGATCGCTCCTGTTCATTTCAGAGCCGGTTAAATGCTACGAGAATCTTTCGTTCCGTTTCAAGGTACTGTTTTTGTTCGTGGCGGGTATCAATATCTTGATCTTTCACTCCTCGAAGATCTACCGCCACATGCATGAATGGGAGTGGGCCGAAAACCCGCCGCGTGCCGCGAAGCTGGCCGGATGGGTTTCGCTGATCAGCTGGGGAATCGTGATCATTGTGGGACGCACCACAGCTTATAACTTCTAAAGAAGAACCAGCTTGTCCTGGATCTCCCCGGTAACGCGGGCGCTGGTCTCGTCGACGAATACGTCCACCTCGGACCGTATGCCGAACTCAGGCAGATAGATCCCCGGTTCGATCGAAAAGCACGTCCACGGGATCACCCGGCGCTCGTCGTGCGTTTCCAGATTGTCCATGTTGGCGCCGGTGCCGTGAACCTCCGCGCCAATCGAATGACCCGTGCGATGAAAGAAGTACGGCTCATATCCCGCTTCGCGAATGAGCGCGCGGGCCGCGTCGTCCACTTGATATCCGCATAGCGGCTCCTTTGCCGCCACCGCCGCCTTCACCCGTTTGATCGCTTTGTCACGGGCATCGCGCACGATCCCGAACACCTTTGCCATCGCCGCCGGCGGCTGCTCGCCGCAGTATCCGACCCAGGTGATGTCGTAGTAGACTCCGTCGGGCACGTCCAACTTCGCCCACATGTCGAGCAGCACCAGGTCTCCCCGCCGGATCTCGGCGCATCGATCTTCCGTGGGATTGTAGTGCGGATTCGAAGCGTTCGCGTTCACCGCAACATCGGGGCCGTGATCCGTGATCATTCCACCTGCCCGGAACTGATCCAGAATGTATTGCTGCATCTGCCATTCTGTGACCCGTTCGCCTGCCCGCACCTTGCTCGAAATACGCGCGAATGCGTCCGCCCGGATCTTATCGATGCGACGCCCCGCCTCCAGATGATTCTCCAGTTGCCGCTGATTCCAGCGCGATTCGAAGAACTGGATCAGATTCGCGGACGTCGCTACCTCGACGCCCATGCCCCGGATCAGTTCCACTGTGCCGGCGTCCACCATCGCCACATAGGGAACCGCGCAGTTCGGCGAATACTGCATCGCGACGCGTTTGGCACTTCCCAGAATGCCTCGCAGACCTTCTACTAATTCCTGCCAGCCGGCATAGAGTCCGATTTTTCCGGGAAGATCCTTGAGGGTTTCAAACTCGATCTTGTGAGCCAGCCCGCGAGGCTCGCCGCTTGCCGGAACGAAGTAATACCAGCGGCGCGTGACCATTGACCCGGGGGTGAACTGCAACACTCGGTAGGCCAGGGGGTCGCGATGATGATGATCGAAGAACAGCCAGCCGTCCAGCCCTTCTTCCCGCAATGCTGTTTGGATTTCTTCCAGTCTCATGGCCTTTGTCTCATGTGGTAATCCGCCGCCAGTCCACGCGCGTCCGGAAGCTCGCTAGACCGGCCACATCGCGCGCATCCACGACCGAGAACGAAATCACGTCATCCAGCCAGTCCTGGCTGTAACCATCCGCGTATTGCGTGGCAACCGTCAGTGTATAGTCCTGCCGCGTTAGCAGGCAATCGAAGCCGAACTCGACCTCGAATGTCTCGCCCGCACGTATGCAACCGGGATCCGACTGCTCGATGCGCGTGTTCGTGCCGAACACGTCGATTCCCAAACGGTTGCGAATCAGGATTCCGACCACGGGGTTATCCAGATTCTTCTCGGCTTTAGCCCGGACCACGATCGTCACTGGTTCCCCAGGAGACACGCTCTTGCTCGGAAGCATCTCGACCGACAGGATCTTGCTGGCTCCATCGCCATGCCGGTAGCTTCCGCCGAAACCCTCGCCGCCGGAACGCGGCGCGTCCTGCCGTTCGAGCACCATGCCGACATACCGATTCACCACTTCGCTCGGCGCACCATACGCCGCCACGCGGCCATCGATCATGAGCGCTGCCCGATCCGAGAGACGCTTCACCAGTCCCAGATCGTGCGACACAAACAATACCGTCACTTTACGTTGCTTCAGCTCTTCGAACTTCTTGATGCAGCGATTGGCGAAGATTGCGTCGCCCACCGCCAATGCCTCGTCGACCACCAGGATCTCGGGATCCACGTGAATCGCCGTGGAGAACGCCAGACGCACGTACATGCCGCTGGAGTATTCCTTCACAGGACGATTCATGAAGGTGCCGATCTCGGCAAACTTCTCGATCTGCGGGAACACGCGGTCCATTTCCGCCCGCGAGATCCCCAAAATCTCGCCGTTCAGGAAAACGTTTTCGCGGCCGCTGAATTCCGGATTGAAGCCTGCGCCGAGCTCAAGAAGCGCGGCGATCCGTCCGCTGGCCAGCACCCGTCCTTGTGTCGGCTCAAGAATCCCGCAAATGATCTGAAGGAGGGTGCTCTTTCCGCTGCCGTTCGGTCCGACGATGCCCAGAACCTCGCCGCGCTCGACGCTGAGATTGACATCGCGAAGAGCCCAGAATTCGGAAGGCTTCCGATGCGGAAGAAATGGCAGGATCTCCGTCAGCCGATCCAGCGGCCGCCGGTACAAACGATAAACCTTGGAAACGTTCTGGACGTAGAGCAACCGAGACTAGTTTAACGCCCCATCCTCACACTTCGCCGAAACGTCCCAGGCAATGGCAGCGCGTATCCGATCAGACACATCTGGTCCAGGGCGAAAAGCACGACGCTCTCGAAGCTTTTCCCAGTAGCAGACTGAGCCTCTTTCACCCAGGCTGTCGTCGCGTCGCCAATCCCTACCAGATGGCTTCGCTGCGATGCGGGGAAGGTCGGATACCCATCGAGCCGCAGCGTCAGTTCACTTTTATTTAGGTTCCGCTGGAGCGTGAACCCGAAGGCTTCCGTCTTCAGGCAATCGAGCATGGCCGCCGTCCACTGGCTTGCCGGATAGTTGATCGCACGATTAAACTCGGTCTGGTTCACATCCAGTGGATACAGCACCTCGAACCGGGCATTCGAATACGTCGCTCGGACGTAGCTCATGATCGCATCCGTAAAGTTTCCGAGCACCGTCTGCAGAAACGCCACTTCATCGGGATACGCCGCGGGATCAGCCGTGTTGTCGGTGAAGACCGCCATCGCCCTCCCGTAAGCGGTCAGGAATTCGCCCGCTGTCCAGGCGTCGTAAAACGGCATTCCTGAAAACGGATTGCCCAAACCGTCGTTCGGAAAATACCACCACTGGACTTCGCCGAATTGCAGATAGGGTTGCAGGCCAGCGTCAACCTGAATGGCCGCAGCGTCCAGATAAACCTGCTTCCAGAAGTCCAGACTCGTTGTCGAAAAGTTCGTCTGGTACGCTGGCGTCTGCAGCAGAATCGCATCGCCGCTGGGACCTCGCTGAACCATACCGGTCCCCGCCGCCGGATCTACGTCGCGCAACTCCGTGCTGAATGCCGTCGCCACGTCGATCCCGTACCCCGCCAACGCCGTGAAGAAACTCCTGTTCCAGTCGCGCACCGCGCGATTTAATCTCGCGGTCGCCGCCAGGTCCGTTCGCCATTGCCCCGTGTTTCCGCCGGAGAACGTTGACGACACACTGACGGTCAGAGTGTTGCTGGTCGTCGAGTAGTCCAGCGTGTAGTGATTCCCTTCCGATCCTAGCAATCGCGCGTGAATCGTGACCACGCTTCCGGACACGCTTGCCCACACTCCCGTATAGCCGTGATTCAGTTCCTGAGCGTAAGAAATAGCGATCGATTCCAGCGTGTCGCCCCCATGCATCCCTCGCTGGATCTCCGTGGGCGGCGTTCCCACCGGATCGTCATCGCACGCCAGAAAGATCGACACGAACTCGCCCGGCTCCGGCGTCCCTCCGAACGTAACTGTCCCCGTCGCGTAAACATTGTCCGGATTCGCGAGTTCGTAAAACCACAGCGCGCCGACGTATAGCTGAGCGTTTACGCCTCAAGAAGGTGCTGGTAATGCCCCTTCGGAAAGGAGCCGCAGCATGACCACCTCCCCCGCCCGCTATCTCCGCTGGTTGGCCCGCACCCGCCTTCGGGGGATGAAGGCCGCGAGTGATCCTGAGGCTGAACGCCGGGAGCGCTTACTTCTGGAGGGCATGAGCACCCCGGTCGCGACGGCGTTGGAATCGGTTACCCAGCGTGAGAAGTCCCGTATAGCTACCTACACCGCCCCGGACCTCCACGCCCTGGACCGCGCCATGGACCAGCGGGCGCGCCAGGTCGGTGCTGCAGCGGGCGAAGGGCCGCTAGCCGCCCTGGAACAGCAAATTGGGGACCTGGCGCTCTGGGTCGAGTCGCCCCTCCAGGCTCACTATCGACGTTTATCCCGTGCCCGGTTACAGCCCGACTTCGAGGACTATTTCCGGGAATTCTTCGGGTATCTGGGCGGATGGAATCCTGGTCTGGCACCCTACGTTGCGCTGGTCATCTTAGGTGAGCGGGAAGCCAAGGGCACGATAAAGTTTCGCGATGAGGAGGACCCCCAATTAAGGGAATGCTCGGACGCGAAACTTCCCACCAGGATTCTGAATCACGCCCGACTGCTGAAGCGGCTGGCCCAAGGTGGTCAGCGTGATCGCCTGAACATCCAGCCGCCCGCGTCGAAAAAGGACAAAAACACTTACGACGCGCTGGCTAGGCCGAAGTTTCTAGCCGAGATGAGCCTGGCTTTCGCGGGTCCGCAGGAGTTGGAACCTGCCACGTTGATGCAACAAAAAGTCCTGGAGGCAATAACTCGCCGGGATCTGGAACGCTTGTTACGTCGGGTGGGGCTACCTCCGCAGGCGGTCAAGTTTACACACCGGCTAGTCACCGGAGCGGCCACGGCTGACGACAATCCGGGGGTGATGGCATTGCTACTCCGTAACGAAGCCCGAATTATGGCCGCGATGCGCCGTGACCCCGCCTTCAGGCACCTGTTGGCCTAACTTTTCTGAACCATTTGAGTAGTGTTTTGAGAAAGATACGGTTTTGGCCCCAGGGGCTAATCGCAATAAAGGTAGAGGAGAACTTCGATGCTACGGTTGGCCATCGCATACCAAGAAGAAACTAAACTGCTGTCGTTGTGCACCGTTGACGATCCCCAGTTACTTCGTCGCGTGGCGCACGCCGCAGTGCGTGAAGCGGAACGGATGGCGGATGAAACCGGCCGCACCGATCCCACGCTGGGAGAGATTCGCCGTAGTGAAGCCGTGCGCCTCCGGTCCGTGTTTCGGCAGATGCTCCCTGGGTTCGATAGTCCGCAGACATCATTTACCCACGTTTCTATGTAGCGCAAGTTTGGACCGCTACCTGGTGATGCGTCGTTAACAACGCGTCGCCGGGGACAAGAGCAGAACTTGGTTTGTCCGCTGCTCGCGGTCCAATTCAACTCCAAGGACAACCAGAACAAGGACAAACATGCAGCAGCAAACGGTAAAGACGTTCTTCGACGACGAGCACTACCAGGATTCGCTCGTCTGGCAGGTATGCAACAGTTCGGCGGCATTGACCACTTGTGCGCCATTGCTTGAGGCGCATGATTTTAAACCCCAGCGAGGCATGAAACGTGGCCGACCCAGGTGGTTCGTCGCTGGACGCGCACTCGATTACTTCGCCAAGTATGGCAAGCCAATCCGCAAACACCTCCTGGCCGACGTACTCGAGTACGGAGTCCGCGAACTCGGCCTTAGCGAGCGGCAGCTTGATGAACTGAAAGAGTACGTTAAGTACCTCGATGGGCTGAAGCCCGCAGCGCGTGAAGCCGTCGTCGAGAAGGTCGTACGGTTTAAGCAGCAAAAGCTACAGGCGTCACTGATTGATCAGATGGTGGAGCTACAGGCCAGTGGCAAGCTGACTCCCGAAGACTTCACGAAGTTCGCTGAGCGGGCGATAGCTCGCGTTCCACAGGCCGAGTCTGCGGAGCCGCCGAAGTGTACTTGGCCGGCTCCGTTGGGACCAGTCGCTCGTCGGGGATTGCTGGGTGAGTTCCTTGACCTAGTCGAGCCACATACCGAGGCCGATCCAGCCGCGTTGTTGATCCAGACGCTCGTGGCGGTGGGCAACGTGATCGGCCGGAAACCGTACTTCGAGGTAGAGGCCAGCCGCCATCATCTAAACTTGTTCGCCGCCGTCGTGGGCAAGACCAGCAAGGGGCGTAAGGGAACTTCATGGGATCACGTAAAGCTGTTGCTGACTGAATCTGATAACCAATGGGTTGCGAACCGTCTTCCGAGTGGATTAGCCAGCGGCGAGGGATTGATCTACAAAGTTCGGGACCCAATCCTAAAGATCAAAGGCACTAGGAGTAAGAAAAAGAGTGAGCCGGGCGAGGATGCCATTGAGTTGGCGGACGAGGGTGTAGATGATAAGCGCCTGATGGTAGTCGAACCGGAGTTCACGCGCGTCCTTCAGGTCTGTGAGCGCGACACGAACACACTCTCAGCAATCCTTCGGCAAGCGTGGGACACCGGCACGCTAGAAACTGCAACCAGGAATCAGCCGCTCTCGGCACACGAAGCGCACATCTCCGTGATCGGGCACATTACCGAGGATGAGCTACGGCGTCGGTTAACAGATACAGCGAAGGCCAACGGATTTGCCAACCGATTTCTATGGGTATGTGCGGACCGGTCGAAGATTCTGTCTCGTGGCGGTAACCTACAGCCCGGCAAGCTGGAGAAGCTCCAGAGCCGCATCGACGACGTCGTGTCGTTCGCGAAAGGGGTGGGGCGCATGTCTCGCAGCGACAAAGCATGGAAGCTGTGGGATAAGGTGTACCCGGTGCTCAGTGGTGACAGGCCGGGCATGGCCGGGATCGTGACGGCCAGGGCGGAAGCGCAGGTGACGCGTCTCGCCTGCCTCTACGCGTTGATGGATAGGAAGAAGGAAGTACTGATACAGCATCTTCAGGCGGCGCTGGAGGTGTGGCGGTATTGCGAAGAATCGGCGCGATACATCTTCGGGGACGCGATCGGCAATCCCGTAGCCGACGCGATCCTTAAGAAGTTGCGACAGATGCCTCAGGGTCTGACGCGCACAGAAATACGGATGCTCTTTCAGCGGAACAAGTCCACGGCGGAGATCGAACCGGCCCTGAATGAGTTGGTGAAGTATGGGCTGGTTTGTGTGGCCAAAGAAAAGGTCGAACCGGGGCAGAAACGGCCCACCGAGCGCTGGACTATTAACGGCGTTAAAGGCGTTAGGGCGTAACCCCCGCGTACACAGCCCCAGGTACCGCTTTCTCTGTGTAGGTAGATACCAAAAGTAAGCGTTAAAGGCTTTAAAAGTTATTAAAGGCGTTAATAGCGTACTCACTATAGTTCTTACAGTGGCTTTTTCTTGTGGGTGTACGTTGTACGCCCTTACGCCCTTAACGCCCTTATTAAGTACTTCCAGCAGTGCCCCAACCAATCCCAGAAAGGATAAGCAAAGTGACTATGAATGCTCGTTCGAAAAAGGCCATGCCCCCTACTCGGTGGGGGCGTTGGGTACGACGTGGCAAGCATCTGTTGATCTACCAGGATGGACGTGTCTTCTACTCGATCCCTCTCCGTCAACTGCGTACCTCAGCAGCGGTGCTTGACTGGATTTATCAGGTGACGGCCAAGCGTTGGTCGAGTCCGCAGGACAGCATGGACCTGATCGAGGCGCTCCGTGACGTAGTTGATCCACAGCGTAACTTGTGCGCCTTCGGTGTCGAGTGCGGAGCAGAGAACCGATGGTGGGTGAAACAACTTTGACAAAGTGTTACGCCCCATTCGTAAGTTGCAATTTGCTTGACGCACGCGGCGGCGCGACAGGCAGCGTTGCACAGCCATGGCCGCCGGTAACCCCCAGCCGCACGGTTCGGCACCGACAACAAGGGCAAGAGGTCAGGGGGAAGGGGTGACAAATCCCTAACTCGGAATCGGCTACAACCGCACGCGAGTTTTATTTCTGCGGAAGGCAGTTCATCAGCAAATCGTTAAAGGAGAATCGTCATGAAGCAACCGAAGTTACCACCGGCTCCGGCGCACCTCTCACCAGAGATGCGGGAGTTTTGGACCTCAAGAGTAAGAGCAGCTGAATTTGACCCAGAGCATGTATTGATTCTCACAGCCGCCTGCGAACAGCATGACCTCGCAGCAAATTGCAGAAAGCAAATCGCAAAAGACGGTCTTATGCTTGGCACCGCAAAGAAGGGTGGTCGGCGAACCCGCCATCCACTTTTGTCCGTAGCCAGTAAGGCTACCGAGACCTTTGCCCGTCTGCTCGACAAGATTATTCCCTCGGAGGACAGCGATGCCACAGCGTAGAAAGCTCCGCCGACCACGACCACGGCGTAATCCTGAGGGCACGAATCCACTATCCCCGCTGCCACGAGATCCGCACACGATCGATTGCGCCGTACGGGAGGCCAGTCTTCAGCAGTTGATTGCGGCCAAGAGTGAAACGGCTCGGGTGCAAAACACAGAAGAGTACCGGTGGGCGTGGTTCAGCCTGACGGGAGCAATCGGTAGCGAGATCGAGCGTCGCTGGCAAGCCCGACTGGAACAACCAGGCGCGTTGACAGTTGCCGAGATCGCTAGCTGGGGCAGAGCCCTCGACGATCCCGGATTGGTTAAGCGCCGCATTGATGAACGCCGTCAGTCCCACCCGAATGTGCGGGCGTTCGAGGCACCAAGAAAGGCGGTATCCAACGATGAAGAGCTCGGATGAGAAGTTACTGAACCGCATGCGGCGTCATAGCACCCGGTTGCGCTGCCAACGGATGGGGCCAGAGCGTACTCCGGTTTTATCCCTCGATGCAGATCCGGGACTGGTAGGTAGCGAACCGGAGGCTGAACTTGTAGCTGGTTTCGATTGGGGCAACCTTTGCGCCCGGTTCGGTTTAACTAGATTGGAAGAACGCGCGGTGCTTCACCACCTCCGCCACGGCGTTGGTCGGTACCGCCTCCATACCGAATTGGGCGTTACTCGCTCCGAGGCAATCGCTGCGCTTACCAAAGGCTTGGCGAAGTTACAGCGTCACCCCCACGTTGTCGGTTTTGTTCCGGTCCAAAACTCTCGGCGGTTAGTCTACCGGGAGAACTTTGGCGGTGGCCGGCGACCATGGGCGCTCAATCCGCTGCCACCTGAATTCGCGGCCGTAATGCAGGCCGAACGAAATTATTTTCGCCTTACGCCACTCGCGGATACGGTCGGTAGCGCAAAAAGTGGAGTGATTTTAGCCCTGTCAATTGTACGGAGAAAACTCGTGGATCTTAAAGCCAGCCTACAGACCGAGCAGCAGAAGCTAAGCCGGGTCTCAGAAACGCTACATCGTTACCGCACCTCCAAGGAGCAAGCGGACCGCGATCTCAATACCGGTCTTGAAGAATTGCAGAGGGCTTCTGCCCAAGCCATTCTCGAAGGCAAATCCCTCAATCATTCGCAGCTCGAAAGCAAGCTTGCGGAGTTGCAACGCAATGCCCGGACTGGTCAAGCCGAGTTCGAGGCCTTTCCAGCACAGTGGGATCCGAAGCTTGGAATTCACGTGACTTGAAGTCGCGGC